>LSQX01270159.1_pt1 | contig 37568 bp, 29 predicted proteins | sample 654561 | NCBI WGS metagenome assembly LSQX01 (sample SAMN04489861, study PRJNA283612) | anaerobic digester metagenome | isolation source: 4 biogas reactors fed with cattle manure at either 37C or 55C with and... | place: Denmark: Kongens Lyngby | collected 2014 | reverse complement strand
TCTATTTCTTATTATCAAATCCTCCTTTTATCACCTTGAATCTTGTCCCGGACGACCAGAATTGAATGAACAGCACACCGACCACAAAAAACAGGAAAGCTATAAGATAACATTTACCCAAAAAGCCATCCAGCAAGTACTTAAGCAATGATTCAATTGCATCCTGGGGAAACATCTGCTTTCCCATTCCGGTAATCCATATTCTGACTGACTCGCTGTTCATTATTGCCCAGTTTAAAAAAAGACTAATCTCTATTATAATGCCTCCTGCTGCCGCCAGCGCAGCTCCCAGACCAACCAGGGTGTTCTTCCAATTACGCAGAGTCAAAGCGAATAAACCAACCACTAATATAAGGCCACCAAAAATCAGCCATACAGTCCTTTGAAATACACCGATAAGCTCACGGGCAAGCCAGAAAGGTTCAACCCATCCGATATCCTGAAGCCTTACCCGTTCGGGTACACCGCCAAACCAATAATCTATTAATTTCTCCCTTTGAGCCGGGGGTATATCATTCATATTGGCATCGAGTTCCTCAAACATTTTGTATACCGGCACTATCGGCAACTGCTCGGTTTCGGCTTTCAAAAACATAAACAATTGCCTGCCAAAAAATAGCAGCTCCTGTCTCAGCCAGTTCTCAGTTAATACCTCCTCCAGATATGGAATGGCCTCCCGTCCATTGGGCAGTTCGGTGCTCACCCTGCTGAAAAGCCACTGCCTTATTTGCCCGTAAAACCGGCTTTTTTGAAATACACTATCATAGAAGTCAAGGCGCATTAAAGTAGTCCTAACCGTCAATACAAGTCCTACAGCAGCCAGATTGATGGCAAGAACAACAACCAGCACAGCTGCAATAAATGTTTGTATTGCCCTCATGTTCCTTCCTTTCCCACCCCGATTATCAGCTTTATGTTTATATTTTACCACAAAATCACGAACGGCTATAATATAAATAAGGTAATTTCCATTACATTCTTCAAAACAATTTGTCATAAGTCGTTTACTATTGATCCTTCACGTCATTTCTTATAAAATGTTCTGTAAGTACCATACAGGCGTTGACAGCTTAACAAAGGGAGGGTAACCCAATGAATCGCGACTTCATAACCGGCGTAAATAAAGCAATTCCTGTTGTACTGGGCTATATCCCGATTGGTCTGGCCTTTGGGATACTGGCCAATCATCAGGGACTATCAACCTTCGAAATATTTCTAATGTCCTTTATGGTATATGCGGGCGCCTCCCAGTTTATCGCCTCGGCCATGATAGCTTCAGGAGTCAGCCCGGCCTCCATAATCCTGACTACCCTATTGATAAACATGCGCCACATGCTTATGAGCGCCTCCCTTTCAACTTACCTGAAGCATATACCCTCATCCCTGCAGGCGATTTTATCTTTTGGACTTACCGATGAAACCTATGCGGTAGATATAACCCACTGTCAGAAACACAAATCATCGGCAGCCTTTTTCCTGGGTCTACACGCCGTCGCCCACGCAGCCTGGGTAATAAGTACTCTTGCAGGCGGAATCCTGGGAAACCTGATATCCGATCCCACCCGCTGGGGTATAGATTTTGCCCTTTCGGCAATGTTTATAGCCCTGCTGTGCATACATATGAAAGAAAAAATGGATATCCTGGTAGCAATATATTCGGGAGCGTTGTCAATACTGCTGACAATGACGCTGGGGAACGGATGGAACATAATTTTAGCCACTATGCTGGCAGCAACCATTGGAGTGAGTATAAATCTATGGAACAGAAAATTTTACTTATCATCATAGGAATGAGCCTGGTTACATACCTGCCAAGAGCACTGCCTCTGGTAGTATTGTCTAAATTTGAGCTGCCCCCTCTCTTTCGGAGATGGCTTCAATTTATTCCCGTTGCCGTGCTATCGGCCCTTCTTGCTCCGGCTATATTTATGCCTCAAGGCCGGCTGGCAATTTCCCTGGATAATAACACCCTTATTGCATCGATCCTGTGTTTTGCTGTAGCAATCAAAAGCAAGAATATTTTTTGGACCATTATCATAGGAATACTTGCAATGTTTGCACTGCAAACCCTTAGATAATCGAAAAAGATTCTTATTCTACAACATCAAAGCTTCTTTTTTGAAACCGGCCGGCATATGATTAAAGTAATCATATATGATGCAAAGGGGTAATTCATGGCCATGCTCGGATACAAACCGTTTTTCGCACTTTGCATTGTTTTTCTTCTTCTTAGCGGCTGCAGTTCCCGATATACTTCAAACAACAGTGTTGCTTCCCCACATAAAGATGCAGATAAAGCCGCTGAAGTGAAGGAGGGTCATTCCGCCATCCTGTTTATGACCGATCTGGAAATAATTAAAAGAGCTACCGATCACCTGAAAAAACGGGGTGAAAAGGTAGCTTTTGAAGAAACCGAGATATCAGTGCATCGCAGTGAGCGGGAAGCCCTGATATTCTATGATGTAAGCGGCAAGCCTATAACCCACAAAGGAGACTATATGCGAATAGTCCTATATCCATCAAAAAAATCTTTAAACCATGAATATAATAAATGCTTTACGGTATACATGGATCAAAACGGCAATACACTTGGCTACACCAGCCAAACCATTACAGATGACTAACGGTTTTTTGGCTAAACAAACTTTAGAAGGGTTTACCCATATTATATTCTGCTACCAATTATTGCAGGACATTTACTACATAATTCTGAAAAACCTCAAATTCATACTTTTTACCTATATCAAATGCTGGTAACGGTTTGTTTGCGTCTATAAGCAGCAGACGTTCAACTTCTCCATCGTCAATCAATACCTCGTAATAAAAGAGCTTGTTGTCCTTATATACGGGTTTTGTATTAACGTTTTTAACTATACCCGACTCAACCCTGATTCTTCCACTAAAAATATCCTTAAGAAAATTATAGTAGGCCAGAATGGGGCTTGCGTACATACCCCATACAAAAATATCTAGGCATACTCCAATGACCAGGATGAACATACCCAATCTATTGTTAACGGTATTGGCCAGAACAATGGAGATAATTAGAAACCCCAGAAAAAGAGCACCAATCACAGTAAGCATGCGTATTAACTGCCTTCGCACTTCCTGCACGTCCTCTTGTTTGTACATACAAACCCCTCCCATACAATATATTATACATATTGAAAATATGACAATTGCTTTTTCGATAACATTATACCACATGCTTGTAGATTATAATAACAGCTAAATAATAAAAAACAATGGAACAGGTCCGCAATAAAAATAGGAGGTTTAATCAAAACCTCCCTTTCATCTGGTGGGGCGTACAGGACTTGAACCTGTAACTTCCACCACGTCAAGATGGCACTCTGCCAGTTGAGTTAACGCCCCATATTCAGACTTTGCATTATTATAATAGCTTAACCTGTCAAACTTGTCAAGCAGTTTTTGGCCTTTGATTTGATCTCACTGAACCAAAATACAGCATCTGGTTTTTATGACAGTCACAGCTCCTTCCGGGCAGGAGCTCCCATTACTTCAAGCCGTTTTTAGCATATCTGAGCAGGATATCTGCAGTGCGGTCTACCATTTTATCCACCGAAAAACGCTCCCTTACGTCCCGGCAGCCTCTTCGCCCGTAATCCCCGCGCACCTGCGGATTGGCAGCCAGGTATGCTATAGCCAGTGCCAGCTCGCTGGCATCTCCGGGAGGCACCAGGTATCCATTGTCATCATGATTAACTATTTCGGGTATTCCTCCTACATTGGAAGCAATCACGGCTTTTCCTGCTGCCATAGCCTCAAGCACTGATATTCCAAACCCTTCAGACAGACTGGGCAGCACGAATATATCAACGGCATTTATATAATCCATAACATTGTTGACGTAGCCGAGAAAGGTAATATTGCCCTGAACATGCAATCTTTCGGCCTTTTTCTTCAGCTCCTGTTCGTAAGGTCCGCTCCCTATGACTACAAAGTGTATGTTTTTGATATGCCTGAGTACCTTGGGAATGGCATCCAGAAAGTAATCAATACCCTTTGAAGGGATAAGCCGTGCCGCCGTCCCCACCAGAATCGCATCCTCTCCTATGTTAAGGCGTCGCCTTAAACCAATGGCAAAGCAGGCAGTGTCAGCGTTTGGTTCTTTGTAAAAGGGTATTCCGTTATGCACCACATGGATCTTGTCGGCGGATATCCCCCAGCTCCGAACCAGCTCCTCCTTCAATGCGTGGGATACGGTGATAACAGCCTGGGTATATTTACACATAATCCGCTCCGCCTTATGAAGCACCCACCTCCTAGCCGGTTTTACTATGGGCAGTATAAAGTTATGGACGGTATATATCCTCGGGCATCCGGCCAACAAAGCTGCCAATCTTCCCACCACACCTGCTTTGAAGCCATGGCAATGAACCACATCAACATCGCATTTCTTTATCACCGAAAAAATCTCTATTGCTCGTTCAATATCCCGATAGGGCTGTATATCTCCCGGAATTGTGAGGGGGTATACCATCACCCCCGCATCCCGGAGTTCTTCCATATCGGGTTGGCTGAAATTGCACAGGGCAAGCACGTCAAAGTCCCTTTCTTTCAAGCCCTTTAACAGCGTAATATAATGCTCCTTCATTCCTCCGCAGGCCTGACGTATGATCTCCGCCACCTTAATTCCATTGGCTCCCAACATCCCATTCTCCTCTCTGCTCTTACAACGCCCTTTTGTCTTTACATTGGCCGATGATGTCCATCAGCCTATTCAACTATTAAGCAGCGTTCTTTTTTTCCATTATAATTTCCTGCAAACGGTGGATGATTACCAACATAAACGACAGCCCAACATAAATCATGGAGGTAGCCGCTGCCACTATACCCGAATCGTTGACTAGAAAGGCTGTAATGCTTCCAACCAGCCCGCTTATAAAACCATGAAACAGGTACGGATATCGCTCCCTGACATCCTTAAAGATTCCCGCCGGTCGGTAAAAAAGGATCACCATGGAGATAAGGGATGACAGAAATACCCGGGTCCATATGGTATACCTGAAAAGACGAATATTCATGTATATCTTTCTGTAAGCTATATTGAACAGTTCCTGCACTCCATTTTCCTTTACTAGTTTTACCGTCTGCCCCATATGGGATTGGCTTTCAACCGCCCTAAAACTATCCAGGATGAAAACCCCACCAATGAAAATAACCGAGACCGCAAGCATAGCCGCTACATGTTGCCAAGTAACAGAGCGTCGGATTACCAGCATTGCCAATACCCCAAAAGCTGCAAAAGCCGTAACAGCGCCCCCCACATTTGCTCCCCACCAGGGAACGGCCAATATCAGTAAAACCATTGCCAAGCACGGCAGTACGCCTCTGATTACCCATCTGCCGTACCGGGCAAATTTCTCAATTATGCAGGCTCCGCCTATGCAGGCAGCTCCTACCAGCGCTCCCATGTATTCATTTCCTATCCCGTAAAATCTGGCCCCGCTTATTACGTCGTATCCCAACGGTGAACCCTGTATTAGCCGGGCACCGGTCCATTGATCTACTGATAAAAGGATTACCAATAAAACGCAAATTACCAGAACTCTGTCCAGCGTATCAGAAAAAATATACCATATAAAAGACGTAAATATCAGAGCTATCAACAGGGAAACCAGCACGCTGCCCACCAGGACGGATTGGTGTACCAGAGGCAGCAGCAAATAGGCATGGGGAACAAGCATTATAAAGAGAAGGCAGGGCTTTATCAGGTTCAGGTACCGGTTTTTGAAAAACAGGACAAACAGCGATGTACCCACCACCGCAATCAGGGAAAGCACAAAGCTCCGGATGAGAAAAGAACGCTGATTAAAGATCTCCACCAACCTTTGATTAAAAGCTAAAATCCCCTCAATTCCCGTATCATTATATACGCTTCTTATTGCTGCCCCACCCTGACCGGGGAGGGGAGATATTCCAAAGAAATTCAATATGGTTCCTCCAACATCCAGATTGGTCACCACACCTGCTCGATGGGTGGAGGCAGAGATCGCCCATCCCTTATTCACTCCCTTCCCCGCAATTATTATGGGGGTAAGGCGGTTATTGTTCTGTAGCTCCTTTAAAGGGCCAAGGGGCGTAATTATCATGATAAGGTCCCTACCCATATCCAGCTTGTTTAAAAGCCTTCCTATAAAAGCATCTCCATCCTCCAGAGCCTTTCGCCTATGTACTTCAAGCATATAATCCATAAGATTGTACCTGTAATCCTCTGCCCTGTGCGTATCTCCCCATTCCACAGCTATAACATCGGCCTTATCCCACACCCTGTCTACCGCCCTGGCCATTGCGTCGGCATCAACCCTTATACCAAAAGGCCGTGAGCCGTCCTTCGCAATAAGTGATTCGCCTACATCGCCCGCGGGCACAAGCCCTTCATCATCCATCATCATGGACTGGAGATATCTTCGATATTTATCCGGTGTATCGCTGTTGCCTACTACTGCAACCAAATACCCCCCTTGCCGCAAAGCGGTGCCCAGGGCTCCAATCATGACCGGATAAGGTCTGTTAAGATTATTTCTATAAACCTGGGCAATTCCAAGGTTGGCTATTGCACCATCAGGAAGAGCCTTCCCGCTTATCTGGTAATACAGATCCGTTATCCTCTGCCCCTGATAGACATCCCGGGACGAAAAGGCAAGGGGGGAATTGGCCGAGCCGGTAATCCGGGCTCCAGCCCCCATGGTAACATACAGGTTATTGCACGAACGACTGCCCGCCGTATTGGTGGTCATAAGACCTATGGCCCCCATATCCATAAGCCGATCAATGTTTGGAGTATCGGCCTCATAAATATCCTTCCAACCGATCCGGTCCAGGACTACAAGAACTACTTTCCCCTTCTCGAGTTTCCCATATTTGCCTGATGACCCGGCGGATACCTGCTCCGTTCCGGCTGCCGTTATGTGGGCCTCATGGGTCGTCATATTACGCTCGGCTGTTGTTGCATCGGATTCAGCGCAAAGATCCAATCCGCTATCGCTAATATAACCTGCCTCCCTATCCCCTTGGGTGTGCCGGAACCAAATCCCAGCATCCACACCACCTGCCGGAACAATTAAAATACAAATCAGCAAAGCAGCAAGTATGACCGGCAACCAGAATATCCGTATCAAGATGCTCACCTCATCTAGATCTTTCCCGAAATAATCTCTGACATACCTCCCTGTGCAAATATATCAACTGACTACAAAAAAGGCCCCGGGAAGAAATTTGCAAAACAGAATTCCTCCCAGAGGCCCAATAATCGATTACGGCTAATGACAGCCTTCATTAGGTATCTGTATATTGTTGTTAATGCGTTCGGAAATCCAAATCCGACACAGAATTCCCATTGGGAAACAAACCGTTTATTCACCCCTTATTGTAAGCGAGCGAAAAGCATTAACGGTTTCCATCAGATAGGAGGACATGGATTCCGAAACGAGAACATCCAAACCATTGGCCAATGCCATAACCAGAAAAGTACTGACTACAGGCTCATCGTACCTATGGGATAAACCAGCAAAGGCCCTCTCTATACTCAAGGCAGTCTTCAGGCCTAGCTTATTCTTAACCAATCGGATCATCTCAATAGCTTCCATATTTTCACCGAGCCGGTCTGCTTTGTAGGGAACCCCGCAATCCACAATTATGTCCTCCTTGGGCACACCGTATGACTGTACAAAACCAACAATATCTTCAGCAGCTTTGAATCCTTCTACGGCATTGTCCGGTGATCCGTTTTTGCCCGCAGCCGATACCAGGATGCAAGCCCCGTACTTTTTCACAAGTGGCAGCAAGGGCTCCATTGAAGCCGTCTCCCGGGCCGTCCAACGAACAAGAGGTTTGCCGTTATACGCTCTCATACCTGCCTCCAAAGCAGCCGGACAACTGCTGCTGATCTCAAGAGGTAAATTTACAACCGCCTGAATCTCACGTATCACACCGGGCAATAGCTCATGTTCAGCAATCTTGCCCTCGAGCGTGTCCGGCAGCCCAACATCAACAGCCAGTATATCCGCTCCCCGCCCTCTTTGGTCTATGGCTTCCGAGAGCAGGTCACCAAAGCCATTGCTCATCAAGGCACGCATAATATCCTCATTATGCCGGGCATTTATTCGCCCGCCGATAATCCTGACTCCTTGATCCAGTACTACGGTTCTGGACCCCGAGGCCACAGCCGCAGTTCTATCAACCGAGGTGTATACGGGAGCTAAACGATTCACCGCTTTCCTCACAGCCCTTATGAAATCGGGAGTGGTTCCGCAGCAGCCTCCTATCATCCGAACTCCCAGCTGTACCATAACGGAGGCATAGCGCTCAAAAAGCTCAGGCTTCATCGGGTAAACCGCCTGCCCGTTAACCATCTCGGGAAGGCCTGCATTTGGCTGTACCAGGACAGGAACGGCAGCATAGGACAGGATTTGTTTTACAATGGGCAGCAATTCTTCTGGCCCCAGTGAACAGTTGACCCCCAGGGCATCAACCCCAAGGCCCTCCAGTACTACAACAGCAGTTTTGGGATCGGCCCCCATCAAAGTCCTTCCGCTCTGCTCAAAGGTCATGGTACAAATCACTGGTAGGTGGCTGTTCTCCTTGGCCGCCAGAATGGCAGCCTTGGCTTCATATAAATCTCCTATGGTTTCTATTAGAATAAGGTCAGTCCCGGCCTGAGCACCCGCCCTGACCTGCCTGGCATACATATTATAAGCCTCCTCAAAGGAAAGAGTGCCCATAGGCTCCATAAGCTGGCCGATAGGTCCGATATCCAGAGCTACCCACCGGTCACCCGCCACCTGACGGGCTAAATCCACCGCCCTGCTTATTACCTGCTCCACTGTATAGCCGGTGCCCTTGAGCTTCAGTTCATTGGCACCAAAGGTGTTGGTAGTTATCACATCGGCTCCGGCCTGTATGTACTCCCTGTGGATCCCTTTAACTACGTCAGGGCAGAGCACATTGAAGGTTTCAGGCATCTGGCCAGGCTTTAGCCCATGGCGCTGGATCATGGTACCCATAGCTCCGTCAAACACAATCAATTGTTTGTTCAGCGCACTCCTAAAATCCACCATCTTTCATTCCTTTCCATCCTGGGCATCAAATTACTGACTATAGCATTTGTTTCCAATTAAACATCTTCCTTTGATCAAATTCTTAAAAGTTAAGTACAAACTGTCCAAAAAATCCTTGTTTATCCATGCCTGTACAGCCACTTCCCCTAAGGTAGCACAACAATGCAGGTCTTTTATTAGCTCTGAAACATCTTTTGTGTTAATTCTTATCTATGCTTTCCAGCGGTTTATAGTTTCCATAAACCGGCTTCGGTCCATTAACCGGCGCTGCCCATTTTACTGCATTGATAATAACCCTCTGGACCTCTTTTTGATAATAAACGGGGAAAGTCTCATGACCTGGCCTGAAGTAAAATATTTTTCCTCTGCCCCGTCTATAGCAACAGCCACTACGAAACACTTCTCCACCCTCAAACCAGCTAATAAAAATCAAGGTGTCGGGAGCCGGAATATCAAACCTTTCTCCGTACATTTCCTCATTGGGAATTTCAATATATTCATCTAAGCCCTCTACTATGGGATGCCCAGGCTCTATTACCCATAATCTCTCCTTTTCGCCGCTTTCCCGCCATTTTAGCCTTTCACTGTTTGTTCCGCAAATCTTTCTAAAAATCTTAGAAGCATGACCTGAATGAAGAACAATAAGTCCCATCCCATCGAGTATTCTTCTGTGAACTTTTTCAACAATTTCGTCTTTGACTTCTTCATGGGCAAGATGCCCCCACCAAATCATAACATCGGTATTCTGTAATACCTCATCGGTCAAACCATGTTCCGGTTCGTCAAGAGTAGCAGTCCTTACCTCGAATTGTCCCTGCTCCTTCAAGAAATCAGCAATGGCATTGTGAATCCCGTCAGGATAAATTTTCGCTACTTCAGGATCATTTTTCTCATGCCTGAATTCATTCCATACTGTTACTCTAATTTTCCCCATACCTTTATACCCCCTATATTTTTATTTTTTTCTTACTATATTTAATTTAATTATATCTTATTAGTTTTTTCCAGTGTAACCCACTTCCCAAGTCTGGTTGATTCCAATATACAGTCTATTATGTACTGATTTACATAGCCATCATCGATCGTAGCAGCTAAACCATCACCCTTACCGTTAACAATGTCGAAGAAAGACTGCATCTGTTCGGCTTTAAATTGACTGGGCACAGGTATTTCATGGTAATCTCTGGCTCTTCCATATAAGTCACCTATGCACACTTCAATGGTATCAATATGATCTCCCTTTTTATCCAGGTTGTATACCAATCCTCCTTTGCTTCCGTAAACTTCAACCCGTTGATAGTTGCCTCGTCCATAGGCATCCCTTGTTATGCAGAAATTGCCAATAACTCCGTCCTCCAATTCAGCCATAAAGTGGCAATAATCATCCACATCAACTTCTCCATATTCATCAGAACCGATTTTCTTTCGTCTTTCCACAAAAGTTCCCACATGGCCACAGACCTTAACAAAATCACCTATCAGAAATCTGGCTATGTCAATCATATGGGAGCCCAAATCGCCTAATGCTCCTGAGCCTGAATATTCCTTTATAAATCTCCATACAAGAGGCACCTCCTCATTAATAGCCCAACTTTGGAAATATTGCACATATATATGGAATATCCGTCCCAAATATCCTTGCTCTATAATCCATTTCGCAAACCTGAGCGCCGCCTTAAAACGATATGAAAATGCTACCATGTTAGGTATTTTTTTGCTATTTGTCAGTTCTTTAAGTTCAAGTGCCTGCTGGTAATTCAAAGTGACTGGTTTCTCTAAGATAAAAGGCTTTCCATAATATATTACATCCTTTGCAATATGGTAATGGGCTTTATTGGGTGTACATATGGAGACTGCGTCAACATCAGGGCATTGAAGCAACTCAATATGGTTTTTAAACCTGCGGGACTCGGGAATACCATATTTTACACCCTTGTCTTTCAAGACTTCTTCCCTGATATCACATATAGCCACCAATTCTCCATCGGGACTGTTCAAAATCCCTTCAATATGAGCCGTAGATATACCCCCCAACCCTATTACTCCCATTCTAATTTTATTCATTTTACAACCTCCAATAAATATATTTTCTTTATTTTAAAACATGAAAAATTTTCTATTTTGAAATTCCTACATTTTATATCAAGCAAATTTCTTTCACTCAGGCTATAACTCGCAAAAGATACAAAATCACTCTTGCTTCACCTATAACTGAGGTCAATGTTTTTATGCACAAAAATATCATGGAGGTCAAAGCCAGTAAAAACGTTACTAAGGCTAAATTGGCTTCAATGGCAGTATATTGGGCAAGCAGCACCTTGGGCATAATAATAAAATATTTATATCAGTTTCCCAAATATATTACATCTGGCATCCCATTCAATTCTCTCTATAACGCTAAACGCCTGTTCAAGGCTTTTTCCTACAGCCACTATTCCGTGATAGGGCAAAAGACCGCCTAAGCCTGTTATATTTAAAAGATGGCGTTTCCCTTGAAAGAATTTCAATACATTCTCCGCCAAATCCTTTGAATAAGCCTTTGCCTGCTCTACTAACTCGCAGTCTCCCATTTTTTGCGTTGCCTCGGTAACACTCTTGATTACCTTATTGGCTGCAGCAAAGACCATTACATATTCTGGATGCGCGTGAATGGAAGCATTGATCTCAGGAATGTTTCTGAGTAGAAGCTGGTGCATCGTGGCTTCTCTTGAGAGAACACCATTGCCATCTATAATATTTAAATCGTAGTCGCAAACAAGAATATCCTCCGGGGTTATCTCACAGTGTTTATTTTCCGACATCTTGGAAGGTGTTATTATCATATGCTGATCATTTAATCTGACGGCTGCATTTCCACCGGCAGAATTGGTAAGCTTTCTATCGAAAAGAAGTTTCATTGTTCGAGCCAAATTAGCTCTTTCTCGATAATAAAGAAAGTCGTTCATATATACTCCCCTTTGATCCATTATAAAATTATGTTTTATGTTGAATTGCATCCTGTATAAGCCGCTTTTCCATATCCGAGTTACCTGCCGGCTCCAAGCCGCACTCCTGTCCGCAGCTATACCAGCCGACACCCTCCGTTACTTCAAACTGTCAACATCTGGCATCGGATAATCCTTTGATGCATCGTCCAGGATCAACACCCAGTCATTTCCCCTTCCGCCTGAGGGAGGCATAAAGCTGCGTACTCCCCGATTCTCGTATTCGCCTATTGGAGTAGTACTGCCGTTTCTCGGGTCGTACCAATAAGCTTTTACTGTATGGCCGAATATTATCCCCATGTTCACCTTTATCATCAGGCCGTTGGGGCTGTAAATAAATGCATAATCTCCCCCGCGGGTGGCCCTTAAGTGGTTGGCCCCATCATAGTTTTCAGCGATAAGGCTCTGGTCGGGGATGCGCTCAAGATAAGGTCTTGATTCGATCAGCGCTCTTAAGTACTGCATCTGGCTGGCTCCCGGACGCATGAGTGCATCCTGCCAGCGCATAACAAAATACGAACTCGGTTCGGTACACATTCGCCAGACACAGTGGTGTCCGTAGGTGTGGCCAGCTGCCCCGGCAAAAACAGCCCAGTAGGCGGCTTTTCTCACATCAGCAGCATCAAAATAACCATTCGCTTCCTTGAAACCTATAGGATGATCTTCGTAACAGGGCTCCCCATCCAATGTTGGCTTAACGGGCAGCAGATCATAATCCTTTCTTACCATGTCATAATTTGGTGTGTTCAGAGCCCCGTGACCCGACTGAAGCATATTAAAATCCAACCATTCCTCTTCATGTACGTGATAGGATGACGAAAAACCTCCCGTCGGATGAAATGTCATAATATGCCTTCCTTCATCCCCTTCTGCAAGCCCCTCAGCCATTGAGTTAATAACAGCGAAATGCCTGGATGTTACCAAAGGCCGATCGCCGCCCAGCACCCATACGATATTGGGTCTGTCCTTATAGCGTTGGCCCAGCCATCTCCCGTATACCCTGGCATTGTCTTCATTAAAAATTACCGGACCTTTGCCCCAAGCTTTGTTAAATTTATCCCCCCAGGTTGGCAAAAAGGCTATGTACAAACCAAGGGAGGCAGCCAAGTCAATTATATAATCCACATGATCCCAGTAAGAATAGTCGTTGCCCGTCATGCCGGCGGATATATCGGGTAGCGTAGGGTCATATTGGCCACTGCTGTTTTTTAATAAAGGCACCCTGCCGTATGCATTCCCCAGGGTTAAACCGTCAAATTCAGCCAAGCCCACTGCCTGAATAACAGTAAACTTCTGCTGGGCCCGCTTTGTCAAATAGTATTCGGCCTCTTCACGATTTAGCCTGTGAAACAGTTCCCATGCCGTATCGGCCAGCCAGAAAAACGGGGTACCTTCCTCCTTTACCAGGAATCTCCGGTTTTCACTTATCTTCAGATACTGCATTCTTACATTGTCCATGGTTTGCTCACCTCTCATCATATATTCTTCAATCCAATCCCAATTTATGAATTGTCGCACATATGAAAAGAAATTGTCCCAATTAGCTATATGAAGGTAAGCAGTGCTAACAGGTAATATAGAGGCCTCAGAAGGAAACAACTGTGGGTGAGTCCATCATGGAATTTGGGTGAATACACAAACACGTCTGCTAAACCAACTAAATGTCCATTTACCTTTTATGGTATCATGTACCAAATGGCATGTCAAACATATCTGTATCATTTTGCCCATAAACTGTATTGCCATTCCATGGCCGTAACCCCCCCCGGCTTATGGAAAAAATAATCTAAACAAGATATCACTTAACTTGACAAAATAAAAGCAGGACGCATGAGGATACAAATTGATATAATTATCAGTGAAACAATATAAATACAAATTCAAGGAGGCTGCATACATGGAAAGCATTACCGGAAGAGAGCTTTTGATACGAACATTAAAGCACGAAAAGAATCTTCCCAGGGTTCCATGGGTACCCTTTGCAGGCATTCATTCGGGAAAGCTTAAGGGATATACCGCTACCGAGGTTTTGACCGATGCTGATAAACTTTTTGAATCCCTTCTTGAAGTAAACAGATTATATCGTCCCGACGGTCAGCCGGTATTATTCGATCTTCAGGTTGAAGCAGAGATACTGGGTTGTGAACTGGTATGGGCTGAAAAAGCGCCGCCATCGGTCAGTACACATCCTCTAAATGACGATAAAACCATACACGAATACCTGCCTGAAAAAACAGACGGTCGTCTGCCCTTGATATTAGATGTTATGAAACGGTTCAAAGCTGAAGTAGGCAATACCACGGCTCTGTTTGGTCTAATATGCGGGCCTTTTACCCTGGCATCCCATCTGAGAGGCACCGAGCTTTTCATGGACATGTTTATGGACCCTGACTATGTACACAAGCTCGTTGAATATACCAGCAGTGTAAACAAGAGAATTGCCGAATACTATATAGAAGCCGGTATGGATGTAATAGCAATCGTAGATCCCTTGGTGTCGCAGATATCTCCCCAGCATTTTGCCCAGTTTCTGTCCGCACCGTTTACCGGAATCTTCAGCTTTTTAAGGGAGAAAGGTGTTCTATCCTCATTCTTTGTCTGCGGCAATGCCACAAGAAATATCGAGGAAATGTGCAAGACAGATCCGGATTCAATCTTTATCGATGAGAATATAGACATGGTAGAGGTAAAAAAGATCACCGACAGGTACAATATAGTGCTGGGAGGCAATATACCCCTTACCTCCATCATGCTGTACGGCACCCAGCAGGATAACATGAAATATGTAATAGATCTCCTGGATAAACTGAATCACCATAACCTTGCCATTGCTCCCGGGTGCGACATGCCATATGACGTTCCGCCTGAAAATGCCATAGGAGTACAGCAGGCCGTTCGGGATACCGAGGGAGTCAGAAAGATGCTTGAAAACTATCAGGTTTCTGATATTGATGTGGATATTGAGCTTCCTGACTATGATAGTTTGGAAAAACCTCTCATCGAAGTCTTTACCCTGGATTCGGCCACCTGCGCAGCTTGCACTTATATGATGAATGCTGTGAATGTAGCCAAAGAACATTTTGGGGATAAAATAGATTGTGTGGAATATAAGTTTACAACCCGTGAAGGTATTGCAAGGGTGAAAAAGATGGGGATTAAAAACCTCCCCTGCATATATATCAACGGGGAGTTAAAGTATTCTTCCATCATTCCCAGCCGCAATGATCTATTCAACAGCATTGAGGAGTATCTGAAATGAATGAACGAAACACTGGGAAAAACACTATCCCGGTATTCCTTATAAGCGGTTTCCTGGGTTCAGGCAAAACTACTTTTCTGCAAAATCTGTTTAAACTCTACGGAGAAAAAAAGATAGGCGTAATTGTCAACGAATTCGGGAAAATCCCCGTTGACGGTGCGCTTATACAAAAAGATGGGGTCACCGCCATCGAGATTGCCAATGGTTCCATTTTCTGCAGCTGCCTTGCAGGATCCTTTATTGAAGGATTAACAGCTATGGCTGAAATATACCTTGAGGCACTGTTTATTGAAAGCTCCGGGCTTTCAGATCCCTCCGGAATGGAAAAGATAATGCATGACATAAACCTAATTATCAACTACATCTATGACTACAGGGGAACCGTATGTATAGTTGATGCCACCAGGTACCTGGAATTGTCTCAAGCGCTGGAGACGGTAAATAAACAGGTGATATACAGCCACCTAATAGTTGTCAACAAATCGGATCTGGTGGATACTGAACGGCTGAGGGAAGTGGAAGCGTCTTTACGGGAACTAAACCCTTTCGCCCCCATCATAACAACTTCATACGGCAAAATAGATGCGGAGTGGCTGGAGCAGGATCTTAAAGATTTTCCGCTGCCTCCTCCAACCTCCAACCTGAATTGCCCGGCCAACAGGCCTGAAACCCTGGTACTCGAAACAGAAGGAGTTCTGGAAAGAGATGATCTAAGGGATTTCTTACTGTCATTTTCAGACTATACCTTTAGAATAAAGGGCTTTGTTCAACTCAAGGAAGGCTGGCACTATGTCGACGGAATCAGCAATACTATTAGCCTTGTCCCGGCAAAGGCACAATCGGCCAGTTCTCAGCTGGTTGTCATTCCAAAAACCGGGCAGTCGGTAAAAAGCCTCATTCAGGAGCAGTGGAGCAAATATTTTGATGAGCAGCTTGCCATTCAATAGTTTGTTAAAAAGGGCGTTGAATACACAACGCCCTTTTTACTATCTCAATTATATTTTTATTTATTTGAAAATAACTAACTTACGATGCAACAAAGGTCTTGGCCAGATCAGCTGCCGAAGCTGCGTCGGGTGCATATCCGTCGGCACCAATCTCGTCGGCAAAATTTTGGGTTACGGGCGCACCACCAACCATGATCTTCACTTTATCCCTTAAACCCGCTGCTTCAAGAGCCTCAATTGTATCCTTCATACCCGGCATGGTAGTGGTAAGCAATGCCGACATGGCCACTATACAATCCCCATCAAAAGATTTTGCTGCTTCTACAAACTTCTCAGGGCTAACATCAATTCCAAGGTCGGTAACTTCAAAGCCTGCACCTTCAAGCATCATGGCTACCAGGTTCTTCCCGATGTCATGCAGATCACCTTTAACTGTGCCTATAACCACTTTACCTATAGGCTTTACATCCCGTTCGGCCAACAAAGGCTTTAATATGTTGAGCCCAGCATACATTGCACGAGCAGCAATCAAAACCTCCGGCACATATACTTCGTTATTTTTAAAGAGTTCTCCGATTTCTCCCATTCCTACAATAAGAGCTTTGTTGACGATATCTTCAGGATTTACACCTTCAGCAAGCGCTGCTTCTACCAATTCCTTTACCTTTGGTGCATTACCGGCCTTCAACGCATCGGCGATCGCCCTAAAATCAGCCATTATTAAATCCTCCCTTTCATTTTGTTTATTTTTGCTGTATCTATTATAACAGGTTTGACCCCTGTTGTATCCGTGTAATCTTGTTAATCTTGGTGAAATCTTGTCAATACCTTGAGTTAAATATTCTTCCTGTAACGATTAGGGGACATACCCACGTACTTTTTAAACACTTTACTGAAGTAGCTGGCATCTTCATATCCAACCTGAGAAGCAATAGCCACAACCGACAGGGAGGAATCCATAAGGAGTCTCTTGGCCTCTTCCATACGTACCATTGTTAAATATTCAACAAAGGTTATCCCCAATTCCTCACGGAACATATGGCTTAGATAGTAAGGGCTTATATATATCTGCTGGGCCACACTCTCAAGGGTCAGGTTTTGATGATAGTTCTCCCGTATATATTTCAAAGCCTCTCCCAGGTTCTTTGCGTTTCGCACATTTCTGGTCTCGTATACCGTATCCATGAATGTGTCCAGCACTTTTACAAGCCAGTAACATATTTCATCAATCTCATTCATGTGGGATAGCTCTGATATAAAGTCATAGTTCAGCCCCAGCAGTTTATCCAGGCTTGCTCCTCCCTCTACAGCCGCTCTGGATATTACAACCACAAGTTCCAGGACCCTGGCCTTTATCAAGTCTATATTGCCGGCCGCCCTGAAAAAAATATCCCCTAACATTTCGTTCAAAATCTCTTTTGCACCAGTACGATCACCTAACTTAACCTTGCTCAGCAGTAGGTATTCCTTATCAATGGGATAAGGCACCGATTGGGCCCTGGATTCGAGTGCTTTTATGGTTTCTTCAGCCTGCTTTCTTTCAAATATGGCTTCAGCCAGCCTAGCCTGCTGCTCATTGAGTTCCTTCCTCTGCTGCAGCGTCAGCATTCCGGTCCTGGCGATATGGTTGGCAATAACAAACAATAGCTGGGCTGCAGCCTGAACATTTCTTCCTGAAAGCATTTTTACCTGCCGGCTGGCCACCATCAAAGCCTCACGGTTGATATTAAGATCCTGCGTAAGGTTCAAGAATTCCTGCAGAGCCATTTCATCCCATTCCCACATGAGTACCGGTCCACAGGAAATACTGCCTAAATACACGTCTTTGAACATCACCGGGGCAGAAAACTCTATCAAACCGGCATGACAGCGGAAGATATAAGGTTCTCCCAGCTTGGAAGCCTGTTTCCCTGCATAGCTCATAGACTGGTTGCATCTTCTTACCCCTTCGGGATCGGAGCGTATTACCTTACAAAAAGAGCATTGCCCCTCATACTCATCCGGAACTATTATAGGTTCACCCTCAGGGTTTACCAATAAAGCCCCTAAACCAGTAGCCAGCACGAACCAGTTCAGCATATTCTTTAACTCTTTTATGTCAATTATATCTTCTATTTTGACATCCTCTATCTTGATATCGCTTCCATCGTTGTAATAGGCATGTTCTGTATTCTTCAGCTGAGAAACCTGCATAACCACTCCTCTTCCACCGAAAATGCTACATATTCATACGTAATTATATCATAATCGGCCGTCATATACCACCCTTGTCTACAACTGAGCTCACCTTCATGAGGCTGACCATTCATCTATCTTTCACCCTGGATCGTCTTTGACATCCCTGATATTATTCCTCTCCAGGTTGCTCCCCTCCGTTCTCCTGATCGCCTTCTCCTGACTGACCATTGTCTCCAGGCTGATCATTATTCCCTGGTGGTTCCGGCGGCTCATCAGGTTTGCTATCATCAGGGTTGCTATCAATTTTATTAAATATAGTTCTAGCTGTATTGTTTAGCTCCTTGGTCCTTGTTTCAATGGCATTTATATCCTGGCCTTTTATCAGCTCTTGAAGCTGCGCAATCAGCGCATTCAGCCTTTCTTTGTCATTGTTGGATATCTTATCCTTTCTGTCATTAATTCCGGCAGAAACCGAATTAATTGCTGCTTTTGCATTATCACGTGCCTTTTTGAGGGCAGCATCGGCAGCCTTTTTCTCCTCGGCTTCCTTTTTCCTCTGAACCCAGGTCTGAGTTTGCTTATTTATATAGTCCTTCAATTCCCTTGCCGTTGATCTTACTGCATCCCTGTCCTCTTTTTCTATTGCCTGTTCCACCTTTTTTATATGCAGATCCACAGCCACCTTTTCATTCTGGGTAACATAATCGGTATAATCAGCCATGCTCTGCCGTGCGAGGCGTATAACGCCCGCGGCTTCCTTTATTGCAGCCTCCAATGCTCTCCGCTGTTCTTCCAATTGCTTCTTTATATATCTTACATCATCCTGCGGATCAATCTCTATATCAATCCCAAATATCTCCTTAACCATATCCCGTTTTTTGTCCTGATTAATTCCCCAATAGCTAACTCCGTCAATGTTCAAAAAGTCTCCAGGCACACTGTAAGTATGAATTTGGGAAAAATCCAAATTCAAAGCATATACTCCCAATGCAGCGATCTGCTTTAAATTTAAATTGGTATATACCTTACCGCTAAGAGCTTGATAGTACTGGCCAACCTTAAGGAGTTGCTTGGTGCTCTTGAGCTGTTCAAAAATAGCCAAAACCATTTTCTGCTGTCTTTCAATCCTGTCGATATCACCCCTGGGCGAATGCCTATTCCTGCAATAGTCCAAAACCTGCTGGCCGTTAAGCAGCTGTAGCCCGGGTTTCAACTCCCTTCCAGCCATCCTGACAGGAACATCGACATCAAACAGTACTCCTCCCATAACATCGATTATCTCCTTGAAAACGTTCATATCCACAGCCGCATAGTAATGGATCGGGACCCCGCCCAGAAAATTGCTGACGGTCTCAATGGTCCGTTCAAATCCTCCGCCGTCAAAACCACCACCCCATACAAAGGCAGTGTTTATCCTGTCCCGATATTTTCTGCCGGGTATTTTTACATAGCTGTCTCTAGGGATGGATATCATGTATACATTGTTGTTCTCAAAATCTATGGATAAAACTATAATGGTGTCAGTTCTGAATACCCGCATGGTCTCGTAGCGCTCGGTACTCGCATCCAGACCAAGAAGGAGAAGATTCAGCCTTTTTTCTTCAAACTGGTACTCCTCAACGGGAGGCTCCTCCGGAGGTGGTTCCTCTTCCTCTTCTTCCTCCTCTACCATCGGTGGAGGGGGAACATCCTCCTCTACAGGTTCCTGGGGTTCAAACAGGGATTCAGGGTTCATGATCTGATAGATGGTATATCCCCCATATACAACCCCCGAAAGCACAAATAGGGCAACTATAATCCATATAGTTCTTTTCTTCATAAAAGGCCATCCTTTCACACATCTTCCAAATTATTATACTACATATTTGAGTACCAGTCTCTACAAAAGTATAACAAATTATTGATGGAATTTACTAATATTTTACTAAATTTTAGCAATATTTTAACAAACTTGTAAGTTGAAATCAGTACAGCTATATCAGCATGCCCTTTGTTGACAGTTAACCAATCCCAAAGAACAATGACGCGCCGAGAAGGACGGTATATTGAGCTGATTTTCCAAAAAAAGACGGCTGCTTAACAGCCGTCCAAAGAAAGCGTCAGCTAATCGACACATACCTTTATAGTATGGATTTCGTACGGTCGGAAACACAGCCGTACCTTCTCTCCTTCCGTATGCAGCTTCTCAATTTCTTCTTCCATCATATTGACAAGGTGCACGGATTTAAAGGGGAACAGCAAGCGTATATCGGTAGTAGCACCAGCACCGCTGTTTTCATACAGCCTGACGATAACAGCATTGCTGTCTTCAGCCTTTTTCACGGCTCCGACAACGATATTGCCAGCTTCCACCTCCATAAAGGACATTGTATTGTTCATTGACCCATCTCCGGAGGAATCCAATGATATCACGCCTGGCGGGATATTAAGCTCATAACCCGCCCTGTCCACTTCTCCCTCCACATGATCTCCGGGATGCGGATACAGGGCATAGGTAAATTCATGGACGCCCTGATCGGCCTCATGATCGGGATATGTGCTGCTGCGAAGCAGATTCAGATCGATCACATTGTTCCGAACCTTATATCCGTATTTACAGTCATTTAAGAGGGCAACACCGTAATCCCCCTGGGAGAGATCCACCCACTTATGGGCACAGATCTCAAACTTGGCCATATCCCAGCTGGTGTTCTCATGTACAGGTCTTTTTATGCTTCCAAATTGTATATCGCAGACAGCCTCATTTGTAATTACATCAACCTCAAAGGATGTACGTAACATCTTTTGAGATTCATGCCAATCAACTTTTGTTGCAAAATCAATCCTTCGGCTTCCCGAGGTCAGTATGACCTCCTGTTCCACCGTTGAAGCGCCGTAGCGATAAACCTGCTTTGCTACCGCCCTGGGACCATCAACATAGAACTTGGCCGACTGCAGCGTAAAATATTCATATGGAATCTGATCATAGTAAACGGGAAAGTCCCAGGCATCTCCTTCGTCGTGATAAACCGCCAACCTGTTGCCATGGGAACCGCCGGATAGAACTTCCCTCTTATATTCCTTGTCAAATATGGATTCAATGCTGCCATCATCGGCAAATCTAATCCTGAGTTTATCATTTTCAAGCAGCTTATGTTCGACAACCAGCTCGCCAACCTGACACCGGTTTGCGGAAATATCCACAAGTGTGTATCCCATGGACGGAATTTTAACCTTTATCCATTGTCCATTGACAAAAAGCCATTCACTCCTCTCCCATGAAAGGGAATTGGTTATAATGACAGGCTGTTTCATATTCCCGGTATCAACTCTACTTATCAAGCACTGATAGGCTTTTTGTTTCAGCTCCTTTATTTCATCCATCATAATTTGATAGTGGGCAAGGGATTCATCGTACACCCGTTTTATGGATGAGCCGGGAAGTATATCATGGAACTGGTACAGAAGCAGTTCCTTCCATATCCTCTCCAGATCCTTTTGAGGATATGAATGCCCGCCGTTCAATAAAGCCAGAATACATGCAAACTCAAGCTCGCGAAGCTCAAACTCTATCTTTCTGTTGTAACGCTTGCTCCTGGCCTGGCTGGTATAGGTACCCTGATGTTTTTCCAGATACAGCTCACCAACCCAGGTCTTATATTTTCCCCTGTCCTTTTCAAGGCGTTGGAAAAATTTCAGTGCGGGTTCCTGTACAACAGGCACCAGGCCATCCAGATTCTTCTCACGCTTTAACCGTTCCAGGTGTTCCTCACCAGGGCCTCCTCCCCCATCACCTATTCCAAAAAGCATGAGACACCGATCCGAAACACCCTTATCCAGGTACTCCTTTTCTGCCTTAACGATAGCCCTGGGCGCCGCCGAACTGTTGTAAGTTCCCTCAGGGGGCATATGGACCAATATTGTGCTGCCGTCTATACCCTGCCATAAAAACGTATGATGGGGATACCTGTTGTATTCGTTCCATGAAAGCTTTATGGTCATAAAATAGTCGATACCTGTTTTTTTCATAATCTGCGGCAGCGATGCGGTATAACCAAAGACGTCGGGCAGCCAGAGAATCCTCATGTCCTGTCCGAACTCGCTTCTGAAAAACCGTTTACCGTATAATACCTGACGGATAAGGGATTCCCCGCCGGTAATGTTGGTGTCTGCCTCCACCCACATCCCGCCCTGAGGCTCCCAACGTCCGCTGAATACCTTTTCCTTTATCTTCTCGTACAGAGTCGGATAATAGTCTTTCATCCACTGATACAGCTGGGGTTGGCTGGCACCGAATACATAATCGGGATAACGCTCCATAAGGGCAAGGACAGTTGCAAAAGTGCGCGCACCTTTGCGTATAGTTTCGCGAATGGGCCAGAGCCAGGCCAGATCGATATGAGCATGACCAACAGCACTGATTGTCAGAGAAGGTGTTCCCCCTTTCTTGGCCAGCTCGGGAGCAAGGATCTCCCTGGCTTTCTCTGCTTCCTCTTCAGTAAATTCACGCAAAACCTTGCAAGCCTCCAGTAAAGCCGTAACAATGCTATGATATCGCGCCTTATCCTTTGGAGTGTATTCCAAAAGTTCGTACAGAACTTCCATATCGTAGTAGATATCCCTCATTGTTTTATTGCAAACGGCTATATGGGCTTCCTTCAAAACTCCGTTGTTCTTATATTCACCAAACAGATCGTTGCATGCCCCATCAGCCCAGAGATCTATCATCTCTCCGCCCCTGGCTTGTTCAAACAGGGGAACCACCCTTTTCCCGGGAAAACCCAGCGAATAGTCGAAGGTTGATGCCACCGTTGTCAACCCCTGGATCGGACAGCCGGCATCATCCACAATGCAGGCTTCACCGCTGATATCAATGAGAAGCACTACATTGCTTCCGGCAGCCGATTCCGGCACTATACCTGCAAAATGAAACCATCCGCAATCCCACAGATCGCCCCACTTATCACCAATTGATAGTTCTTTTCTGGTTCCCGTCATCCGTTGTTCAAAGGGCACTGGTTCCCGCGTTACCCAGACGGTGACTTTTAGCTCATCTACTACGGTGTATATAGATTTTTCAATTCTTTTAAGCATGTATCCCAGTTGCTTTATGATATTTCCGTTGTAAAAATAAGGCAATCAAATCCCTCCATAATACTTTATGAGCACCATATATTAAAAACTGTCTCAATCGTATGCTATCCACCGGTCCACAACCTGCTGTCTGTATTCCTTAGACAGCGATTTGAAGAAGGCGCTGTATCCGGTTACCCTTACCACCAGATCGGGATATTTATCAGGGTTTTCATGGGCTTCCAGTATTTTTTCCTTTGATACTACGTTTATATTTATCAGAGTTCCCCCCATCTCATTGTGAGCCTTTATATATGCTTTGATTATCTCCTTGCCTCCCATTTCCTTGACCAATTTGCTGTCCATATCAATTTGCAGGGGGGTTGAATTACCGTAACCGGATTGGACACCTGCGACAGCATTGGCTTTGGCGGTGGGAGCGGTACCTCCGCCGGGTAGAAAACCCGGATCCGGATCGGCGCTGTGGGAAATGGGATCTCCTGCATACCTTCCGTTGGGCGTAGCAGGCAGATTCCTGCCGTGGATATAAACATCTCCATGGGAGAAAATACCCGGCAGCACACGGAAGCCTGCCTTTGTAGGAGTGCCGATCATCAGGTTTGTATACATATCCGCGATAAGCTTTGCATAGTAGTCGGCTCTGGAATTGCCCGAACCGTACTTAGGTATGCTCTTAAACATCAAACGAATATGCTCCGCTCCTTCCCAATTATTTTTCAGTATGGTCTGCAACTCTTCCCAGGTTAATTTCTTCTCCTCAACTATAAACTTCTCTATAGCAGCCAGAGAATCGGCCACGGTAGCGAGTGCGGTAGCATCGCACGCAAAAATATATATATCAACGCCTCCATGCGACATGTCCACGCCCCGCTCTATTGGACCATGGGCGAACAGGTTGAGTACTATCTCGGGCTTGTTCAGGTGTTTGTACTTAACGTGCCAGTCCACGCCGTCCTTTATGATGTTTACCGCTGCCTCCAAATGGGCTTTATATCTCCGCATAAGATTCTCCATGCTATTCTCTTCATCCGACTCGATCATTTCATCCAAAGCAAGCAACAGCGGCTTTGCCAAACAAACCCTGGTCACGTCCTGCAGGCAGTATTCAATGCCGGGAAGCGCCGTCCAGTTACATCCAACCTTGGCCCGCATACGGGCAAGGGGAAGTGGGAAACCGTTACGTGCATAGCCCTTATCCAAACCACCGGAGCACGAAAATGATACACCGGTGCCGTCCTCAAAGAGATATTCTATAGCCTTGTCAAAAAGCTCCTCATTTGTATTCTCGTGCACCCGCAGGGCAACGTTGGCAGGGATCTTTAACCTGTGCATGGCCTCCAGAACCAGGAATGATATTGGATTGGACGCATCGCTCCCATCAGCGGGATTTTGTCCCCCAATCTGCCAGTAATGAGTATCGTTGTAGAACATGCTTGCCAAATACCATACTACTTCCTCGTCATCCTTTATTATACCCTTAGCCTTATCAGCTTCATAATACGGCAACAGCAGCTTGTCAATCTCCTGCCCGGCTCCGCCGTTAAAGTACATGCGATCCACACACTGGAACCAGCATATGAATTGCATTGCTTCCCGAAGCGTCCGGGGAGGATTATCTATAAGCCATTCGTTTATATCGGCAATTTCCAGGAGATTTTTCTTCACAAACTCATCGTCGGCCTTCAATGCCTCCTGCCGGGCATAATCCACATGTCGCTTAATCCAGCGCTGTATAGCCTCCACAAACCGTTCTTGCCCATCATAGAAAGTTGTATCCACCGGCTTATTGTATTTTCTGTAAAACCTTATTTTCTCGAGCAGGCCACCCCATCCAAGATCAAAACCGATTTTGAGATCGGGACCGCTGTGGTTCATACCGTACAAGCCTCGGGAGGTTATATTATACTTCTCAAATAAAGGTTCCTGTTCCTTAAATATATGCTGGGGTTTCCACGGTCCTCCCATGCCGGGCACATTTCCTGCCCAGGCCCCTGCAAACGCGCTCATGGGATGAATATATACCGGATGAGCGTCGAGATAGTTGGCAAAGGTTTTGGAAACCGCGTCCATACCATTTACGTATCCGGATTCAGGATCCTTCACTATCTCAAATTCAATGGGCTCATCAAAGGGGATCCAGCCATGATCATCAAAATTGTAAGACCCGAGCCTTTGCAGCTTTATGTCGTTGAATTTAAGCTTGGTCTCGTGCAGTGCATTGATTCTTTCAAAATAACTCGGTATACCCATAAATTAGTCCTCCTTTATTAATACTATAAAACCTGCCATCTTGGACAGCTCTTTTATTACCGCCGTCATATTTTATTATATTTTGTTAAACCGGCACGTATTCGCCGGCAAGGCTCTTAAGTTCAGACATAGCATCGGAAGCAGGTGTATAAAACGCATTCTCGTATTCCTTACCCAGCGCATCATATTTGACTTTCCCAAGGCTGTGATACGGCAGCAGGACATACTGTTTGAGATTCTTCATATCCTGCAAAAACCTTGCTATTGACAGAATTTCTTGTGGAGTATCATTGACCGAACCAACAACCGGTGTCCGCACTATAACAGGCACACCTTCACCATCGAGTTTCTTTAAATTATTGAGTATCGTATCTCTGTCGCCATGAATATACATGTCATAAATTATCCGGCTGTATGCTTTAACGTCGTACATGATCAGATCAGCATACGGCAGCAGGACTTCTAACCGCTCATAGCTATAGTTGCCTGCCGTCTGAATTGCAACATGCAGATTATGGCTTTTGATGCACTTCAAAAGCTCCAGGCAAAAATCAGTCTGCAGCACCGGCTCGCCTCCGGACAGGGTTACACCCCCTCCGGATTTTTCATAGTACACCACATCGGCCAGTACCTGTTCCATTACTTCATCTACAGTCATCGGTTTTCCGCTTAAAACCAACGCATTGACATAGCAGCTCTGTGTACAAAGGCCGCAGGCGGTACAATTAGTTCTATCAAATATATGTCTGCCATCATCTATGAAATGACATTTCTGCGGGCAGCATTCAACACAGTTGCCGCAGAAGACACAGCGATTAGGATAATACTGTATCTGACTTCTTGATACAAAGGACTCAGGATTATGGCACCACTCGCACCTGTTGCTACAGCCTTTAAAGAATACCGTTGTCCTTATGCCGGGTCCGTCATGAACGGCAAAACGCTGTATATCGAAGATCTGACCTGTTATCCTCTCCTTTCCACCTTCTCTTGCTTCATCAATATTATATACATTACCCATTTTGTTGCCCCCTAAATATTAGTTCATTTCATTTTTCCTGCCGGAACAGAAATATTTGTTTATCCATAAGTCTATCATAGTCAAACCACCATTTTCGCATTAGCAGAAATAAAATATACTGCCTGGTTTATAATTTGGTATTTCCTGATGGTATGACAACAATGAATCGCATTATACAAACATGTTAATATTAACCCTTGCTTGTGTCAAGTTTTCGCGAGGAGTTTTTTTTCTTATCCCTCAAAAGATTGGACTAACTCCGGAAATTGCCAAAAAACGAAAAAAGGGCTGAATGCCCTTATATATATCAAATTTGTTATACGTAGTTTAAGCCATTAGGCCAGGGCAGCGGAATTGGAAAGATTCTATCCCATGGCGCTCCATAAGGATGCCGGTTAAAGCCGGCAAACAAAAAAGTTGTCAATTCTTCTAAATCATGATATACATTCCCCGGTAAATCCTCTATCCCGCAAGGAGGTTTATCACCACCATGCCACATTTCCTCTACTATGGGATATATCTCCCTCCATAAGCTACTCTTGTTTGTAATCCTCACAGTGGTAGAGGGATAATACGAATTGATACCTCTAATGCCCTCTGAACTCAATATAGAGGACAGCACCGCATCGTATATTGGAACCTCCAATATTACTCCATTCATACCAGCATGCTCAAGCAGCTTGCCGGCAAGCCACCAAACAGCCAGCCGCTCTCCTGCATATTCAACAACTTTAAACACACCCGGCTTATTTTCGTACCCAATCAAATACGCCAGGGCGGAATCCTTCCTTCCCTCTCGAAAGGCCACAAGCGTTGTAAGCGCATCCACAGGGGGATGAACCATGGGTACGGCCTTTAACAGCACCGGAAATTCCATGCGGCTTCGTTGATATCTGACCGCTTCCCGCTGGTATACATCACAAAGAACACCCGTATCATCAAACTGCTTTGAGATTTCGTATTCCATTCCGCCCAAAGCCCAGTATGAATAGCTCTGTTTATCCAATACATAGGTAACCATTCCACCTGCTTCGACACATTGATTTCTTCTGTATAAGCCCCTGGTCCCGGAGATGGTAACTACACTGACCTCCTCCTCATTGAGCCGATCAAACACCATATTGAGGAGCTGAGTGCCGATTCCCCTCCCCCGATATTGGGGATGGGTGCATACCGCTCCCATATTAGCCATGCTAACCTTGTGTCCGTAGATAATACCAGTATTCCTTTTTATAGCTATATTGGCTATTATCCTTCCCTCATCTGCTGCTACATAAATGTCAGAGGCATTGTCGGGGCAGAATATGGTCGGAAACTGCCGACCCATTGTCGGTTCCATACCCCCTGATGTACGAAATACATAGTTAACCAGCTCTACGACTTCTTCCATCTCTTCCGGCCTGGCCGAACGAAATTCCACCACATATATTCCCCCTTACCGATTCTACTTTATATCATACATTAAGCTCTGCCGGCATTCCTTAACTTTTCAGGTAATTCAGGGTCAATCTGCATTACCATTGACTCCAATTCGCCATCGGACATAATCGTTGTTCTTCCCTTGGCATATTCATTATCTACCATTTCCTTAAGCTTAACAACAATGGGATCCTTTTTATCCACAGCCTTCTCACCTTTAAGGCCGTAATACGAATTTATCCAGTGAGCAAGACCGGCTAGTCCCGAATGCTGTCCTACCGCTACTTTTGGCGGACGGTTAAGTATCTTGCCGGTATCAAAGATATTATATATCTCCTCGTCCTTAAGAAGCCCGTCGGCATGGATCCCCGCCTGAGTTACGTTGAAATTCTTGCCCACAAAAGGCGTATTGGGAGGTATCTTATAGCCTATCTCTTTCTCAAAGTACTCGGCTATCTCCGTGATCACGGATAAATCCATGCCATTTGTATCCCCCCGCAAGGATACGTACTCCACAACCATAGCTTCCAACGGACAGTTGCCGGTGCGCTCCCCTATGCCGAGCAGAGAACAGTTGACCGCAGACGCACCATACAACCAGGCGGTGGCCGAATTGGTAACAGCTTTGTAGAAATCATTGTGTCCGTGCCATTCCAGCAGTTCGCTGGGTATGCCAGCAAAATGCCTTAATCCATATATTATACCCGGTACACTTCGTGGCAGAGCAACGCCTGGATAGGATATGCCATATCCCATGGTATCGCAGGCCCGAATCTTAATGGGTATACCGCTTTCTTCCATAAGCTTTTTCAGCTCGGTAGCAAAGGGCACAACAAAACCATAAAAGTCGGCCCTGGTAATATCCTCAAAATGGCAGCGGGGGCGGATATCATATTCAAGGGCCATCTTTACGACCCCCAGATACATATCCATAGCTTGTTTTCTGGTCATCTTAAGCTTCTTAAAAATATGATAATCGGAACAGCTTACCAGGATGCCGGTTTCCTTAAGACCCATTGACTTTACCAGTTCGAAGTCCCTCTCCGAAGCCCTGATCCAGCTGGTGACCTCAGGATACTTGTAGCCTCTCTCCATACATTTGCGTACCGCTTCTTTATCCTTGTCGGTGTATAGGAAAAATTCACTCTGCCGTACAATGCCGTTGGGGCCCGACAATCTGTGCAGCATATCAAATAGATCCACTATCTGCTTGACAGTAAAAGGGGCTCGAGCTTGCTGCCCATCCCTGAAGGTGGTATCGGTTATCCATATTTCATCGGGTACATACATGGGCACAAGCCGATGGTTAAACGACACTCTGGGTATGGAATCATACGGGAATAAATACCTATATAGATTCGGCTCCTCTACATCCTGAAGCGAATACTTATAAGCCGATTGTTCCAATGTATTGGATCTTTTACTGAATTCTAACATATCGTATAAATCCTCCTTTCAAATAACGGCCTATCCCGCATTAAAGAAAGCGGGTTGCATCTTTCATAGAAGGAAACTTGCATTGATGCAGGAATTGTTCCCTTAGCCTGCACATCAGCTTCCTCTTCCGAATATTAAATTCGGACCGACCCCGTCCTCATAGATTAAACTACCATATAACTTTTTGCATAATTTTATGTTTATCCCCTTGCCCAAACCTGTTGGGTACTACCGTTATAAACACCAGAGGCAGAAAACTATGAAGGAACGCATTACACTCTCTTGCATTTGCGTATAATTGTATACAGATACACATGCACTTGTCAAGATTATATATTTATTTTTTTATATTGACTTTGTAAAATCTGCTCTTTCGAAATATTTTATTTTCAATGTTGTAATCAAACAAGGCAAAAGAGATTTGCGGCAAATACCTGCCGCTTGATATGCCCTCCACAATATCGTATTCAAATATTTCTATATGGACCAGACGGGATATCTGTCTGGGAGTGTAGCTCCTCAAATGGGGCAGGAATTTAAGTATATTATTCTCATCCTTAAAGAACAGATCAACAGCTCTCCCCATACCGGGCATTTTCCTTGGCTCCAGGCCTGCCGGATAACGGGAGGGCTTGGCCTGGCTTACCCAATCAAATCGCATTATATTCTTTAACAGAGCGTGATCAATACCCTTTAATTTAAGCCCATACTCCAGAAGTATTTCATACAGGCGTATCTGGCTATAGGATAAGCCCCCATAGCCGTTCATCTCCCAGTATGCAGCAAAGTCCTCGAAAAAATCAAAAGGGTTTTTAAAATGGGCATCAATTATATAAGCCAATGTATACAGAAAACCGTGGGAATTGTAATATTTCTCCACCAGTTCCTCGATGGCTTCCAATTTTAGAAGCTCTTCATAGGATATATGATGGCTTTGCAGAACCTGGTACGGCGGATACTGAGTGTATTCATAGCCGTACTCAGCAGCCCGGATACGCAAGCCCGAACCCTTTAACAGCTTTAGAAAGCCCAGCTGAAGTCGATTGGGCTTCAGAAAGTATACATCATTGAATGAACGCTTAAACGACTCATAATCCTCTTTGGGCAAGCCGGCGATTAAATCAAGATGAATATGGATGTTCTCGTTGGCACGGATTTGGGTAACGGCTTGAGCTAAAGCATTAAAATCAGTTTTCCTTTTTATATCATCCAGGGTGGCAGGATTGGTGGATTGAACCCCTATTTCAAACTGAAACAGGCCAGGAGGAGCTTGTTTCAGGATATCAAGCATCTCCCGATCTATCAGATGTCCTGCCATTTCAAAATGAAAATTGGTATTTCCACCAAGCTCAAGGATGGTTCTAAATATCTCCTTTGCCCTTTCAGGGTTACAGTTAAAAGTCCTGTCTACCAATTTAACCTGGGATATACCGGCCTTAATAAATATTTCCAGCTCTTTTTTTACCCGCTCCAGAGAAAAAAACCTCACTCCCGAAAAAGTGGAAGACAAGCAGTACTGGCAATTGAAGGGGCATCCACGGGAAGTTTCGTAATATATTATCTTGTTTTCCAGGCCGGAAAAGCCATCCTCATAAGGAAACGGAATGGTATCCAGGTCGGCTATCAAAGGTTGGGGTGGATTTACAATAATCTTATCCTCCTGCCGGTATGCCAATCCCCTTACCCGGGACAAATCCCCGTCGTTTTTCAATGCATCCAAAAGTTGCCTGAAGGTTCTCTCCCCCTCCCCCATTACGATAAAATCAACTCCCGGGTTATTCCGGATTATATCTGCTGCATCAAAGGAGACTTCAGGCCCCCCCAATACGATCTTACAATGTTTTATCACCCGCTTTATCGTATCTGACACCATCAATACTTCTTTTATATTCCAAATATAACATGAAAAGGCTACCAAATCCGGCTTGGCAAGAAAGATCTGCCCCACCATCCGTTCAATTCTGTCGTTGATAGAAAACTCCATTAGTTCCATTGAGCTATGGTTGCTACAATAGGATTTAATGTACCTTAATGCCAGATTGCTGTGAATGTATTTTGAGTTCAGGGCAACCAAAAGTATCTTCATTAGCAGTAATCCTCCGCTCGTATCATTTGTCGATCAAAAATCCTGCTTAAACAAACCCGGTCTATCATAACAAACAGCCTGATTTATATCAGGCTGCCAATCAACCGTCAGATCGGGTCAGTCTTTTCAAACCGTGACTAACAATGACCAGCCCTCCAGCCAGTATATTAAAATAATACGTCATAAAACGCCATATAACCATTGACACAAATATCAAATTTTCAGGAAAAAACCAGCTGAAGAATAAATAAAATCCGCCTTCCGATGCGCCTGCAGCACCGGGGGTGGGGAAATAACACACTGCCAGGTACAGAAAAGTCTGAATAAATACCATATTCCACCATTCATCACCTTTAAGTTCAAAAGCCCTGTATATAAAATAGGTGATGCTGAAATAGAATATCAGCTGTAAGGCTGTCATGATGGCTATTACACATATGTCCCTCACATTCCCCCTAACCAAACATATACTTCTGTGAAAATCCACCGTAACCTTCTCCAGCCGGCTTTCAAACTTCTGTTTATCCTTTATTAGCTTTATACGGTGTAAAAAGTTCAATACTCCAAATACCATCTTTTTTATCAGGGTATGATTGGTTGACAGGGAATAGATAAGGAACACTGCCCCGGCATTGATTATAAAACCGATCAGTGAAATAAGAAATACTATCCATGAATATGATAATAAAAAACCGGATTTAAACAAAAAGGCCGGGATACAGAATATGGACAATACAATCTGATACATGAGAAATTTAATAATGAGTACCGAACTTGAATACCCGGCCGGAATCCCAAATTTAGCCATATAATATATCTGGACAGGCTGTCCGCCGCTTGCAAAAGGTGTAACCGCATTATAATACTGTCCTACCAGGGCAACTATCATGCTTTCCTTAAACCCAATGGAACCGCATATGGCAGCCAATAAGTATTTTATTATCAGGGCATCCATTATCCAGAACAAGACCATGCATAGCGCCGTAAATATGACCCATAAGGGTTTAAGCCGGTAGAAAGCCCAGCCAATATCCTTCAGGTGAGGATCCAATAAGCCGATTATTGCAATAATTAATATGTTAATTGCTATATATATCAATGTTAGATACTTCTTTTTTCTCATGATCGCTCCCGGTAAACATATATATTAGCCGAATGCTATAATTTGCGGCTATTTCCGTTTCACCGCTGCCAAAAAGGCTGGCAATAACAGCTAATTATGGTTTCCGATACACTATACATGGCTCTAGTACATGGCTCCTTTATATATACTGCCATGGTCCTGTTTGCACAATCATTTTCGTATAATTCTATCATATTTTTCAGCCTCTTTCCATGTTTTTTATAAAATTCCTAATTATTATGAAGCCATGCAGTGCATCATTCGGAATTATATGCCAAACGCCGATAAAAGGCCGGACAAATCAGTTAAATGAATAAAGCCGCATAAGCCCTCGGAACAGGGTATACGGCTTCAGCTTCCGATCTCCTGAACACAGGTTTCAATTATAGAAAGATTTTTCTCTTTCCCTACTTCTGACCATAATATGCATTAGGACCATGTTTGCGCAAAAAATGTTTGTCCAGGAGGGCTTCGGATATTGGCCCAACAGCAGGAGAAAGCACAAAAGTGATCAATGCCATTTTAGCCACCTCTTCCATTACCACCGCATTGTGAACCGCTTCATGGGGATCCCTTCCCCAGTTAAAGGGACCGTGCCCCTTAACCAATACCCCCGGAACATGCAGTACTTCCCTGCCTTTAAAGGTCTCCACTATTACCTTGCCGGTCTCAGCTTCATAATTCCCATGTATTTCCTCATCGGTCATATCCCTGGTACAGGGAATTTCTCCATAGAAGTAATCGGCGTGGGTGGTACCTAATGCCGGAATCGCCCGACCCGCTTGAGCCCAGCTAGTTGCCCAGCTGGAATGGGTATGCACCACTCCTCCTATTTCGGGAAAGGCTCGGTACAGCACAAGGTGAGTAGGCGTATCGGAAGAAGGTTTAAGCTTGCCCTCCACCTGATTTCCATCCAGATCAAGCACCGCCAAATGCTCCAGCTTCAATTCCGAATAGGGAACTCCGCTGGGCTTAATGACCACCAGCCCTTCCTCCCTGGAAATTCCACTTACATTTCCCCAGGTATAGATAACCAAACCCCTCCTGGACAGCTCAAGATTAGCTTCAAGCACGGCTTCTTTAAGCAATTTCAGCATTATTCATCTCTCCCCGATCTCTCTGAAATTAAAACAGTTTATCCCCATGAATGAAATACAGGAGATAGTTGAGAACATTCCAATCTGCCGCTGCACAGTTCCGTCACCATACTGCAAAAATTCTCCCACTCCATGGGGGTAATTACGGTTATATGTACCCTGTCTCCATATTCGGTTTGGATGATTTCCACACCTTTCTGGCGTAAAAAATATTCCACCTGACCAGCCAGAGCATAATCTATGGATATAACACCCCGCGGGCTCAATACCATACGAGCAATCCCCGCTTTATCCAGGACCTCGGCGGCAGTTCTTGTGTAAGCCCGTACCAGGCCGCCAGCCCCCAGCTTTATTCCTCCGAAATAACGGGTCACCACCACCAGCACATTTTGCAGCCCCCTGCTATTGATTACCTGAAGAATCGGCATGCCGGCGGTACCGCCGGGCTCACCATCATCGCTGAAACGCTGGACAAAAGATACCTGTCTTATTGAGTAGGCATAGCAGTGATGGGATGCATCGGGAAATTCGCCCCTTACCTCCTGCAGCCTGCTCAATGCTTCTTCTTCAGAAGCAACTTGGAACACGTCTCCGATAAATCTGGATTTGCGTATTGTTATCTCATGCCGCGTCCGTTGTCTAATGGTAGTATAGCTATGCCCCTGCATAATAACACCGATCCTTTTCTTCAAAGATGAAAGCCCATATCACATTATACCACGTAATAAGAGATTTTGAAGCTTTTTATTATATCATAAATAGAAGCCGGATCTTGAAATTGTATCTGCAATGCATTAAACTTAGTACATATACGGGCGTGTGCAGACATGTACAGCTGCATATAATCAGAACATTGCGGGATTATCCGGTATAGCGTCATGGCATCGGATATCCGGCAGCCAATGTTCAACCGTCCTATATCTCAGAACAAGCATAACGGCAGACATATGCAATATGGCCTTTACCGCCACGGATAAACAACAGCGTACACTACCGTCAAACACGATGCGTTCGACGACGCCTGAATAACAATAAAATGCGGGAGGGAAAAACATGAACAGAGGAGACATGATTGCAAGAGCAAAGGAACACTTCGGTAAGCTTATAGAAGAGCAGTTAGATAGAATAGAAATGATGAAAAGCCAGACACAATTCATCGACTATAGCAAGCTTGACACGCTTGTCATAGGTATTGTGGGGGGAGACGGCATAGGCCCATACATAACTGCCCAAGCCCAGAGGGTGCTGGAGTTCCTTCTGCAGGATAAGATGAAACAAATAAACATCGAATTCAAGGTTATTGATGGTTTGACCATCGAAAACCGAGTAAAGCACAACAAAGCCATACCCGACGATGTGTTGGAACAACTCAAACAGTGTCATTTAATACTTAAAGGTCCAACCACTACACCCCGTGCGGGAGATCCGTGGCCAAACATAGAGAGTGCAAATGTAGCCATGCGAAAGGAATTGGATCTATTCGCCAATGTGCGACCTGTCAGAATCCCCCAGGAAAAGATCAACTGGACATTTTTCCGTGAGAATACCGAAGGAGCCTATGCCGTTGGCAGCAAAGGCATCCGTGTTAATGAGGATCTGGCTATTGATTTTACCGTCACCACCTATGAGGGTTCGTACAGGATCATCAAGGCAGCGTTTGATTATGCCCGCAAGACCGGTGCAAACAAGGTAACGGTAGTTACCAAAGCAAATGTGGTCAAAACTACCGACGGCATGTTTTTGGATGTAGCCAGAGAAATAGCCAGTGAATATCCGGAAGTGGAGTGGGATGATTGGTATATAGACATCATGACGGCCAAGCTGTTGGATCCGAAGCGAAGAAATCAGTTTAAGGTGGTAGTGCTTCCCAACCTGTACGGAGATATATTAACCGACGAAGCTGCCGAGCTGCAGGGCGGAGTAGGCACAGCGGGCAGCGCCAACATTGGCAAGCGGTATGCAATGTTTGAAGCCATACACGGTTCAGCCCCCCGAATGGTGGAAGAGGGACGAGCACAGTATGCCGACCCCAGCAGCATCATACGGGCAGCAGGTATGCTGCTGGAACATATAGGCTATACCGACGAAGCAAGGAAACTTGATATGGCCCTGGATATATGCGGAACATTCGAAAGGAAATTGGTAGTCACGGGAAGAAGTACCGGAGCTACGGGCGCACAATTCGCCGATTATATAATGGAAACACTGTCGGATAACAACCTTGAAGAGCGTTGGCGAGAGTTTACAAACAACTAGGCAAGTAATTAAAGAAGAAAATACATAGGTATATATGTGATAAATCACCAAAAAATCATCAGGAAGCTGCATTAAAATATGCAAAAAGCCAGGGGCATGATGAATATCAGCCATCCTGGCTTTTGAATCATTTACTACAATAATAGCCAAATTATTATAAAATGCATATTTACCTTAAAGATAATGAGAGTCAGGCTGGCAAAGAAGGCCTGACTCCCATTACCCTCTAAAAAACGGATAGAGGCTATTCAGTATTTTTTTCAGTTTCCACTACCAGAATTCCCAGACTGCTGTTACCGGTTTTCCCTTCTTCATTTATCTCCTTGGCGGTATCCGAATCCACCATAATCCATATGGTTCCATCTTCTTTTTGAATGGCTTTCAACTTTTGCCCTTCTACTTTCTCTGAGTACATTTCCGGATCCAGTATACTGCTAGCATCTGAACCCTTTTCTTTTGTGTTTTCTTCCTGGTTCCGGGAAACACCTTTTGCCAATTCCTCCTGCGGCAGTTCCACTGCTTTTCCTTCATCAGCATAACCAGCACCGGCCAACACCTTTGGGAAAATCAGCAGATTCAATGCGATTATTCCGGCCAGATCCAGGACTGGAATCCCTTTGATTATCCATGACTTTTTCCGCCTCATGACGATACCTCCTTTCATTTATGTTTGGGATCCGATTTGATGTAATTCTCCCAACTCAGCTTTTTTCGCAATTTCTGTACATGCACATCCACAGTGCGGGTATCTCCCAGGTAATCATAATCCCAGGCCAGTTCCAGCAGTTTTTCTCGTGACAATGCCAGATTCCGGTTTTGGATGAAAACCTCTAAAAGCGCAAATTCACGAGCAGTTAGCTCCACAGGCTCGCCATCCACAATGGCAATATGCTCATCAAGCCTTATTTCTGCCTTGCCAGGCAGCATTACATCAAGTATGATCAAATAGGGATTTTCCTTTTCTAAAACTAGCAAAAACTTGTCTCCGTCATAAATCTGACGGTAGCTATGTCCCGCCAGTGACAGGTTCATGGCAATAAGATCACTTATTGCCTCATCATCCTCCACAATAAGTATGTAAGTCAAAGAAAATCCCCCTAAAGGCTTTTTAACTATGAAATATTTTAACATGAATTTGTTATGAACTTGTAAAAAAGTAATAAGGATATGTATGAAAAACTCATAAAGGCTGGATATGAAATACCGGATATGGTATTGAGCTTTGTACTAAACCTCCCAAAAATAAAAATGGCTCCTCAGGTTGGATTCGAACCAACAACCCCTCGGTTAACAGCCGAGTGCTCTACCGTTGAGCTACTGAGGAATTTTGAATTCCGGCAACGTCCTACTCTCCC
>LSQX01181120.1_pt1 | contig 37570 bp, 29 predicted proteins | sample 654561 | NCBI WGS metagenome assembly LSQX01 (sample SAMN04489861, study PRJNA283612) | anaerobic digester metagenome | isolation source: 4 biogas reactors fed with cattle manure at either 37C or 55C with and... | place: Denmark: Kongens Lyngby | collected 2014 | reverse complement strand
GAGCGGGTGGAGCGCATGCTCGGCGGGACAGGCCGTCCACGTGACGAGCAGGTGGGCGAGATCTTCAATCACGATACCAAGGAACTCATTCGGTACACGGTGCGTGACATCGCTGTTGTGGCCGTCATGGCCGGGGCTCGGCCCGAGCATCTCCCCGTGATCTTAGCTACGGCGGCCACGAAGCAGTCGGCCCTCACACCGTCAACGACGCCCTTCGGCAGCATGCTCGTGGTCAACGGGCCGATCCGCAACGAGATCGGCATGAACTCCGGGCTTGCCGCGTTCAGTCCCATCAATCTGGCCAACGCGGTCATCGGCCGGGCCTGGACCCTCATGTCCATCTGCTGGGGGTACGCGCGCCCCAAAGTCACTTTGTGGAGCTCCCAGGGCAACGGTTTCCTCTACAACAACATGTGCGTGGCGGAGAACGAGGAGCAGAGTGTCTGGGCGCCTTTCCACACGCAGAAGGGCTTCAAACCGGAGGAGAGCGTGGTGAGCGTATGGAAAGGCTGGAACGCAATGAACAGCCTGCAGGCCGCCGCCAGCCGCACAGTGGGGGAGGAGATCGGCCTCCAGCTCAGCGTCGTCCCGGCCATCAACTCCAGTGCCTGTATCGTCATGGATCCGCTGGTGGCGAGACAGCTCAAAGAGAGCGACGGCTTCGAGAGCAAAGAGGACTTCAGCCGCTGGATATCAGAGAACGCCCTGATCCCGAACGGCAGATACTGGGACACCGACACCGTCGACATGCTGATGACTCCGCTGGCGAGCGCCGGGGTCGAGCCGTACATCTCATGGAAGAAACTGCCCGACGACGAGCTCATCCCTCACTACCACAATGCGGACAACATCAACATCGTAGTGGCGGGTGGTGAGACGAGTCCGGTATGGAAGACCACCGACTACGCCTGCTGGGGCGTGGCGCCGGTGGATCACTGGCGGCCGTAGACGTATCCGGCAGAGGAGGGAGTCGTCGACGGCCGGGCCTGCATCGTCGAGCGGACCGCCGCGCGTGCGCAGAGAGTCCAGAGGTAGACGGCATCCCTAGATCAGCACTCTCAATAGGGAAGACAAGGTCCCATCTGACGGACTGATCGGTCACCCGGTCGGCCGTTCATCCGGTGGTCACTCTTCTTGCCTTTCGCTCGCTCTCCGCCCGGCCGGCACGACCGAGAACTCGAACTCCGGCGCCTGACCCAGTTGTATTTTCACGGCGCAACGGCCCGCCGCTCGTATGAGGGCGTCCTTGTGCTTCTCGGGAAAGCCCTCTGGGACTCTGATCTCGAGCGACACCGTCTTCAGCAAGTGGGTATGCTCATCGCGAACCGCGCTGATGTTGAGGCTCGTGTCGGTGCGAGGGAGTCCTCGTTCCTTCAAGAAGGCGAGCACCTGGTATCCGGTGCACAGCCCAAGCCCGGAGAGCAGGAGGTCGAACGGCCCCATTGCTTCCGGAGCGCCTCCATGCGAAGGCGGCGGGCCGATCTCGAACACCATCTCTTTCGAGCGGGCCTGTATCCTGTCGTCAGTCGGGAACTCCACTTCCACGTGCACGATGGGCCTCCTCGCCGTGGCGCTACTTCTTCGGTCCGTCCAGGCCCCACTTCTTGAAGTAGTCTTCGTAAAAGAAGGGCTGTTTGAAATCGGGACACATGGAGAGGCGGAACTTGCGGAAGGGCATACCGATCTCTTCGAAGTGGTAGATCCCGTCCATCAACTCCTGCAGCATGTTCTTCGGCACCGACAGCACGATCTCGTCGTCTCCCGCGCCCGCCCGCTCATAATCGCCGGGATCCGGCACCGCGACCATGCATATTCCGTCAAGGAACGGTGGGACGACGGTATGCACGCAGGACCCGATGGGGTCTAGGGTGGAGGTGACGGTGGTCCCATGCAGGTACCGCAGGGCAAGGAGGAGGTGTCTGAGCTGCGCGGGCGTGCAGTAGATCATGACCAGGTCCGGCTCGAAGTCGGCGTCTTTGAGAGGACCGATCACCATGCCCGGATACTCGCCTACCGGCAGCCTGCTCATCTCACGGCCGTGCTTGGCGGCCGCCTCCTTGTCGGCTATGAAAAACGAATTAGTGAACCCCTCCAAGTAGTCTTCCGGGGGCTCCACCAGCCCATAGGAGATGATGGGTTCGAAACACCAATGGTCCTCGAGGAACATAGCCACCGTCATACCCTGCCGCCTGGCCAGGGAGAAGACCTGGCAGACGGCATAGTGCTCGTCACGGTCCTTCTTGGGGCGGATCGCGCCCTCAGGGATCTCGGCTTCATCCTTCAGCATCTTGATGGCGATGGGATAGGTCCTAAGGCACATCATCTGCTCGAGGTCTACGCCGTATTTGTTGAGAGTAGCCAGTGTGGTCATGTCTTGGGGGCTCCCTTACTGTGGTTGCAATGTGCGCAAGCACCGGGCGCACGGCCGCGCCGCGTACGACTGCCCGGAACAGTCAGGTCTTTCCAGAGTCGATTGACTGTAGTATGCGCCGGGCCGGTCAGTCAAGCCGGGAGCGCGGATGGCGCGGTCGGGCTGGTGGCCTGGATGCACGTCGCGAAGTGGATCGGTCGTGGTCACGCCGCCTTCGCCAAGGCGATGTTGGTCCGCCTTCGGTAGATCTCCACCCGCCGGGTTCAACAGGCGACTGGTGTTGCTGGCAGTCGACGTCCTTACGAGATAGGATGTGCAAGGCGCGCGATCGCGCGTAGACTGCTGGAGGTGATCTCGACATGACGACCCGTACCATCGATCCTTTCGTTTCTACCGACTGGCTCCAAGACCATCTGAGTGACGGCTTGGTGGTGATCGACCTGAGGCTCGCCGAGCAATATGAGGCAGGCCATATCCCTGGAGCCATCTCGGAGCCCTTTAGTCTGATCTCGGCTTGGGCCGACTCCGGCGAGCTCATCCTGGAGTTGCCCCCCGCAGCTCAATTGCTGAAGTCCATCGGGGACTGCGGCTTGACGGCCGCCTCGCGAGTGGTCCTTGTGGGGCCTGCGCCTGAGCCGGGTAACCCCCCCTATGCCCTAGCCGACCCCGTCCGGGTCGCTGCGACTCTTATCTATGCCGGGGTGAGGAACGTCGCCGTGCTGGCCGGTGGGCATGCCAAGTGGACGGCGGAGGGCAAAGATATCGAGACCACGTCGAACGAGCCGACGCCGGTCCCTTACGACAGCTCCGTGGACGATGATACTTGGATATCGACCCAATACGTCAAGGACCACTTCGGCAAGGCCGTGCTCATCGATGGAAGGGACCCCGATGTGTACTTCGGAGTATCCATCGAGGAGGCCTTCGCCGACATGCGGGGCCATATCCCGACGGCCCGCTGTCTGCCTGCTGTGTGGGTGTGGGAGGCCGACGGAACCTACAGACCTGCAGAAGTCATCGGTGCCATGGCGACAGGTGTCGTGGGTCAGGACAAGGACCAGGAGGTGATCACCTACTGCGGCGCGGGTGGCTACGCGGCCCTTTGGTGGTATCTGCTCACACAACTCTTGGGATACCAGAACGTCAAGATCTACGACGGCTCCATGGAGGCCTGGGTAGACGAGGGCAATACGAACGCCGTCTATACCTGGACGGAGTAGCGGGACCGCTCGTTCGTTATCGCTGGGATGCTTGGTCAATATACCCCGGTGGAATACAACGCCCTCATCTTCGATGTCGACGGCACCCTCTGGGATGCCGCCAGGGTTTCCTCCTATGGTTGGAACCTCGCTCTGGCTGAGATGGGTCTTGCGTCTCGAGTCACCGTGGACGACATCCGCTCTGTGTCGGGCAATCCCTTCCCGACGTGTGTCGAGATCCTATTGCCCGAGTTGCACCCTGTTCCGCGATCGCTGCTCGAGAGCTTGGAGCGTCAAGAGCGGGTGGCCTTTGACACTATCGCCGGGGACCTGTACGACGGGGTGGCCGAAGGTCTACCCCGGCTGGCGGAGGTCTATCCGGTCTTCTTGGTCAGCAACTGCCCTGACTGGTATCTGGAGAGGTTCCTCGACGTCACCGGCTTCGGACGCTACTTGAGCGGGCGGGACTGCCACGGGCTCTCCGGTGTGAGCAAGCGTGAGATGCTGCTGCGCATGCGCCGACGCAATGGGATCGAGCGGGGTGTCTACGTGGGAGACACGCAGGGCGACCGCGATGCGGCGCTGGGCGCGGGCCTCGATTTCATCTTGGCAGCCTATGGGTTCGGGGCCCAAGAAAGCGCCCGCACCGGCGACTGCTTCGAGCCTGCGGACGCCCGCACCGGCGATGTCTGCACACCTGCGGCGGTCGCCGCCTGTCCTGCCTTCGACAGTTTCCACCGCTTGGTCGACCACTTTCTGGCCCTGTCTCAGGGCTGAATGTACTGAGCAGGCGGGGGCAGCGGGCGCCCGCCCCGTTCGGCGGGTCGAGCCGGTCGAACCTATGCGACCGCAGTCGCGTCGGTCTCGATCAGATACTCCTATAGTGCCGGGCGGCTTACTCCCAATAACGTGGACGTAGGTTTGCATCCGGCCGCGACGAGGCGTGGCCCTACCTTCGCGGACCGCAGGTATCGATTGCCTGGCAGAAGCCGAGCTCGTCCTGCCATGTCCGCCGGTTCTGTCAGATGATCCCTTTCACGCCGAGTCTCTCGGCGCCTCTACGATCCGCCTCTTCGGCCTCCTGGCTATGGGCCGCCATGGTCCAGGGCATCTCTTTCATGTTGCGGATCACCCGGTCGATGTGGTGCCAGGGGATGGATATGATGGGGAGCATGGGCGGGAAGGCGTCGTGCTTCTTCATGCCATGACATATGCCCGTCCATACGGTGTTTATGCCGCCGGAGACGAAGGGGTGGGTGAAGATCCAATTACAGCCCATCACATACGTCATACGGCTGTCGATCATGTCACCGGTGTCCCATTGGGTGGCCCGCAGGACTCTCTCCATCTGCGCCGCGTTATCGCACATGACGATCAGGAGGTCCGGGTCGAAGGTCAGCTTGTCGATCGGGGCGAAGGCGGTGGCGAACGTGGAGCCCTCCGCCAGCATGGTCACGTGCTCATAGACGCGACGGTTGGCCCTTTCGTCCGGGTAGATCTCGAAGGCGGGACCGATGCGGCCGCTGGATGCGATAGGTATCAAGGGGCCGTGGCCGGTGAGGAAGATACCCGGTTCGCAGGCTTGGTTCTCGGCCGTAGCATAGAACGATCCGCCCTTCTGAGCCTCGGCCAGCATCTCGCACCAGGCGATTCTCTTGTCGAGGCGCTCGAGCCCCAAGCCTTCAAGGTCGCCCTCGACGCTCAGGAACTTGAACCCCACCGGAGAGTACTTGAAGTCGAACCTGTCCAGTATGGTCAAGTCGTGGTTCCGTAGCTTATGCCGGCCCTCGTAATCCAACTCACCCATCGAAACTCCTTCCTCGGATGGTCTCGGCTACGGCGATCCTTACGCGTCGGCGCGACGCTCCCATGCGCCGGTGGCCCAGTCATGCGCTGTCCCTGCGCTCCATGCGCCGCTCCTACGTTCATTGTCCGATTTCCGCATACACCCGGCGATTGCCGTCCGGCAGGTCCACGACCCTGATCAGGTTGACACAGCAGTAGGTCTGCGGGATAGAGAAGAGGTCCTCCAGGGGCATGCCTAGGAGATGTGCCAGCAATGCCCTGTTGACCCCTTTGTGCGACACCACCAGGATGTTCTGGGCGTCGGAGTCCATGATACGACGGAAGGGGGGAAGGACCCGCGCCTGCAGGTCGCGGAAGCTCTCGCCATCCGGGAAGGTGAAGCCTACCAGGTCCTGCTCCCGCCGCGCATGCTCGGCGGGAAACAGGCGTTTGACCTCGTCCGGACTCATCCCTTCCCAGCGGCCGATATCGATCTCGCGCAGCTCTGGGAGTTCCTGGATGTCGGGCCCCGTGTCTTTGGAGACGATGGCCGCGGTCATGACACATCTCTGCAGATCGCTGCTGTAGACCGCGTCGAAGTGGACTGCCTCCACCCGCTCGGCGAGCGCGTGGGCTTGGCCGACTCCGCACGGACTGAGGGGCGGGTCGCTCTGCCCCAGGAAGCGCCGGGCGCCGTCGGGCACAGCGGGCCGGGCGTGTCGGACCAGATAGATGCGCTTCTCCTTCAAGATCGGCCGTCCGAGGACTGCCTCCACCCGGTCGGCGATGGTTCGTGCGGCCCGCATCCTGGTCTGCACCGCCCGGACCGACTCGGGGTCATGTCCATGGCGCTCAAGCGCCTCGCCGGTCCTGTCCGCCAGGGAAAGCACTCTGTCTCCCGACACCAGCTTATCTGCCAGGTAAAGCAGTTGCGCCTCGGTGGGGAGTGGCATCTCCAATTCCTCACTCGGTATCAGCATATGAGAGCCGACCGCCGAGCCCATCTGGTGGAGGCCCAGGTTGTCCAGCATGACCTGGGCCGACCTCGCATGCCGGCGCATGCCTTTGGCCATGTCGTGCACCAGGGCTGAGGAACGGATCCTTTCCACGTCTAGGGCCGGAATCCGTTCCTTGAGGACTGTAGCCAAGGCTGCGGCTACGGCCGCAACAGTCTCGCTGTGTCTGACCAGGCGGTCTGGGGCCTCAAGGAGGGAGAGCAGATACAGGGCGTCCTCAGAACTGAGAGAAGCCTGCCCGGCGCGGGGGCCGTCCGCCTCGTCCATGATGGCGGCGAAGCGTCCCATGCGCTCGTAGTCCTCCGGGGTGTCCATATCCATGAGGATGGTGAGGTCCTCCACCTCCACATCGGCTTCGTCGGCTGTGTGCTGCATGAGGAAGCTGCGAAGGCTGACCTCACCGGAGCCGCCGGCGCGCAAAGTCCCGTCTTCGTACGCGGCTCCGTCGGAGCGTGAAACTTCGTCTCCGCGCGCGGCTCCGCCGGCGCACATGGTTTCGAATGTCGCCTCGCCGGCCAGGAGCAACTCCTTGCGATACCGGCCCGCTATCAGAGGAGGATGCCCGCGCAGTCCGCAGCAGGTGGGATGAAGAATGCTGCGTTTGGTCTCCCGGTAGTGTTCCATGAGTGTGCGAAGAACCTCAGGTCTCACAAGAGCGCAATCCACGGGCAGGATGAAGAAGCCTGCCACGCACTCGTGGAGCGCGCCGACACCCGCCAGGACCGACGAGAACATCCCGGTTTCGTAGTGGGGGTTGTAGACGTGGCGGACCCCCAGACGGTCGAGGATGGGCTTCACTTTCTGCGCTTCGTGACCGGTGACCACCACGATGTCGTCCACTCCGGCCTCGACGGCCGATGCGATCACTCGTTCGATCACCAGCTTGGACCCAAGCGGCAGCAAAGGCTTGCTCGTGCCCATCCGGGACGACAGTCCTGCCGCTAGAATCACTACGACTATATCTGTGTCCGACCCTACGCGCTCCAACCCGGCCTCCCTGTGCGACTCTTATCCCACAGTGTACGATGTCTGCACGTAGACTAGAAATCGGGGAGCGCCACACGATGGATGATGTGCTTCTCAAGGAGCTTCGGAAAGCCGTTGGGCGCGACAACGTGCTTGACACCACCGTCGACCTCCAAACCTATGAATACGACGCTTGGGGAGAACGCTCGCTGCCGCGGGCGGTGGTCTTCCTGCACTCCACCGCCGAAGTGGCGGCCGTCGTCAAGATCCTGGTACGCGCAGGAGTGCCGTTCGTGCCCCGGGGCTTCGGCACTGGCGTGAGCGGCGGGGCCTTGGCCCTGGATGGCGCTGTGGTGCTGCAGCTGGGCCGCATGAACGAGATCCTCGAAATCGACCTCCCCAACCTCTGTGTCGTGGTCCAGCCGGGCGTGTTCAACTGGGACGTCTCCATGGTGCTGGCGCCCTACGGCTACTACTTCGCCCCCGATCCGGCCAGTCTTAAGGCCTCGTCCATAGGCGGCAACATCGCGGAGAACGCGGGGGGCCCGCACTGCTTCAAGTACGGAGTGACGACCAACCACGTGCTGGGGCTCGAGCTGGTCCTGCCCGATGGAGAGGTCGTTTGGGTGGGGGGTAAGAATGCCGAATGTCCCGGCCTGGATCTGACCGGGATATTCGTCGGTAGCGAGGGGACCCTGGGCATAGCCACCGCTGCGATCCTGCGCATCCTGAAGAAGCCGGAGACCATCAGGACCATGCTGGGGGTCTTCGCATCGGTCGAAGATGCCGGCGCCGTGGTGTCGGCCATCGTAGCTGCGGGACTGGTGCCGGCTACACTCGAGATGATGGATCGTCGCACCATCGCCGCCGTAGAGGATGCTCTTGCCTGTGGCTACCCGCGAGACGCGGGAGCCATCTTGCTTATCGAGATCGATGGACTGCGAGACGGCATAGACGACATGACGGAGCAGATCGCCGTCATCTGCCGGGCGCATGGAGCGCTGGAGGTGCGGGTGGCGAAGGACGAGGCCGAGCGGGCGACCCTTTGGCGTGGTCGCCAGGGTACGTTCCCCGCGATCACGCGCTTAGCGCCCAACTACATGTCGCTGGACGGGACGGTGCCCCGTACCATGCTCCCGGAGACCCTCCGGCGAGTGGAGGCCTTGGCCGAAAGCTACGGCCTCCCTGTCTACTCGGTACTTCACGCGGGCGATGGCAACCTTCACCCCTGCTTCTTGTACGACGGCGCCAAGCCGGGGGAGAAGGAGAAGGCCGAGGCCGCCGGTACGGAGGTGTTGCGCATCTGCGCCGAACTGGGGGGCACGGTAAGCGGTGAGCACGGTATCGGAGTCGAGAAGCTCGCGGCCATGCCGCTTGTCTTCAGCGAGGACGACTTACGGGCGCAGTGGTTCGTGAAGGACGCCTTCGACCCTCGCGGGTTGTGCAACCCGGGCAAGCTGCTGCCGGCCGTTGGCGGCTCTCCGGTCGCCGCGAGTATCCCGGATGGGCCGGGCGTCCCGACCGCCGCCGGTGCTCTGAACGGTGCCGGCGCTTCGGGCGGCAAGGAGGCTTGGGATGTCTAGCGGCGCAGCCCCCTCTGTCTATGGCCTGACGGCGCCCGCCATGATGCGGCCGGGGAGCGTCCGAGAGCTGGGCGAGACGCTTGCGCGGGCAAGCGCCGAGCGGTTGGGAGTCTGCATCGTGGGCGGCGGGACCAAGCTGGCTTGGGGCAACCCACCGGAGCGCTTCGACCTGCTGGTCTGCACCCGAGGCCTGGACTCTCCGTGCGTCGTCGACGCCGACGACCTGACCATGACTGTCGGTGCGGGAGTGACCGTGGCTGAGGCCCGGGCTCGGGCTCGAGCTGAAGGGCGGGTCCTGCCCCTCGATGCAGGGCGGCCGGAGCACGCGACCGTCGGCGGCGTCGCCGCCACCGGCGACCAAGGTGCGCGTGGGGCGGGATACGGCAGAGTGCGGGACCTGGTGTTGGGTCTGAAGGCCGTGTTGGCCGACGGCACCGAGGTGAGCTTCGGCGGCCGCACCATGAAGAACGTGGCCGGCTACGATATGACCAAGCTCTTCGTAGGGTCGTTCGGGGTATTAGGCGTCATCACCGAGATCACCTTCCGTCTGCTTCCCAAGAACGAGGCGCAGGGGCTGCTGGTGGTGCCGTTGGCGTCGCTGGAGGACGGCAAGGCTCTTGCTGCGAAGATCCTCGATTCGAATCTCGAGCCGTTGGTGCTGGAAGCCACCTCTCCCCGTCTACTCGCATCGGTGGGCGCCGGCTTCCTCCCGCATGAGCCCGATGTCACCGGTGGGCGTCTGCTCCTGGCAGGATTCGCCGGCCACCCGGCTGCGCTCGACCGGTTCGTCGGCGACATATCGGCGTGGGCGGGCGTCGACGAGGCAGGTCTCTTGGAAGGCGACGATGCTGAGGCCGCCATGGACGCTCTAGCCGGCTTCACCGCGGCGACTCAGCCTGTCGACGCCGGCGCGGTGCCGGACGGATGGTCGCCCGACCGGGCAGCGGGCAACGGGGGCGGGGCCGTCTGCCGCGGAGATGGTCACTGCCTCAAGGCACGGGCTGTGGCGCCTATCAGCGAGGTGTGGGAACTGGCTCGAAAGGCCGAATCGCTGGCCGGTTCGGCAGATCTGCCCCTCGAATACCGCATTGGGGCGGCCCGCGGCATCCTCGATCTCTGGGTGGGCTTCCAGCCTGACATCGAAGAACAAGCGGGATCCCTGGCGGCTTGGGCGGCAGGCCTGCGGGCCGCAGCGGCGGCGACCGGCGGCAGTCTGTCCGTGACCGATGGGCTGGCACTGCTGCCGGAGGAGTTCGACGCCTGGGGTGACGTGGGCGCGTCGCTTCGCATCATGAAGGCCATCAAGGAGCGGTTCGATGCCGGTCGCACGCTCAACCCCGGCCGGTTCGTGGGAGGTCTTTGATGAGTGCGTCCGGGCAAACGGCGTCTGAACAGATCGACGGAGGTCGCCCGGCCGAGGTCGGCCGTGCCACGCCCGGTCACGCCGCGGCGCCGGAGGAGTTCGAGGCTCTGCGCGACCACGTGATGACCTGCAGCAAGTGCGGCTTCTGCCAGCCGTCCTGTCCGATATTCCGGGCCACCGGGCGAGAGGCGTACGTCGCGCGGGGCAAGGTGGCCCTCTATCGCAACATCCTCGAAGACCATCTGGAGATCGGACCCGCCGAGAAGGACGCCTTCTCGAACTGCCTTCTCTGCAGGGCGTGCGCCGACAACTGTTTCCCGGGGATCAAGACCGATGACGTGGTGGTGTCCTTCCGACACGCCTATGGCGAACGCTTCGGCCGGGGGTTTCTGCAGCGCAGGGTGTTCCGTAGCCTGCTGCCGCGTCCACGTCTGATGAGGGCCCTGGTCAGGCTTGTCTGGGCGTTCCGCCGGACGGGTCTGGTGGAGCTGGCCCGGCGGATCGGTCTGGTGGGTCTGCTCAATCCCAAGTTGGAGAGGGCGTTGGAGCTGGGCGCCGGCAAACCGGGGGCGCTGCTGACCTCCCGGCTGCGAAAACGCCGGCCACCGCGCGGGGACGACCAGAATGCCGCGACTCTTGGGTCTGTGCCGCAGGGTGGCGTAGAGTCGGGGGACTCAGGAGCCACCCGGCCCACGGTGGGTTACTGGATCTCCTGTGGCTACAACTACGTGCTCCCCGAGGTGGGGGAGGCGACTGTGCGGGTGCTCGAGCGGATGGGCTACGACGTGGAGGTGCTCGACAATTGCTGCTGTGGCCTGGCCGCCTACGGCTACGGTGACACCGAAGCGGTGGCCAAGCTGGCGCGGGAGAATCTGCGGCGGCTCGGCGAGGTGAGCCGCTTCGAGGCCATCGTCTCGGAATGTGGCAGCTGCTCAGGGCATCTGAAGGAATATCCCCACCTTCTGGCCGGGGACCCTGAGTGGTCCCCGCGGGCGGCGGCTCTGGTGGAGAGAATACGGAGTTTCAGCGAGTTCGTGGTCGAACGGGGAGGTCTGCCGGCCTCCGCTTCGGGTGAGACGGCGGACTTCGCCGGGGCCTCGGCAGAAGTCGGAGCGACCGTCCAAGGCACGGCCGTCGTTGATGAAGCCGCCGCCGGGATCGGTGCGGGGTCCCGGGGCACGGCACCTCAGGCCGCCGCCCCCGGAATCATGGTCACCTATCACGATCCTTGCCATCTTGGTCGCCGTTACCAGAACGTGGTCGACCAGCCCCGCCAGATCCTGAAGTCGCTGCCGGGCGTGGAGTTTCGGGAGATGGACGAGTGCGACTCCTGCTGCGGGGCCGCCGGTACCTACGGAATCCTGCACCCCGAGACGTCAGGGGCCATCATCGACCGCAAGATGGGGTTCGCCGGAGCTACCGGCGCTTCGGTCATAGCAACGGAATGCCCGGCCTGCATGATGCAGCTGAGGTATGGAGCCCAGCGGGCCGGTCTGCCGGTCTCGGTGCTCAACGTGACGCAACTGTGCGACCGCGCCGGGAGCTGAGGTGGACGTGCGGTCACGCACGAGTGCTCCACACCGACTGTGCGACCGCGCCGGGAGCTGAGGCTCCGAATGCGGGCCAGGGGGTCCTGGACGGGTTCGATTGAAACGGATTCTAGACTTTCTGCACGTATTTGCCGCCCGTAACGGTGGTGAAGTGGAAGATCGGCCGATCCACACGCTTGAGCGTGAGCGGGCAGTGCGGCATGCCGGCCGGCACGAAGATCATGGCGCTTCGGGTGATGGTGTGCCTCTCGTCCTCCAGGTAGATCTCGACCTCCCCGCCCAGGTCCCAGGGGTTCTCCGGGTCGCTCCCGAAGAACCCTATGATCTCGTCGGTGTCGTGGACGTGGGGCTCCATCTCTCTGGTGGGGCCGGCTTTCAAATACCAGGCCGTGTTCATGTGGAAGGCGCCTTCGACCACTTGATCGTCCAGCCACAGGATGCGCTTGGCGAACTTGGAGTACTCCGCGTCGATGCTCTGCTGGAACTCGGGCATCTGGAGCTCGGTCACGATGAACTTCGCGTTTTTAGAAGGAGGCATCGCGTTCTCCATTTCTCGTAGTGACGGGCCAGAAGGTATCATTCTATTTTAGGGACCTTTGTCTCTGGGGGGATCGTTTGTTGTATGTGAACCTCTCTCCGAGAAGGATGGTAGAGCATGGCGGCGGTGAAAGAGAAGGAAGCAGTCGCAGAGGCCAGAGTGGACCTCGTGATCAACGGGGAGCCCCAAACGGTCCTGGTCCAGCCTCAGTGGACGCTCCAATACGTGCTTGCGGAGAAGCTGGGTCTCCTCGGCACGAAGGAGTTCTGTGGTGAGGGCGCCTGCGGCGCCTGCACGGTGATCATGGAGGGCAGGCCGGTTCTGTCCTGCATGATGCTGGCCATCGAGTGCGGGGGCAAGACCATCGAGACCATCGAAGGCATCGCTCGTTCCGGGCACCCGCTCATCGATGCCTACATCAAACACAGTTGCATGCAATGCGGGTTCTGCACTCCCGGTTTCGTGGTGACGGCCAAGGCCCTCCTCGACCGCAATCCGGATCCGACCGTGGATGAGATCAAGGAAGCCATGGTCGGCAACCTGTGCCGCTGCGGCACCTATCCGGCTCACATCAAGGCCATCCAGGAAGCCGCCGCGGTGTTACGCGCGGCCGGCCCACGGGCAGGCGCTGCGTTGTCGGGAGGTGGCGGCCGTGACTGACGATCGGACTCAGAAGGTTGACGAGAGGCAGCGGATGCTGGAGGCCTTCGACAACAAGGCCGCCGACCTCTATCCGCTGGAGACGTACGAGGTGATCGGCAAGAGGGGCGTGCTCCGCAACGACGGTCTGGAGAAAGCCACCGGGGCGGCCAAGTACACCCTCGACGTACAGCTTCCCGGCATGCTCTACGGGCGGTTCCTGACCTCACCCTACCCGCACGCCAAGATTCTCAGTATGGACACCTCCGAGGCGGAGAAGCTGCCGGGTGTGCGCTTGGTGCTCCGTTACGACGACCCGGAACTGCCCGAGGGCGCCAGTCTGGGCGGTCACGAACTGAACAGCGTGCCCCCGTTGCCTCGTATCGTCTACTTCGAGGGCGAGGAGTGCGGCGCCTTTGTGGTGGCCGACAGCGAGGAGATAGCCGAGCAGGCGCTCAAGGCCATCGAGGTGGAGTGGGAACAGCGCCCCTTCCTCCTTGACGTGGAAGAGGCTCTCGAGGCTGATGCCCCGCTCACCATGCCGGAAGAATACCCCGAATCCAACGTGCACACGGTGTATCTGGAGGGCCACGGCGACGTGGAGCAGGGTTTCGCCGAAGCCGACAAGGTGATCGAGTTCAAGTGGACCTTCGGTTTGAATACCTGGGTGGGCCCTGAGCGTCCTTGCGGGGTGTGGCGGTGGAACGGCGACTTCGCGGAGATCTGGGCCAAACAGCAACGCCCGCACATAGTCAAGCGGGCGATCTCCACCTGGTTCGGCGGCATCCCCATGAGCAAGATCGACGTCCACTGTCTCTACCAGGGCGCCAGCTTCGGTGGTTGGAGCCAGATGGCCTGGAACCTGGGCGGCACCTACTGCGCGGCCGTCGCTTCTAAGCGCACCGGCCGGCCGGTCAAGTGGCTCTTCAGCAGGCGAGAGGACTTCTATGGCGGCAACATGGACGCCGGCGTCTTCTACGTCAAGGTGGGCTTCAAGTTGGACGGTACCATCACGGCGGTGTCGGAGCGGGGCGTCACCTTGAACCAGGACATGCCGGTGTTCGGTATCGTTGCCCACCTCATCCAGAACACTAAGATCCCCCATATCCACGGGCGCACCGAGGCGGCTTGGGTCAACAAAGGTCACACGGTCCCCACCCGGTGCGAGATGAACATCAACTGTTACACGGTCAACCTGGTCTTCAACCGGGTGGCCGCTGAGCTGGGCATGGACCCCATCGAGGTGTCGCTCCTGAACGACGGTGCCGAGGGTAATGACATGGAGTGGCTCGACGCCAAGAAGGCCGAGCTGGGATTCGAGGTCAGGGACAGTCTTAAGGAGTGCGTAGACAAGGGCAAGGCGGCGATCGGCTGGGAGGAGAAGTGGCATGCGCCGGGGGCCAACAAGCTGCCCAACGGGAAGATGCATGGCCTCGGTTTCACTTGGACACACGAGTGGGACGATTCAGCAGGCTCGAGTGAGATCGGCATGTACTTCGAGCGCAACGACGGCTCCGTGACGATACTCGGGTGCCGCTGTGATTGCGGAGTGAACGCCGAGACCACATACTGTCAGATCGCGGCCGATGAGTTGGGAGTACCCCTCGAGAGCGTACGCTTCAAGCATATGGACGACGCCGGCTTCTTCCCCATGACACCCGACACTTCCACCAACCTGGCCGTGAACGGCTGGGCCGTGCGGAACGCGGCCCGCATCCTCAAGCAGAAGCTCCTGGAGACCGCCGTGGCCCAGCGCTGTGTCACGCAGCTCACACCGGGCTACCCGCCGGCCTTCCCCGACAAGGAGCCCGAGGAGCTTGATGTCAAGGATGGGGTGATCTTCGAGAAGGCCGACCCGAGTAATCGCATGACCATCGGCGAGTTCATAGGCCCTAGTGGGGCCATGGGCCCCATCACAAGCCCCGTGGGGGAACCGATTTACTCGCGTACGGAGGGCCTGGCCTTCCCGCTGCGTGGCACCCCGCCCATGTTCGATCACGGCTGGCAGATACAGCGCGGTTGCTATCTGGGTGTGCGCCTGCGTTTCTGTCGCCAGGCCCACTTCATGGAGGTGGAGGTCGATCCCGAGACGGGCGCTATCGACGTGAGGAAGATCGTGACCGTCAATGACGTGGGCAAGGTCATCAACTGGGACGGCTGCGAAGGGCAGGCGTACGGCGGCGCCATCATGGGTCTCGGCCGCGGCATGACCGAAGAGGTGGTCTACGATCCTCGGACCGGGGTCATGCTGAACGGCAACCTGCTCAACTACAAGATCCCGACCATGATGGACTACGGCGACATAGAGACCATCATGGTGGAGACGGCCATGGGCTACGGCCCCTACGGCACTATCGGAATCGGAGAAGACGTAGCTACCGTGTTGCCCGCGCTCATCGGGCCGGCCGTCCATAACGCCCTCGGTGTGTGGATCGATGGGTTTCCGATCACACCCGACCGAGTGCTCCAAGCGTTGGGCAAGGCGTAGTCGGACTCGGCACGATAGGAGAATCTGATGAAGACATTCAAGCATGTGACCGCCGAGTCCGTAGAGGATGCCATCTCTATCCTCAAGGAGGCGGGCGGCAAGGCACGCATCATCGCCGGTGGCACCGATCTGCTGGGTGAGATGCGGGACGCCATCCTTCCGCCGGAGAGCTATCCGGCGGTGCTCGTTAACATCAAGGACATCCCCGGTCTGGACTACGTCCGGGAGGACGGCGGAGCGCTGCGTGTGGGCGCGCTCACCCGGCTGGAAGACCTGGCTCGAGCCGTGTCTTCACGGGAGGGGTGTCAGGCCTTGGCTGAGGCTGCAGCCAAGACGGCTTCGCCTCACATTCGAGAGATGGGCACCGTGGCCGGCAACATCTGTCAGAACAACCGCTGCTGGTACTACTGGGTGCCCGACGACCGCTTCCACTGCCTGCGCAAAGGCGGCAACGCCTGCTATGCGCTGACCGGCGACGCCCGGTATCACTCCATCTTTGGAGCGGCGCGGGTGGAATTGACGGCCTGTTCCCGGGCCTGTCCCAACAGCATCGACATACCTACATACCTCAGCAAGATCCGGGAGGGAGATCTGGACTCGGCTGCGGGGATCCTGCTGGAGACGAATCCTCTGCCTGCCATCACGGGGCGGGTCTGCCCGCACTGGTGCGAGACGGAGTGCGCCCGCGGCGAATTTGACGAAGCAGTCTCCATCCGAGAGGTGGAGCGATTCCTAGGCGACCACATCCTAGGAAAGCCCGGCGAGTTCTATACCGAGCCGCTCCACTTCACGGACAAACGGGTGGCGGTCATCGGTTCCGGTCCGGGTGGGCTGGCGGCTGCGTACTATCTGAGGCGGCGGGGACACGGAGTGACCGTCTTCGAGCGCGATGCGGAGGCAGGCGGCCTCTTGGTCCACGGGATCCCGCCGTACCGGTTGCCTCGAGAGGTGGTGCGCGGACAGGTGGACGCGTTGGCCGGCATGGGGATCGAGTTCAAGCTCGGTTCCGCGATCGACGCGCAGGGTTTCCGAGAGCTCATGCGCGAGTTCGACGCAGTGTTCGTCGCGGCAGGCGCCGGCCGGGAGACGGCCGTTGGCATGGCCGGCGAGGACTGTCTGACCTCGGGGACGGAGTTCCTGCGCAGGGCCTATGCCGAGCCGCAGGATGTGGCGGGTCAGACCGTGGGGGTAATCGGTGGAGGCAACACGGCCATCGACGTGGCCCGTTCGCTCCTGAGACTAGGAGCGAAACCGGTCATCTACTACCGCCGCACCAAGGACGAGATGCCGGCTCTGGATGAAGAGATAGAGAAGGCGGAGCAGGAAGGTGTGAGGTTCGAGTTCCTCACCCAACCGGTGGGTGCTGAGGAGGAGACCGACGGCCTGGAGCTCACCTGCTGCCGCATGGAGTTGGGCGACCTCGACGCAAGCGGCCGGCCCCGGCCTGTGAAGGTGGAGGGGTCTGAGTACACGGTCCGCTGCGACGCGGTCATCAAGGCCATCGTGGAGCGGCCCGACTATTCGTTCCTGCCCGCAGAGTCCATTGACGACAAGGGCGGACTGAAGATCGACGAAGTCGGTCATTCTCTGGGGAACGGTGTGTTTGCCGGCGGTGACTTTGTGACGGGGCCCGCGACGGTGGCCGAGGCCATCAGCGCCGGACGCGAGGCGGCTGAGTCCATGGAAACATATCTGCTGGGCAAGGCTTGGGAGGACGACGAAGCCGAGCCGGTCTGCATGATCGGTCAGCGGTTCGACGGATCTTGCCTGGTGCCGAGTTCCCGCGTCGAGGTGCCGGGGCCCTCGCTGGCCGAGAGCGTGAGGAGTCTGACCACGGAAGAATCGGGCACTCTGGATCCGGCCGCCGTGGAGGCGGAAGCAGGCCGGTGCTTCAACTGTGGATGTGTAGCGGTGAACTCCTCCGACCTGGCGCCGGCGCTGGTCGCTCTCGGCGCCCGCATCAGGACGTCTGAGCGGACGATCGATGCTGAGGACTTCTTCTCCGTAGGGGTGGACACCAGTACGATCCTCAGCGACGGCGAGGTGGTGCTGGAGGTGGAGATCCCCGAAGCTGCACCCGGAACGCGCTCCACCTTCATCAAGTTCGCGCTGCGCAAATCCATCGACTTCCCCATCGTCAACTGCGCGGCGGCCATCGCGACCGGCGCCGCGACGGGGGGCGCAGAGGGCGTCGTGACGGCCGGCACCGGCGGGGCAGGCACGGGCGCCGCCGCCCGCGTGGTCAAGTCGGCACGTATCTGCCTCAACTCAGTGTATGGACTGCCGATGCGGATGACCGCGGCCGAGGCGTACCTGGTGGGCAAGACGGTCGACGAGACCACGGCTGAAGCGGCGGCGGATGCCGGTATAGAAGGAGCCTTGGCGCTGCTCAACAACCGATACAAGATCCAAATAGCTCGGACCCTCGTGAAAAGGGCCATCCTGGCCTGCAGCCCCGACGGCGAAGCCGCGCCGCGCTAGCGCGGCGCGGCAGGACCGGAGTGGGCCGCGGTGAGTCTTGCGCTCAAGATCTTCTATCCGGAGCTGAGCCGAGTGGTGGGTGGCTCGGACGAGGTGTGGGTGAACGGAACAACGGTGGGCGAGTGTCTGTCCGACCTCATCAGCCGGTATCCGGAGGCCGAACGCCTGCTGTTCGACCGGGGCGGTAGGTTGCTCAAACTGGTCTACGTGTACGTCAACGCCGAGGGTATGACGAAAGCCGAGATGTCTTGGCCCGTCCGCGAGAAAGACAGACTGATAGTAGCCGTACTCGCCACGGGAGGCTGATGTAACCGTCCCACGAAGACGGCGATGCATCTCAGGTTTCGCTCCTCAGGCCGGTGACATGAGGCCGGTGTATCTACTGCCGGGCGTCACTCCGGCATGGTCGAGCGCACGGTCGGTCCAGGGACGTTCGGCACTTCGCCACCCGCTCGTATGGCAGCGGGTTTGCATGGAGAGAGCTGCGAATGGGTAACAGGCGGGCAGTGATCATTCGTAGGCGTCGGGCGCAGGGGAGGGATGAGAGTGTACAAGAAGATGGTTGTCTTGCTCGACGGTTCGGAGTTGGCCGAGGTGGTCTTTCATTACGCTCAAGAGCTGTCGGGGAGGATGCATATCGATGTGGAGCTGCTGCACGTCTGCAGACCTCAGGACGCCGAACAGGTCCCGATGCGCCGCGCCTACATGGAGCACATGGCTGCGGTACTCTGCGAGAAGGCCGAAGAGATCCGCCGCAAATACGCTACCGAGGAAGGCTTGGAGCAGTGCATCCTGGCGCGCGCCAATGTGGTCGTGGGGAACCCCGCTCAGGAGATCCTCGAATATGTGGCCGAGAACAACATCGATTTGATCATGATGTCCACCCGAGGCAGCACAGGCGTAGGGGACTGGGACATCGGCAGCATAGCCAACAAGGTCATCCACGCCTCCGAAGTGCCGATCTGGCTGGTCCCGGTGGAGCTGCGCGAGGAGATCATCGACGACACGCTGCCCACAAAGGACCTGGTCGTCCCCTTGAGCGGCTCCAAGATGTCGGAGGCGGCGGTTGTCCACGCCGCGGCCATCGTCAGGCAGAGGGGCGGGCAGACCTCCTCCGAGCTGGTGCTGCTTCATGTCTACGACCCTGGCATAGTCCTCACTCGGGCCGCCTTGGATGATGCCGAAAGGCGACGGGCTGAGATGAAGGCTTACCTTGAGGGAGTCGCCAAGCCTCTCCGAGACGAAGGCATCGCGGTGCGCACCGAAGTGCTCACCGGAGAGCCCGCTGAGGCCGTTATCACCTACCTAAAGATCCATCCGGCACAGTTGCTGGCCATGGCTACGAGAGGCCATCAACGCCTCGGCCGCGCCATCTTCGGCAGCACGACGGAGAGCGTGATCCATCTGGTCAAGAAGACGCCTCTGCTACTGGTGAGTGCGGCCGACTAGGAGCCGCCATCCGTCCCGGCATGACTAAGGCTGGGGTTGAGGCTGAGACATTCGGCGGGTGTGAGGCGCCAGCCTAAGGCTCCGGCGTTATCGAGGGCTTGGACGGCGTTCTTGGCTCCCGGGATAGGGATCACGAGAGGGTCGACGGTCAGCAGCCAATTCAGGGCTACCTGCGGCAACGATTTCCCCCTTGTCTCGGCGATCGTCTGCATGGCGGCGAAGAGCATCCCGAGGTTCCTCATGGCCGGCGGGGCGGAGAGAGCGCGTTTCATGCGTCCTTCCTGTGTGTGCGCCAGGGTTGCAGGCGTCCTCAGGTGGAAAGGATCCAACTTGCTCTGCCGTAGATATGCCTGCTGGACCCCGTTCATGGGGGCCTCACCACGCCAGCATCTGCCGCTGAGGATGCCTACCGCCAACGGCACGGAGGGGATCAAGGCGACGTTCAGTTCCCGACAGGCCTCCAGCACCCCGTTGATCTCAATGGAGCGGTCGAGAAGGTTGAACGCCACCTGATTGGAGGCGAGAGCAATGCCGCATCGGGCCAGGGCGGCATGCATTGCGCGGACGAGAGATGCGTTGAAGTTCGAGACCCCTACAGCTCTCGCCTTGCCGGACCGGACCGTGGAGGCCAGCGCGTCGGCGAACTCGTCGATACGCCTGAGTGGCACCGGGTAGTGGATCTGGAAGAGGTCGACGCGTTCCAGGCCGAGTCGCACGAGACTGGCGTCGAGGGACAGCGTCAGGGCCTTGGGGGTGGGACTCTTGACCAAGGGGATGGGGAAGGGCGGGTTGTCGTACTTGGTAGCGATGAGCGCGGGGCGGCCGTCCTGTCGGCGGAAGCGTCCCAGGAGCTCCTCAGACTTCCCCCTGCCGTAAGCGGGTGCCGTGTCGAAGAAGTCGATCCCGGCGTCCAACGCCGCCCGGTAGGCCCCGTAGAGGTCCTCGTCGCCGAAGAGCTTGTTGTAACCACGAAGCTTGGCTCCCCAGCCGTCTGCGCCGAACCCCAGGGCGGAGACTTCCACCCCGCTTGCTCCGAGGAGACGCCGTTCCCCGGCTTGGTCGGCGCCGTCGTGCATATCAGTGGGTCCTCATCTCAGCGGGGCCCGGTCGCCTACAGGGCGGACTCGACTATCGACGTCAACTCGTCGCGGGTCAGCTCGACCGGGTTGGCCTTCATGCTGCTTGCCGCCGCCGCCTTCTCGACCAGTTCAGGGATGTGCTCGGACCCGACTCCGTAGGCGCCGAGCCCCGGGATGCGCAGATCGGCGAGCAAACCGCGCAACCACTTGGCGACCTCGTCTCCGGCCGCCCCTGGACTTCCTGTAAGGAGTTGGGCCAGCTCCGCGTAGCGGCCCAGGGCTTCGCTCCTGGGTACGCGCCGACGCAGTGCATAGAGGTTCGCTGCGGCCACTCCCGGCAACAGAGCCGCACACAAGGCGCCGTGCGGCGCCTGCACCATGCCGCCCAACGGACCGGCGATGCCGTGCACCGCCCCTAATCCGGCGTTGGCGAGCGCCAACCCACCGAAGAGGCTTGCCACTGCCATATCCTCACGGGCCGCGGCGGCCCCCGGCGCCCCGGCGACTCCGCGGGTCGCGACGGTCCGGCCGCTTTCGACCGCCCTGCGCAACGATCTCACCACTCGTGTTATCCCTTCCCTACACAGTCCGTCGGTGAAGGGATTAGCGCGTGTGCAGACGAATGGTTCGATCAGCTGGGTGAGTGCGTCGAGACCGGTGGTGGCGGTGAGGGCGGAGGGGAGGGTGTAGGTCAGTTCCGGGTCGATGAGGGCGACCTTAGGCAGTATGAGCGGGCTACGCAGACTGACCTTGACGCGATGCTCGGGCGAGGTGATGACCGAGTTGCGCGTGACCTCGGTGCCGGTCCCTGCGGTTGTGGGTACGGCCATCATCGGCACGGGCACCTCGGTGAGGGTCTTCCCGCGTCCCACGATCTCCAGATAGTCGAGCACGTCACCGGGGTTGGTCACCAGGACGGCGATGGCCTTAGCGGCGTCCAGCGCCGCGCCGCCTCCGAAGCCCACCACGCAGTCGCACTTCTCGTCGCGGGCGCGCGCGGCACCTTGTCGGACCGTGTCTACATCCGGTTCACCCGTCACGGCGTATGTGGTTGTTCCAAGCCGTCGTCCGTCCAGAAGGGACAGGAGGGGTTGCGCCCGCTCTGCGTTGCTTCCGGTCACCACCAGGGGACGTTTTCCCATGCCCTCGACGATCTCACCCGCTTCCTGGACAGCGCCGGCGCCGAAAACGATCCGTCCGGCGGTCGAGAGTTCGAACCTCATATCACCAGCCCTCGGCTTCGGGGAACACGTTCGTGTATATCCTGCTGCACCTCGGTTCCGCCATCATCGGAGCCACCGTGTCTCGCCACTCCTGGTAGTGAGCGGTCTCCTTGTGGGCGGTGGCACCTTCGGCGGTGCGGTAGACCTCGACCAGCACGAAACAGGTGGGGTCGTCCAGTCGCTGCGCCACGTCGAAGCGGGCCACACCAGGTTCCTCCAGGCTGCAGGCGGCGTTCTTGACCGTGGCCTCCCTGAAGCGTTCCACGTGTTCTGAGAGTACGTGCACGTCGACGTGGACTATGAACATGGCCTCTTCTTCCATGGCGTGTCCCTCTCTTGCTCCGTGCGCACGAGACTTCCTCGCTCCGTGCGCGACTCTCCTCAGTTTACCGCGCAGGTCATCAAAATCGAGGTCGGGGCGTCTACGTTGACACCCCGACCGGCGAGTTGCTAACCCGGATGATGGGTTCGTGGGGGAGCAGGTCCGTCCGGAGCCCGCAACCGTCGCCGTGTCTTCGCCTGTGCTCCCGCCTGTGGCGTGGCTGCTCCCGTTGCCGTCGCCCGCCGTCAGCAACCCGACCGTGTCCTTCATCCGCTCCCTATAGTTGTCCACGATCCGGCCGCGGACCTCCTCGAGCAAGCGCTTGTGGGCATCGAGCACGTACGCCGTCACCTGAGGTCGCGCCGCCTCCATGAAGCGGCGCAGGTCGGCGGTCATGCTCTCGCGCAGACGGGCGGTGGGGTTCAGCAGCCGGGTGACGGCCCCGCCCAAAGTCGCTCCCGCCACCGCGCCCACTACAGGGACCGCCAGCCCGCCGGAGGCGGCATTGCCGACGAACAGACCCGCTAGCCCCAGGGCAGTGGTGGTCACGCGAGCGCGTCTCAAGGTGACTTCGGTAGGGAAACGGGCATTCTCATCCATCTCAAAAACCGTTACGGAGAGCGGTTCGACCCTCTCCCTGGATCTGCGGCTTCGCTTGATCCTCCAGCGGTAGAGGAGGAAGGAGAGTCCGGCGGCTACGAGGATGACGCCCAGAGACACCCACCGACGCCAAGGCCCGTCCCAGCCGATCACGACGGATAGTGCTCCCGCCATCGCACCGAGGATCAGGAAGGAATCCCAGAAGCGCCGCCGCCAGGCGAAGCTGAGGAGTTCCTTACGATAGAGGCCGTCGAAGAAGGCCTGGGTGTTCTCGGTGTACCAAGTCTCGTAGCGTTGTATGACAGAATCGCAACGTACATTGCATTTAGTAAATAACGCAGTGAGAGTTGTGGTCCAAGTGTCACTCAAGGTCTCACTGAAACGACGTAGATCGCTCCTGGACGCTCCGGCTATGTAAACGCGCATCTGGTTCTCGAAACCGGCCAGGTGGACCAAAGTCTCGGTTTCGGCCCAGCACTGCTGTTCGCGGAAGTCGTTCACGATACTGTCGATGACCGTACGGAGTCCGGGCGGCACGGGGATCTCTTCGTCCGGCGGACCCTGGTCCAAGAAGCCGGTCAGGATCTCGTAAGCGGCGCGGATGCGTATGAAATCGGCGGTCCGCCCGCCGCGGTCAGGGTGGGCTTCGGCGGCCAGTCGCCGGTAGGCGGCCTTCACCTGGGCGGCCGTGGCGTCGGTGGCCAGGCCCAGGATCCTGTATGCGTCGTTGAGGGTCACCGAGCGATGATAACAGGAGGGTCACAGGCCTGGAGGGCCGAACAGGTCCGTACACCCGAGTACGTGCGGCGTACCGAGGTTCGGGACTTCCTTCGGTTTCGAAGATCCGTACGCCGGCTACAAATCGCCCTTCGCCATCGAGATTCGCAGGGGTGCGTTCGTGGCCATCGTAGGGCGCTCCGGCTCCACCGCGCCGTTTCTAGATCATCCCCTGCTCGCAGAACCAGCGGACCGCATCCTCCAAGGACTCCTGGATAGGACGGGGAGAGAAGCCCAGCTCCCGGGCGGCCTTCTCGTAGCTCATCCGGCAGTTGGAGGAGAGGACTCTAAGCGAGTAGCTGGTGAAGAGAGGCTGCTCCCTGGTGACCCAATAGTAGAATGGGATAAGAGGGCCGACGGCCTTGATGAGCCTCAGCGGGACCCGTAGTCGCGGAGGGCGGCCGCCGACCAGACGGGCGACGGTCTGCAGTAACTCGGCGACCGTGATCTCGTCGCCGGTGAGGAGGTAGCTTTCTCCGGGGCGCCCCCTCGCGGCCGCCGCCATCAGGCCCTGAGCCACGTCGCGCACGTCGACGAAGTTATACGCGCCATGCACGTACACTCCGAGACCGCCCCGTCCGCAGGCGATGATCGCGGCGCCTATCGGAGAAGGTCGATGGTCAAACGGGCCGATGATGCCCGACGGATGCACGACGACGACGTCGAGACCCTCGTGGGCCGCCTGCAACACGAGCCGGGTGGCTTCTGCTTTGGTGCGGTCGTAGGCGCCGTGGGTCCGGCCGGGATCGATGGCCGCGGTCTCGGTGAGGCAGGTGCCGTGAGGCTGCCTGACGAAGGCGTGAACCGAACTCGCATATACCAGCCGGCCTACCCCAGCCTCACGGCAGGCGGCGAGGACATTCCGGGTACCGACTACATTGGCTCCATGCAGCCGCTTGTAACCGCCCGAGGCGATGGAGACCGTGCCGGCCAGATGGTAGACGACCTGGGCACCGTCGAAGGCTCGGACAAGGGAGTCGTAGCCCAGGACGTCACCTTCAACGACCTCGACATCGAGGTCGGAGAGCAGAGCCGTGCTGCTGCCCCGGCGCGCCAGGGCCCGCAGCTCCGTCTTTCCCTCGGCTGCGAGGCTGTGCAGAAGCACGTTGCCCACCAGTCCCGTTGCTCCGGTCACCACTATCATCTCGCCTCCCAGCCGGTGTCTCCGCATAGCATCTTCTCGTATCCGCTGGGAGAACGGTAGCCGTGGATCGCCCGCCCCGAACCGCCCGCGTCTATTCCTCGGCCGAAAGTTCCGGCATCTCGATGGGCTTCACCCAATCCAGCTCGGGCCTAGGCCTACCGAAACCGGGCTGCAGAGGCTCGTCGGGGTTCTCTTTGGCAGCCTCTATGGCCACATCCCGGGCCTTGCCCCAAGCCTCCAACCGCTTCCTCACGCCTTCAGGATCAGCCTCCACCGGAAGCACGGAGTCCACGATCTGTTTGAAGTGTCTCTCAAGAGTCTCCTTGTCCTCAGGGTAGGGGATTATGTAGAGTTGCTCGTCCTCGATGCCCTTCTTGAGCCATCTGGCCAGGTCCTCGGGATCCATGCCCGACTCGTAGATGGTCTGAAGAGTCTTGACGGAAAGATCGTCCACCAGATATCCGGTGTTGGAGAGGTGTGCAGGTCGTGTGTCGGTGGCGTGATGGATATTGCTGTTGATACTTGCCGGACAGAGCACCGACACGCCTATACCATACCTACCGAGCGACAGGTGATAGCTCTCCATGAGATTGATGACGGCGGCTTTGGCGGCGGAATACGGAGCAGTCATCGGGCCGCCGAAGAAGCCTCCCATGGAGGCAGTTGTTGCGATGTAGCCGCCCTTTCCAGCTTTGATCATACGTGGTACGAACGTGACCATCCCATTGACCACTCCTCCGAGACAGACCCCCATGACCCAGTCGTAGTCCTCGTAGGTGGAGGCTTCGGGGGGACCGAACGTATTGACGCCCGCAGTGTTGAAGAGCAGCTGTGGGGGGCTTCCGAAGACTTCCTCGACCTCGTCCGCAGCGGCCGCGTAGGCCGCACGATCGGTGATGTCCAGCTTGATGGCGTGGACGGGAGCATTCCTTTCGCGGAAATACGCCGTGGCCTGATCGAGGGCGTCTTGGCGAACGTCTGCGATGACCACTTTGCAGCCGGCTTCCGAGAACACCTTGGCTTGGCCGAGACCGGCGCCCGACGCGCCGCCCGTGACGAAGAGGATCTTGTCTTTGAAGTCCTTCATTGAAGCCTCCAACGCGTGGTGACGAAGGGTAAGGTCAGGCGAGTATGCCACATCGGGGTGCGGGACGGGATGCGGTGCTGCTGTGTTACCTTGACAGTCGCATGCAGAGCCAAGCGACCACACAGCAGAAGTATCTGGGTAGGAAGGGACTCGTGATCTTCCTTGCCGCGCTGACCTCTTTTCCAGCGCTCTCGACTGATCTCTATCTGCCGGCTCTACCCGGGATGACTGAGTATTTCAACGTGCCCGAATATCAGACCAACCTCACCCTCATCCTGTTCTTCGTGGTCTATGCCGTCTCCATGCTGGTGTGGGGACCGCTAAGCGACCGCTACGGGCGCAGACCCGTGCTGCTCGTGGGGCTCTCCTGCTACACGGTGGCGGGTGTTCTCTGCGCTGTCGCGGGCAACGTCTTTCAGTTGATGGTCTTCCGGGTGCTGCAGGCGCTGGGGTCCGGAGCCGCGGTCGCCACGGCCACTGCTATCGTCAAGGACGTCTATCACGGCAGGAAGCGCGAGGTCATACTCGCCGTCATCCAGACGATGACCGTCCTCTCACCGGCGGTGGCGCCGCTGATCGGCGCCCTCATACTGAGTATCACGTCGTGGCGAGGGGCGTTCGTGGCGCAGGCGATACTGGGTATGCTCGTGGTGGCCGGATCGGTCCTCTATTCGGAGACGGTGGGGGAGAAGCTCACAGGCAATCCCCTGGCTTCACTCAAACGTCTGGGGATCGTCGCCAGGGACCGGGCATTCCTTTCTCTGGTCTTGATCTTCTCGCTCCTTGGGATGGCTATGATGGCCTTCATCTCCGGATCGTCTTACATCTATCAGGAAGGCTTCGGTGTCTCGGGCCAGGCCTACGCTTTTTTCTTCGCCATATTCGCCGTCAGTTCCGCGGCTGGGGCGCAACTCTACGTGTGGCTCTCGCGGAGGTGGACGCGCGACCGGATCGTCACCTGGAGCTTCATCCTCACGGCCCTCGGAGGGCTGCTCGTCCTGCTTCTCGGCGGACGGGGACCCTGGGCATTCATCCTGACGTACCTTCCGGCACCGATCGCCTTCAGTTGCTCGAGGCCTCCTGCCGCCCATCTGATCCTCTCACAGCACGAGGGGGACTCGGGTTCGGTGGCGGGGGTCATGAGCGCCTCACATATGGCCGTATCGAGTATCGGAATAATCATCATCTCGCTGGGGCTCTGGGATAGGGTCAAGCTGCTCGGCGTCCTTATACTCAGTCTCTCCGTTGTGACCCTGATCTTGTGGTCGATCATAGGATTGCCGCTGTCGCGCGCACAGGCACGCGCCTGATCGTAGTGCCGGGAGTCCGGCCACGGTGACCCGCTCGGAACTGCGTTTGGGGCGTGGGCTCGGGGAGGATGCTAGAGTAGAGACCGCAGTATGGCTCGCACTCCGGAGGTGGCGAAATGTACCTAAGAGTACTGGTTCTGCTGGACGGATCTGAACTGTCCGAGATGGTTTTCAGGTATGCCGCCGAACTGACCGCGCGCCTGCATGTGGACCTAGACCTGCTGCATGTCTGCGAACCGGAGCACGCCGGCCAACTCCCGATGCGGCAGGCCTATATCGAACAGAAGGTGGACATCATCCGTTCGGGGGCCAACGAGTCAAGCTCCAAGTACGGTCACACGGGCATGGGGCAGACCATCCAGGCGCGGGGTAGCGTGTTGGTGGGTGATCCGGCCGAAGAGATACTCGAGTATATGGAGCATGGAGACGTCGACCTGGTCATGATGAGCACCCACGGCAGCTCCGGCGCCAAGGGCTGGCATCTAGGGAATGTGTCCGCCAAAGTCATGCATAACGCGAACATCCCCATCTGGTTGGTCCCGGCGCGACTTCGAGAGGAGATCATCAGCGACACACTCGCCAAGAGGAACATGGTTATCCCTCTGAGCGGCTCCAAGCAGTCGGAGGCGGTGATCTCTCACGCCGTCGGCATCGCGGAACGCCGAGGCGCCGAGTCCGACGTGGTGCTGTTGCACGTGCTCGAGGACGACAAGGACGAGGCCAGGATGCGGGAGTATCTGAATAGCAAGGTCGAGTCTGCGATGGGGAGGGGCGTCACAGCGAGGACCGAGCTTCTCCACGGCGACCCGGCCACGGCCATCGTCGAGTATGTCACCGGTCGACCCACCCAACTGCTCGTCATGGCTACTCGGGGGCATTCAGGCCTTAGTAAGACCGTCTTTGGAAGCGTGACCGAGAACGTGATCAACCTGGTCAAGGAGACTCCTCTGTTACTGGTGCAGCCGGACGCGTAGGGGCGTGATGAGGATGTCTCTTCATCCCTTGGCCGGAGCCTTCATCGAGCAATACCTCGCGTCCGGGGGCCGACCCATTTGTTCGATGTCCGTGGAAGAGGCCCGGCGATCGTCCGGCGAGATGTTCGCGATGGCGCCTCCCGGCCCTCTGGTGGCCGAAGTCGAGAACATCTGCATCCCCGGCCCCGGGGACGATATCCCCATTCGTGTCTATACGCCCGAAGGGTTCGGTCTTCTCTCAGAGGTTGGTCGCCTTCCGGTCTTGGTCTACTTCCACGGCGGCGGTTGGGTCGTCGGAGACGTGGAGGCCCAGGATGCCGACTGTCGCACGATGGCGAACGGCGCGGATTGTATCGTGGTGTCGGTGGACTACTGCCTGGCTCCCGAGAACAAGTTCCCCGCTCCGGCCGAGGACGCCTATGCCGCCACGCGATGGGTCGCGGAGAACGCGGCCCGCTTGGGAGGCGACGAGACGCGGGTCGCTGTGGGTGGCGGGAGTGCCGGAGGCAACCTCGCCGCGGTGGTGGCGCTCATGGCTCGTGACCGCGGCGGCCCGTCGCTTGTCTGCCAGGTGCTGACGGTGCCGGTGACCAACCGCGACTTCGACACCAAGTCATATCGCGAGAACGGCGAGGGCTACGTTCTCACCAGAGACGAGATGATGTGGTTCTGGGACCATTACCTGAGTAGTGACGACGAGGCCGATCATCCGTACGCCTCGCCGCTGCGCGCCCCCGACCTTTCGGGACTGCCTCCCGCCTTCATCCAAACGGCCGAATACGACCCGCTGCGTGACGAAGGCCGGGCCTACGCCGACAGGCTGAAGGCCGTCGGCGTGCCGGTGGAATACCGCTGCTACGAGGGCATGATCGACATGGTCTTGGGTCCGGAGGCTATGGACGACGTGACGACCTACCTCAAGGAGCACCTTGGTTAGGCGGGCGCGGGGCCCCCGCTCGCCTATGACCCGCCGGCTCGTTCCGCTGCCGGGCTTTCTGCGTGCCTACCGTGTAGCAGGTGGTAGATGACCAGGGCCACGACCGCGACGCCGGCCATCACTCCGTACATGCCCCGGTAACCTGTGAGGGGGATGAGGAGTCCGCACAGCAGCGGCCCCAGACCCAACCCCGTATCTCCGAAGATGTAGAAGGTGGAGGTGGCCTGACCCATCCGGTGCAGCGGCGTGACTTTGGCAACAAGAGCACGGCCGCAGGCCTGTATGGCTCCAAAGCCCAACCCCATCACGGCCGCCGCCAGCAATAGCACCGAGCCGTGGTTGGTTACGGCCAGCAACACCAGACCCACAGCGAAGACGAGGATGGCTGTGTACACTACTGAGTTCTCACCCTTTTCGTCGAAGCGTCGTCCTACGAATGGTCTGGTGACGAAGATGACCGCCGCATAGACGAGGAAGAACAACCCGGCCGCCGTGGTTAGATCGATAGCCTCGGAATAGAGGGCAAGGAACGACGAGACACTTGAGTAGCATAAGAAAAGAACCATGAGGGCGAGACTGATGGGTACCGCCTTGGGTTCGACATAGTTGCTGAGTTTGAATCCCTCGGTCTCGGCCGCCTGTTCCGCGGTCAGTTCCAGGTCACCGACGCCCAAGAAGGGGAGAAGGATCAGGGCGATGAAGGCCGCGACGGAACAGGTGATGATGATCGGATCGAATCCGCCGTGTCGTATCAACAGCAGACCGACGGCTGGACCGATGGCGGTGGAGAGCGTTTGTCCCAAAGTGAAGTAGCCGATGCCCTCCCCATAGCGCTCCCGAGGTACAGCTCCGGCTACGATGGTCCCCACGGCGAGGGCGGCCGTACCGTGCGCGGCGCCATGGAGGAAGCGTATGAGCAGAAGGAGTTCGACGCTGTTCACTGCGAAATAGGCCAGGGTAAGGGCTACGTTCACGATCGAGCCTATGTAGAGGACCCTGTTCTGGCCGATCCGATGGATATGCTTGCCGAGGGAGGGACGGGTGACGAACGCCCCGATTACGAAGATGCTGGCCGACAGACCGGCTACGGCGGGAGAGACATCGAACCGGTCGGTGGCGACCTTGGACATGACGATCATGAGCAGCAGGAAGCACACGGAGTGCAGGAAGTTCACCACCCAGATGATGATGAAGCTCCTGGTCCACAGGCTCTGTAGGGCCGGGCCTTTCCCGCGACCGGCGTCCGCGTCGGCGCCGACTGAGCCGGAGCCCCCGACTACGCCGGAGCCCTCGGCTACGCCCGAGCCCCCGACGTCGTCGCCGACCGTGGCGCCGTCATTCGTGATGATATGGCTGTCGTCGCTGTCGACGCCCGCGTCCTTCTCGCGACCCACGTTCTAGATCCTCAGTCTCCCCAATTCCGTTGATTGCCTGGAGCCGGTCGGCCCCGAGGCGATTCTACACCTCGCCGTGCGTATGACGCTGAGATGCTTCGCTCGACGGGCTCCGCTCAGGTGTCGTGTTCGTCTCTCAGCATCTCCTTCATGCACGAGGGGCGGGGCGCCGATGTATTAGGGAGGGATGCGCATCGAGAGGGAGGAATGCGTGCCGGAAGAGAGTGGTCAGTCTGGGCGTGAGATGCTGGAACGGCTGATTGCGCAGCTCCAGAGTATCCAGCCGGGCGAGCATGAGTCGGGGCTGAAGGACTGGCGGGCCCGCGCGGATGAGGTCATGTCCAAGCTCTACGGACCGCGACACAGATCGACTCTGGATCTCCGCGCAGTCACCTTCCGCGATTTCGCACAGGGTCGTGCGAGGGCAGTCGCCCTACTGAGAGCCGCCGTCGTCACGGCCGCGGCCAAGGAGAAGAGTGAATCCAAGCCCGCGGTCCGGGCGAAGCCCCCGGCCTCACAGCCGTTCAATGGGCTTCAAGCGACACTCGCGCCTGCCCGTCCTAGAGCGGCCCCTGAACTGGAGGCCATAGCCGCCGCCGCCTTCGAAGCTTGGCCTGAGCAGACCGTCGAGTTGGTGGAGACCCCCGCCGTCGACTCGGTGAAGACCGGAGCGATCGTCGACCCCCTGGATACGGGCTCGAGGGCCGCAATGGCCGAGGAAGGGGCTGCAGAAGCCCCCGTCCCGTCGGGAGCCTCTGTGGAGCCCGCGCTGAAGGTCGCCGCGGAGCCGATCGCCGCGGTCGCCGAGCGGGCCCCCGAAGTCTCCGAGCCGAAACGCAGATCAGTCGTACGTAAGCTCGCCTGGAGACGTGACTTCTTCAGGGGTTCCCGGGCGTCCGCCGACGAGGGGACTGATTCGACCCAGGCGCCACCTGACGCCGCATATGTCGCCGAGACCGCTGAACCCATCGCACCAGCCGAGGCCGCCGAGTCCGCCGAGGCCGCCGAGGCCGCCGAGACCGGCACACCAACAGGGAGCGTCGATATCGAGCCGCTTACCGAGCCTGCGGAGATTGACTCGGCCGTAGAGGTCTCTGAGGTCGAAAAGGCTGGGGAGGCGTCTGAGATGATTTCAGCTGCCGAAGCGTTGGAAGGGGGTGCGCCTGAGGAGTCACCGGCTGTGGACACATCCGTTGGGCCGATCGCTGAGGTCTCCGGACCCGTCTTGGAGTCCCCGGCGGTGCTTGAGATCGCCAAGTTAAAACGCAAATCCTTCTTCCGGAAGATATCACGGAAGCGCGACATCTCTGCGGCGTCTGCTGTCGCTCCCGGCCGGTCGGCAGATGGGGTTGTCGAGCCGCCTGAGTCGTCCGTGGTCGAGGCGTCGCCCGAGCTGATCCGGGAGCCCATCCTGGAGATCGTCGGGGCCGCTGAAGTCTCGGAACCGGCCCCCGAGTTCGTCGAGGCCCCCGAAGCCGTCGAAGCCGCACTGCCCAAGCGCGGACCCTTCCTCCGGGGACTCGTCCGGAAGCGTGACTCCGTCGATACGGCCGAGGTTCACGAAAAAGCTCCACGCATGCGGAGACCCATCCGCGAATGGCTGGCCATCGCCGGCATCGTCATCGGGTTCTTGGCCTTGGCAGTCGGCGTGCCGGTATGGTTGGTGTGGTTCGGAGGACTGTCGCTGTTCTCCGGCGATGAGACGACCGTTGCCACCGTCCCGGGGACGTCTACGTCTACGGGCATCAGCAGTCCAAGCGCCAACGCTCGGGTTGTCGACATAGCCGACGATCCGCGCGGCGACTACATCGTCGGCGCGCTCCGGGCCGGCATCATCCAGCTGATGCCCGACGAGGCGGGTGAGGTCTCCTTCCTGCCGGGCAGATCCGTTAAGCGCGGCGAGTTCCTCGTGTGGTTGGACCGAGTGCGGCGCATCCCGGCCGGGACCGGAGACGTCCCCAACACGCTCTACTACGACCTGGACGCATCACTTCGGGAGAAGGCCGTCCATGCCTACCAGAGCAGGATCGTCCTGGCATGGCCGGACGAGAACACCAAGAGCGCTTTCGACGCGGCCGGTCTCATCCTAGCCCGCGACGCGGAGGCTTGGACGGCTCGGATGATCATCCGTCTGCTTCCGGCCGGCATCGTGCAGCGCGAGCTGGGGACGACCGAGCAAGAAGCCCGCGATCTAAGGGCGCGGATCTCATCTCTGAAACCGGACGAGCTGACCAAGATCGTGGAGGGGTTCGAGATCCGTCCCGAAGAGGGATGGGCAAAGAAGGAGTCGATCTCGCGTAGCGAAGCGGCCGAGTTCCTAATGAGGTTGAAGGCGGTTTTCGACACGCACCTCTAGGAAGCGCGGCAGGCAGACATGTCAACCGTACACGCGCAGGGTGCTGCGTCGGCAATCGCGTATTTGCAGAATGTTGACACATTCTTCTTGCATAGTATCGCGAACAGTGATATACGGACTGAGGGCGTCTTGGGAATTCACTTGCTGCCGCTAGCCCGCAGCGGGCTAGATTCGGGGGGATCGGAGCGGCGAGCGACTTGCCGATGACGCCCTCTTTCTTTGCGCACCTTAGAGTTCTCGTTGGTACGGTTGGATGCGTGTGTGAGCAATGCCCGCAGTGAAACGCGATCCCGCCGGATGCACAACCCGAAGGTCCGGTCGGCCGGGCACAAGGCGAAGCCTGCTAACCTTTGAGGAATGGAACGATCGACCCAACGGACGCTGCTCGCGGCGGTGACGACGACCGGCTTCCTGCATGCCCTGTCGATGTCAGGCGTCAACGTGGCTCTTGAGCGGATCGCGTCCGACCTTAAGCTCTCGGCCGTTTCCATAAGCTGGGTCACGCTCTCCGTCATTCTGGCGACCGGCGCCCTGCTCATGCCGATGGCGAGAGTGGCCGATTTTCGCGGCCGGGTGCTCGTCTACCACATAGGACTCGCCTGTTTCGGACTCTTCTGTCTGGCCGCCGCGTTCGCACCGAACGCGGCGACGCTCATCATCACGCGGGTGCTGCAGGGGGTCGCCGGCGCATTGCTCTTCTCCACGACGGTGGCCATGGTGACCCTGGCCTATCCACCGGAAGCACGTGGGCGGGCTCTGGGCCTGCAGGTGGCGGGGGTCTATCTGGGGATCACCCTCGGGCCGGTGGTGGGCGGCATCATCACCGAGAACCTCGGTTGGCGGGCGCTTTTCATCGTGGTCGGTGCTCTCAGCCTTGTGAACCTCATGGTGCCGTTCCGCCGGTTGCGCGGGCTGGAGTGGCGCGACCCGAAGACGGCCCCCTTCGACATCTGGGGCTCGTTGGTCTGGGTCTGCGCGTTGTCGGCCCTCATCATAGGGTTCTCGTATCTGCCCGGCATCACCGGCTACGTTCTGATCGTCGTCGGCGCTGCGGGCTTGGTAGGGTTCGTCCGCGCGGAGACGCGGGCGGCGGATCCCATCCTCAATGTCGATCTGCTGCGGCGCAACCGGGTCTTCGCGTCGGCCAACGCGGCGCTGTTCATCAACTACAGCGCGACCACGGCTATGTCATTTCTCATGGGTCTCTACCTGCTCTACAATCGGGGTTTGGGCGCTCAGAAGGCCGGACTCGTGATGGTCACAGGCCCGTTCGTACAGGCCGTGGTGTCGCCGTTTGCGGGAAGGATGGCCGATCGATTGGAAGCGCGCTTCATCGCCTCTACCGGCATGGGGTTCTGTGCCGTCGGTCTGTTCGCCTTCATCTTCCTTCGAGAATCGACTCCTTACTGGTACGTGATCGCCGTGCTTTGCGTCCTCGGCCTGGGCTTCGGACTGTTCGCATCGCCTATCATCCACACCGTCATGGGGAGCATCGACCGGCGCTATGTGGGCGTGGGGGCGGCCACTTCGTCCACCATGCGGGTGGCGGGACAGAGCTTCAGCATGGGTATCGCGGCGCTGGTGCTGGCCGTCGTGGTGGGGCGGCACGAGATCGGCCCATCGGACCACGTGCACCTGCTCAGGAGTGTCCAGATGACCTTCCTGATCTTCGCGGTACTGTGTGTGATCGGCGTGTTCGTCGCGCTGGTGGGGCCCGGACGCCGGAAGGGCGCAGAGACGGCACAGGCTGCTTCCGTGCTCGAGGAGCGGTCGCCGGAGGCGCATCGGGATGCGAAGACCTACGAAGGCTGATCTGGAAGCCGCGGTCGGCCGCACGGTTGCCGATGTGCTTGCTCCCGGATTGGTCGTGGTTTTCGTGGGCATCAATCCGGGACGCTATTCGGCCGCTGTGGGCCATCATTTCGCGGGTCCGGGCAACCGTTTCTGGCCTGCCCTTCACGGGGCCGGTTTCACCCCGCGGTTGCTCCGTCCCGAAGAGGAGCGCGACCTGCCGGCACTGGGTTTGGGCATAACCAACCTGGTGACTCGAGCGACCGCCTCGGCTTCCGAGCTCTCGGCCGAAGAACTGCGTGGGGGGAGGGTCATACTCGAAGACAAAGTCGCCCGTTATGCTTCCTGTTGGACGGCCTTCGTGGGGATCGGTGCCTACGCCACTGCTTTCGGCCGGCGAAAGGCGACGCCGGGACGACAGGAGGACCTGATCGCCAGCTCACGCATCTGGCTGTTGCCCAACACCAGCGGTCTAAACGCCCATTACACGCCGGCGGGGTTTGTCGCGGCCTTTCGCGAACTCAGGGTAGCCGCCTTCGGTGAAGACGCCGGACGGGAGGACGGTGCTGGTGCTGAAGAGGCGTAGTAGGCCGAATCGGGCGGGGCCGCCGCATCTCTCGCGTCGATGTACCATCATTGCCGACGAATACTACGAGGCTCATAGGGGAAGAGAAGGCTACGGGTACTGGTGGGCTGTCAAGGCGGTGTTCACCGCCGGTCGGCGCAGTGAGTGTAGCCGATAGCGCCCGCGTCCGCAGATGAGTCGTGGTTCTATGGACTGATTCGATTCTGGTCGGAAGCGGTCGTGGGGCTCAGACGGGAGGACGGTATGGAGACTCGTAGATTGGGAAACAGCGGCCCGCAGGTATCTGTGGTCGGGCTGGGATGCAACAACTTCGGTATGAAGTTGGATGAACGTCGAAGCGCCGCTGTGGTGCATGCCGCCCTCGACGTCGGTGTGACGCACTTCGACACCGCGGAGAGTTACGGAGGTGGGCAGTCGGAGGTGTTCCTGGGGAAGGCCTTAGGGAGCAGGCGGGAATCGGTGGTGGTGGCCACTAAGTTCGCGGCCCGTCCGGAGGAGGAGCCGTACCGGCCGGGAGTCCTCCGCAAACGCATCCTCGAGGGGTGTGACATCAGTCTCAGTAGGCTGGGGACCCACTATATCGACCTCTACTATCAGCACCATCCGGACCCCGAAGCCCCTGTGGAGGAGGTCTTGGAGGCCCTCATGGAGCTCATGGCATCCGGCAAGGTGATCCACGCCGCCTGTTCCAACTACGGACGGGAGCTCGTTGAGGAGGCGGTGACGGCCGCCGGGAGGCTGGGCTTCTCGGGGTTCGTGGCCGACCAGATCCATTGGAACCTCCTGGCCCGCGAGGTGGAGGACGAGACGGTCCCGACGCTCCGCAAACACGGTCTGGGGATCGTCCCTTACTTCCCCCTGGAATCAGGTCTGCTTACAGGCAAGTACGGGGAGGGGAGCGAGTGGCCCGAGGACTCGCGGCTGGTCGCGATGCCCCGCTTCGCGACGGTCGCCACCGAGGAGAACCTTGCTCGGGTGAAGAGGTTGTCCGGGTTCGCCGACGGCCGGGGCCACAGGCTGCTCGAATTGGCCTTCGGCTGGTTGCTCTCTCAAGAAGGGGTAGCTTCAGTTATCGCCGGAGCGACCACTCCCGAGCAGGTGAAGACCAACGTGCAGGCGGGGACCGCATGGCGTCTCTCGCCGGAAGAGATGGCGACGGTCCCGACCGCTTAACAGGCCGTTGTTGCGCGGTCGGTCGTGACGCAGATCTCGCACCTCCAACAGCGCCCCATGGTCCATTGCCGGGTCCTTTTCTGCCGACGCGGCCGGCGTGCTTGGGTGTCGCCCGTTGTGCCCATCAGCGGCGTCTCAGCTTGGGATTCAGCAGCCCCATGGGAATGATGATGGTTTTGATGCCCGGCCCCAACGCCGCGGCGAACAACAGCATGAAAAGGATGCCGGGGACAGACATCAAGATGTCGACCCCCCCATAGTGACGTTGTCCACCCATTTACTGAATAACCGGCGGGCAGCCTGAGTACGATGCCCCTCCGCGTTTCGGCCTCAGGCATGAGCCTCCTCGTGTACGGGGGCGGTTACGGCGCCACCGCCACCTTGACGAGAGAACGGTCGGCCATCAGCCGTTCCAAGCCCTTCTCCACGATGTCGGCCAAGGGGATGATGTCCGATAGCATACCGTCGGTCCTGAACCGGCCGTCGGCCAGATAGCTGAGGGCCAGCTTGGCCTCGTCGGCAGTGTAAGCGAGACTCGAGGCCAGACCGATCTCGCGCACGGCGAGCAGCGCGGGGACTACGGACACCGGCTTACCACCCGCGCCGAGATTGAGCACTTGGCCTCCGGCTCGGGCTAATTTGAAGCACAATTCGAGCGACTGCGCCACTCCTGCGCACTCCAGTACCAGGTCGGCGCCGACCCCGTTGTAGAGATCACGGATGCGGTCGGGCAAAGCGTCGCCGTCGGCCGCCGGGTCAGAAACCAGGTCGGCCCCCAGCCGGGCTGCGAGATCGCGCTTTTCTTTCACCACCTCAAGGGCGGTGACGTGTCGCGCCCCACCCAGCTTGACCAACTGCACGGCCGAAAGCCCGATGGGCCCGCAACCCGAGACCACAACATTGTCACCCATCTTGAACGCCGACTGGATGATACCCCTCAGCGCGGTCGCCACCGTGTCGGTGAGTACGGCGTCTTCGAACGACACGGAGTCGGGGATGGGGTAGAGCATCTGCCTCGGGTCCTTCACCAGCATGTACTCGGCGAAGCCTCCGTCGCGGCTGAGACCGTTAGTCTCACTCATTGCCGTCACGCACAGCGAAGGCCGTCCGTGGATGCAGTAGTAGCAGCGTCCACAAGAGCCGGGAGGGCCGGCCGCTACCCGATCACCCACCTGGAAGCCCTGCACGCCTTCGCCCAACTGGAAGACGGTGCCGACGTTCTCATGACCGGGAACGAACCCGGGAGGGAACGCACCTTCTAAGTAGATGTGAAGATCGGTGCCGCAGATGCCGCAGAGCTCGATCTTGACCACGGCTTCGCCGGGCCCGGCCTGGGGGATAGGACGCTCCACCAGGGTGAAGACGCCTTTGTTCTCGTATAGGGCGGCT
>LSQX01357137.1_pt2 | contig 37576 bp, 30 predicted proteins | sample 654561 | NCBI WGS metagenome assembly LSQX01 (sample SAMN04489861, study PRJNA283612) | anaerobic digester metagenome | isolation source: 4 biogas reactors fed with cattle manure at either 37C or 55C with and... | place: Denmark: Kongens Lyngby | collected 2014 | reverse complement strand
TCGTGCTGCTTTGTGGAGATGAGCGCGGCGTTCACCAGCGAATATGATATCGCCCGTTTTGGATCGGAAGTAATCAGAGGGACGCCGCGTGAAGCGGATGTCATAGTGGTAGCGGGGACGGTGTTCAGGAAAGTCGCCCCTGTTATCAAACGCCTCTACGATCAAATGATGGAGCCTAAATGGGTTATCTCGATGGGCAGTTGCGCGAACTCCGGCGGTATGTATGACATCTACAGCGTGGTGCAGGGCGTAGACCGATTTCTGCCGGTGGATGTGTATGTGCCGGGTTGTCCGCCCAGGCCGGATGCATTTCTCGAAGGACTTATGCTTTTACAAAATGCGGTAGGGTCCGAAAGACGCCCGCTCAGTTGGGTGGTCGGAGAAGGGCGAATTGAGCGTCCGGAGATGCCTGCTATGAAAGATCTAAAGCGAGAAGAACGGCAGGCCGCCGCCGATATGCGCCCGCCAGACGAGGTCTGATTTGAACGCAGTCCAGGAACTTCAAGCCCGCTTTCCGGATATAGAATTTACTCAGCAGCAAACCGGCGATGGGATTGCCACGCTGTGGCTCGATTCCGCACGACTCAGGGAGGTTTTGTCATATCTGAAGTCGGAGGCCGACAAGCCATATCGCATGCTCTACGACCTGGCCGCTATCGATGAGCGCGCCCGCCGCATACCTGCCGACCAGCCTGAATGTGACTTCAGCGTGGCATATCACCTGCTATCATTTGATCGAAACGACGATATCCGGCTCAAGATCCCTCTGCGCGGGGAATATCCGTCAGCGCCCAGCATAACGGATATCTGGCCGAACGCCAATTGGTATGAACGGGAGGTGTGGGATCAGTTTGGGATAAATATAGAAAACCACCCCTGCCTGCGCCGAATACTTAACCCTCCCGACTGGGCAGGACACCCGCTGCGCAAGGAGCATCCTGCCCGTGCCACTGATATGCCCGGCTACACCCTCACCGAGGAGAGCCACCAGCGCGAGGAGGAAGGGCTTGAAGTCGACCCGGAGAGTTGGGGACTTGCCTCTGAGGGCGATGACGTCGAGTATATGTTGCTCAACTTCGGCCCGCACCACGTCGGCACGCACGGATTGTTGCGACTGATTCTTCAGATGAGCGGGGAAAAGATAGACGATCTGGCGGTCGATATAGGCTGGCATCATCGCGGAGCCGAAAAAATGGCCGAGCGACAAAGCTTTCATACATATATCCCATACACCGACCGCATCGACTATCTAAGCGGCGTTCAAAACAATCTGCCCTATCTGCTCACCGTCGAGAAGATCGCCGGCATATCTGTCCCTGATCGAGCGCAGGTTATCCGTGTATTATTGTGTGAACTTTTCCGCATCGCCAATCATCTTGTATGGTTTGGCACGTTCGCATCCGATTTGGGAGCGATGTCGCCGGTGTTTTTCACGTTTAATGACAGGGAGCGCGTCTTCGACGTTGTAGAGGCGATCACCGGCGGGCGAATGCATCCGCAGTGGTTCAGAATTGGAGGAGTGTCGGCGGACCTGCCCGAAGGATGGGATAAACTGGTCAGCGACTTTCTGGCCTACTTTCCTGCGCGAATCGACGAATATGAGCAGATAATCGTACGCAACGCCATCTTCAAACATCGCACAAAAGGAATTGGACTATATACCACCGAATCAGCGATAGAGTGGGGAGTCACCGGGCCGAATCTCAGGTCGACCGGCCTTGATTGGGACTTGCGCAAAAAACGGCCATATTCGGGCTATGATCAGTTCGATTTTGAAATACCGACCGCAACCGAAGGAGACAGCTACGCGCGTACCGTGGTGCGAATCGAGGAGATGAGGCAAAGTCTGCGCATCATAAAACAGGCAATGTGCAATATGCCGGCCGTACCTTACAAAAGCGATAATCGCCTTGCAATGCCTCCTCGAAAAGAGGAGACAATGGTTGCAATCGAGACGCTGATAAATCATTTTCTGGCGGTGAGTTGGGGACAACCGATCCCACCCGGCGAGGCTATGATTTCAACCGAAGCTCCGAAGGGAAATTACGGATATCATCTAATCAGCGACGGCAGCAACTACGCCTACAGATGCCATATCCGCACCCCTTCCTTTGCGCATTTGCAGACTACGCCCATTTTGACAAAAGGACTTTTGGTATCCGACCTTATAACCATATTAGGAAGCCTGGACTACGTTCTTGCGGATGTGGATCGATGAGAACCGCATTATATGACGAAAGGAGCCTGTAGACGCGATTTTATGCTGACTGTCGAAGAGTGTGCCGAAATCAAAGAAGAATTGATTCATTCGCCTACGCCGAGGGCTGCCTGCGTGGATGCGCTTAAGGTTGTCCAGCGCCACAGAGGCTGGATAGATGACGAGGCTCTTGGCGATGTGGCCGAACTGCTCGGTATGTCCAGCGCGGAGCTCGATGGCGTGGCCACATTTTATAACCTCATATTCAGGCAGCCTGTAGGCGAGCACGTGATTCTCGTCTGCGACAGCATAAGCTGCTGGCTTGTCGGCAGCGAAAGCGTATTATCTGCTCTTGAGCGCAGGTTGGGAATCAAAGCCGGCGAGACGACTGCGGATGGAAAGTTCACCTTGCTGCTGACTGTGTGTTTGGGACACTGCGATATAGCTCCGGTGATGATGCTGGACGGGGAGATAATCGGCAATTTGACGCAGGAAAAGATCGACGACGCTCTAAAGCGGGCTTTGTCGTCCCCGGTCGATGCGGAGAACGTAGGTGAGGACGAATGATCCGTGTGCTTACAAGAAATATATCCCGCGCGCCGGGAGCTGTCTGGATAGACGCTTATGAGGCCAATGGAGGCTATGACGCTCTCAAAAAAGCGGTCTCTATGGCTCCTGATGATGTTATTAAAATCGTAAAGGACTCCAGATTGCGGGGTCGCGGAGGCGCAGGGTTTCCGACAGGGCTAAAATGGTCATCCGTTCTGCCGCTGGAAGGTTCGGCAAGGCCGAGATATATCGCCTGCAACTTCGACGAAATGGAACCGGGGACATTCAAGGATCGTTTCCTGGTCGATGGCGACCCGCACCAGCTTGTCGAGGGAATGATTATCGCCGGATGGAGTTGTCGCGCCGATATGGGATACATCTTTATTCGAGACGAGTATAAAATCACGCGGCAGATATTGAAACGAGCGATAGCCGAGGCTGAAAACAAGGGTTTGTTGGGAGAAAATATACTGGATTCGGGTTGGAGCTATCGGATTTTTGTTCACGCCAGCGCAGGACGTTATATGGCAGGCGAGGAAACCGGTCTGATAAACGCCCTGGAGGGCAGACCTGCAATGCCCAGATCCAAGCCGCCATATCCCGGAACAAGCGGTCTGTGGGGCAAGCCGACGGTAGTCAATAACGTGGAGACGCTGAGCTGCATCCCGCATATTGTGCAGCACGGAGCCGAATGGTTCGCATCACTGGGCAAGGCTAAAGATGCCGGGACCAAGATATATGGCATCAGCGGAAATGTGAGTCGACCGGGATGCTGGGAACTGCCTATGGGATCCACGCTGCATGAGCTTCTTGACCTTGCTGGAGGAATGCGCGATGGTTTCAAGTTTCGAGCGGCCCTGCCCGGCGGCGCTTCAACTATGTTCATGGACGCGCTCCAACTGGACATTCCGCTGGACTACGATGCGCTCAAAGACGCCGCGCTTATGCTCGGCACGGGCACTGCGATAATCGTTGATGACAGAGCTTGCCCGGTGGGACTTTTGGCCAATCTGGCTATGTTTTATGCTCGTGAATCGTGCGGATGGTGCACTCCCTGTCGCGAAGGGCTGCCCTGGGTAGAGAAACTGCTGCGGGCGATTGATGATGGCGACGGACGGGCTGGAGATATCGAGTTGCTGCTTGATTTGATCAAAAATATCGGCCCAAATACCTACTGCGCTCTTGCCGCTGGCGCAAGTTTTCCGATAGAGAGCGGAATTAAAATGTTCAAAAGCGATTTCGAAGAGCACATAGCACAGGGCAAATGCCCATATAGATAGCCGATTGATCGGGGATATTATGCCGACAGTTATTATAGACGGAATAGAATACGAGGTGGAGCAGGGCCGAAATATGCTGGAGGCCGTGCTTGACAACGGGTTGGATTTGCCGTATTTTTGCTGGCATCCGGCTATGGGATCGGTAGGCGCGTGCCGATTATGCGCCGTGCGCTTATATAGAGACGAATCAGACACTCAGGGCAAAATCGCGATGGCGTGTATGACTCCGGCCAACGATGGAACCAGAATATCGATTCAGGACCCCGAAGCAACTGAGTTCAGACGCTGCGTTGTAGAGTGGCTGATGACCAACCATCCCCACGATTGCCCGGTATGCGACGAAGGGGGACACTGCCATCTGCAGGATATGACCACAATGTGCGGCCAGACGTATAGACGGTTCAGGTTTAAGAAGAGAACCTATACAAACCAATACTTAGGGCCGTTTCTTACGCACGAGATGAACCGCTGCATTCAATGCTACCGATGCGTGCGTTTCTATCGCGATCTGGCAGGCGGACGAGATTTCAACGTCTTTGGCTCCCGCAACCGCATCTACTTCGGGCGTCAGCGAGACGGCGTGCTGGAATCGGAATTTTCAGGCAACCTAGCCGAAGTTTGTCCAACCGGAGTGTTTACCGATAAGACCTCCGCCCGCCACTATACCCGCAAATGGGATCTGCGAACTGCGCCCTCTGTGTGCATACACTGCGGCCTGGGCTGCAATACCATACCAGGCTCCCGATATAATAAGATGAGGCGCATCGAGGGCAGGTTTAACGGCGATGTAAACGGCTATTTCCTGTGCGACCGCGGACGATATGGTTACGAGTTTTCGTACGACACCATTAGAAGCGAAAACGCTATTGATGACGCGCAAAATGCATTGAAAGAAGCCAAAGGCGTGGTAGGAATCGGGTCGCCGAGAGCCTCCCTTGAGTCTAACTATGCCCTGCAAAAGTTGGTCGGAGTTGAACACTTCAGCGCCGGCCTTAGCGAATTCGAACAAGAGGCTGCGGAGCAATACCTTAGCGTCTTCAAAAGCGGAACCGCACAGATGCTCTCTCTTGCGGAAGTTGAGCTTGCCGATGTGGTTGTCGTGCTGGGCATAGACCCTACCGGCGAGGCTCCTATGCTCGATTTCGCTATTCGACAGGCGATGCGCAAAGCTCCTATGGAGGTCGCCAGAAAGCTCAATATTCCCGATTGGGACGCAAATGCGGTGATCAATGCGCTAAATGGAGCGAAGGGAAAGCTCTACATAGCCGCGCCCTGGTCGATTAAGCTGCAGGAAATTGCCACTGAAGCTATTAACGTCACACCAGCGAATGTCGCAGTTTTTGCTCGCGATATATCCCGCGGCGCAGTTGACGGTCTTGCCAGCGGCATATCGACAGAGCTTGCAAAGGCGAAAAAACCCCTTGTTGTGACCGGAATATCCGCCGGAGCGGATACGATTCTGGCGGCATCGGAACTGGCGGGCAGCATTCCGGGCTGCGGATTGTTTGTTACGGCCCCGGAAGCCAACACATTGGGCGTTGCAATGCTCGGAGGGCAGTCTATCAGACAGGCTGTCGATACGATCGAATCCGGTCAGGCCGACACGCTGATTGTGCTCGAAAACGACCTGGCTCGTCGTATGTCCAGCCCGGCCTTCGCATCGTTGGTCGAAAACGTCAAAAATATGATCGTGCTCGATTGCATCGAGACGCAGACTACGCGTGCGGCTACGACGATTCTCCCTGTGGCGACGTTCTTCAATTCGGATGGCGCTTTTGTCAATAACGAGAGCAGGGCGCAGCGGTATTACGCGGTCGATCCGCCTGTTGAGGATATCCCCGCTGCGTGGTCGCGGATTCGAGACCTCGGCGACTTTACGTGGGCCGGTTATGAGGATATTTTGCGCGAACTGGCAGCCGATAGACCCGAATTTGCCGGAACGCTCGAGGCTGCGCCGTTTGCGGACTGGCGTTCAACTGCGAATCGAAAAATCGCACGCGAGACTCATCGCTCTTCCGGAAGGACATCAAAGGACGCCAACCGGACCATGCGCGAGCCTCAACCTCCTGACGATGCCCAGACACCGCTTGCATTTTCTATGGAGGGCGATCAGAACCCGCCGGCATCGTCGGCTGTGATTCCAAGATTCTGGTGGCCGGGGTGGAACTCCAACGCCGCCTCCAATAAATATCAAAAAGAGGTGGGAGCAGAGTTGCATGGAGGCAATCCCGGCGTGCGGCTGCTGACTGCTTCCGGCTCAGAACCTGAAGCTGACCGTGATAAGGCCAGCGTTTCCTATCCTCAGCCTGCCGGGGAATCAAAAGAAATCTGGCTGATTCCACGACCATATATATTCGGGTCAGAAGAACTCTCACGTCGAGGGATCGCGATTGGAGAACTGATCCCGCCGCCGGAGGCCGCTATCCATCCGCAGTCTGCTCAAAAGCTGGGTTTGACTGATGGCGGGACGGCGGAGTTGGATTTTGACGGTCAAACAATAAGTTTGCCGATTCGAGTGGAGGAATCGGTTGCAGTTGGAGTAATAGTCGTGCCGATGGGATTTCCTGAGACTTATGGCGTTACATCGCCGACGGTTGCGAGGGTAAAATGACTCCGGGTTTGTGGACGCTTGTTATAGGAGTATGTTTGCTGGCCGGACTGCTCGGTCTGACGACGGGGATGATCTGGATTGAGCGCAGGCTGCTGGCGCAGTTTCAGGACAGGCTCGGGCCAAACCGCGTCGGGCCGCTTGGTCTTTTCCAGCCGATAGCTGACATCATCAAGCTCTTTATGAAAGAAGACTGGATGCCGCCGTTTGCCGACAAGCTGATTTTTGTCATTGCGCCGGGGATTATTGTGGTGACTGTGCTTCTGGCGTTTGCGGTTGTGCCGATCACTCCGTTCATAAAGGTCTCCGATGCCAATGTCGGCTTGCTGTTTTTTTTGGGTATGGCTTCGATGGGCGTATATGGAATTGTGCTTGCGGGCTGGGCGTCAAACAGCAAATACTCACTGATCGGCGGCACGAGGGCAGCCGCGCAAATGCTCAGTTATGAGTTGCCGATGGGACTTGCCGTGGTAAGCGTTGTGATGCTTGCAGGGTCGCTGCGCCTCAGCGATATCGTCAACGCGCAGCCCAGGTTATGGTTCTGCGTGCTGCAGCCGCTGGGATTTGTGATCTTCACGATAGCGGGCATTGCAGAGGCGCGCCGCACGCCGTTCGATCTGCCGGAAGCGGACAGCGAACTGATTGCCGGATATCACACGGAATACTCCAGCATGAAATTCGCGCTGTTCTTTATGGGTGAATATCTGGATATTATCCTTGTCAGCGCGATGGTGACTGTGTTATACCTGGGCGGATGGCACGGCCCGCTGCTGCCGCCGGCGCTGTGGTTCATTATCAAGATGTTCGCGGTCATATTTTTGTTCGTCTGGGTTCGCGCTGTGCTGCCCAGATATCGATATGATCAACTTATGACCTTGGGTTGGAAGATTCTGCTGCCGCTGTCGATCGTGAATCTTGTAGCGACCGGCGCGGTTATGCTGGTGATGAGGTAGTTTATGGTCTCCATATTGAGATCAATGTGGCTTATGCTGAAGCATCTTGTGGTGCGCCCTGTGACGGTGCGCTATCCGGAGCAAAAGGCATATATTCCTCCGCGATGGCGCGGCAGGATCATTCTTTCGCGTGACCCTGACGGCTGCGAACGCTGCGTAGCGTGTTATTTATGTTCAGCGGCCTGCCCTGCGGATTGTATTTCCCTACAGGCGACCGAGGATGAACACGGTCGCAGGTATGCGGAGTGGTTCCGAATCAACTTCAGCCGATGCATATTTTGCGGGTTCTGCGAAGAAGCCTGCCCGACCTATGCGATTCAGCTTACTCCTGATTTCGAAATGGGGGAATACGACCGCAGCAAACTGGTCTACGAGAAAGAAGATCTTTTAATAAGCGGGCAGGGCAAATATCCCGGATATAATTTCTATCATCATTCAGGGGTCTCGGTCAAAGGCAAGCCAAGGGGCGGGGCTGTTGACGAAACCCATCCGGTGGATATAAGGAGCCTGCTGCCGTGAGCGTGTTATTCTACATATCCGCAGCCGTAGCAATAGCCGGATCGTTGATGATGGTCACCAGACGTAATGCAATGCATGGGCTTGTTAATCTGATCGTCGCATTTTTGGCAATCGCCTGCGTATTCTGGACCCTTGGCGCACCGTTCGTAGCGGCGCTGCAGATCGTTGTGTACGCGGGAGCCATACTGGTGCTCTTTGTTTTCGCTATGATGATTCTCAATCTCAAGCCGGAAGCCGGTCGACAGGGCAGCATTGTCGAGTGGATCATACCGGGCATACTGGTCGCAACGCTGCTTGCTCAGGTCATATTTGTCCTGACGGGCATTTGCGACCTTCAGGTTCCGGGTAAACAGATTGTCGTTGGTCCCGAAGCCGTGGGAGAGAGCCTGTTTACGGTATATGCGCTTGGAGCGGAGATCGCTTCGGTTTTGTTGATGGCTGGTCTGGCGGCGGCGTTTCACTATGGAGCATTTTCCGGGCAGGGAGGCGAAGATGAATAATGTGCCTGTAATTCACGCGCTGATCTTCGCCGGAGCCTTGTTTGCCATTGGAGCTTTGGGAGTGATCGTTCGGCGCAATCTTGTCTTTGTGCTGATGAGCATCGAGCTTATGCTCATCGCCGCGTCCGTAGCTTTTATTGCCGCTGCCGCGAAATGGAACCAGGCCGACGGGCAGGTGTTCTATATTTTCATCGTGGTAACTGCGGCAGCCGAGGTCGCCGTTGGGTTATCGCTGCTGCTGCGGATTCATCACACCTTCAAGAGCGTCGATTCCGATGATGTGAGCCTGCTGCGAGAGGAGGGCGAGCGATGAGCGAACTTCTCTGGATAGTAGCGCTGGCTCCGTTTATCGGCGCATTTACGCTTGCAATTTTCGGCGCATCGATGCCCAAAAAGATAGCCGGAGCTGTTGGCTGCACGTCGGTCGGCATATCCTGGGTATGTGCCGTCATACTTGGCCTTAACTACACCCAACCTCAAGAAGTCTCCATCGGCTGGATCAACGTGAGCTGGCTGCAGGTCGATATCGGGTTGCGGCTCGATACTTTATCCCTTGCCTGGATGGAAGTCGTCACCCTGGTAGGGCTTCTCATCCACCTCTACGCCTCGCAATCCATGTATGATGAGGACGGATACAGCAGATTTTTCTGCTATATGAACCTGTTTGTCGGCTCGATGCTGACTCTGGCGCTCGCGAGCAACTTGCTGCTGTTGTATCTAGGCTGGGAAGGAGTCGGCTTGTGTTCGTATCTGCTCATTGGATTCTGGTATAAGGGCGTTGTGAACTGCGATTCCGCCCGCAAGGCGTTCATTGTAACGCGAATCGGGGATACAGCGCTTGCAATCGCTCTGTTTATACTCGCGTGGCACTATCGCACACTGGGTATGCAGGCGATTATCAACGGCGCGCCGCCTGTCGCTGCTACCCTGGTCGCGCTGCTCATTTTAGGCGGAGCCGTGGGCAAATCCGCCCAGATTCCGCTGCATACCTGGCTGCCGGATGCGATGGCCGGGCCAAGCCCTGTCAGCGCGCTGATACATGCAGCTACGATGGTAACCGCCGGAGTCTACCTTATTGCGAGACTGGGCAATCTGTTTCTCGCCTCTCCCGCAGCGATGCTTGCCGTAGCCGTTGTTGGAACTGTTACGCTCTTATACGCCGGGCTTTCCGCCCTCACTCAGCGCGATATAAAGCGCGTGCTGGCGTATTCCACGATCAGCCAGATTGGATATATGTTCCTTGCGCTCGGAGTGGGAGCCTGGAACGCTGCGGTGTTCCACTTTGTTACGCACGCATTTTTTAAGGCTCTGTTGTTCCTGTCTGCCGGAGTAGTGGTGGATGCGCAGAATCATGAGCACGACATCTTCAAAATGGGCGGCCTCAGACGCGCTCTGCCTGTAGCGTTCTGGACGTTTATGATCGGAGCGGCATCGCTTTGCGCGTTGCCGTTTATCACAGCTGGATTCTACAGCAAAGAAGCAATTTTAGGGGCGGTTCACACATCGCAGGCAGGGGCCGGGTGGATGCTTGCCTGCGGGCTGATCGGCTCTCTGCTCACTGCGGCCTACACATCTCGAACGGTCCTTGTCGTCTTTTTCGGGGAGCAAAAAATGGAGGTGTCGAAGCGACCGGGAGGCTTGGTGGTCTTCGCACTGGTTGTCTTATCCGTGCTGTCGATAATAGGTTTTGTTGGATGGCCGAAACTGCACCTTGGGGAAAGCTCCGAGCAGATGCTCGTAGTTGTTTCTACAGTTCTTGTTCTGTGCGGAATCGGCTCGGCTTACGTTTACTTCTCACGCAGACAGCTCTCGGAAGCATTCGCAGCCTGGCCGTTCGGAAACGCGCTGCATAGATTGTCTTTGAGCGGCTTTGGTTTCGACTGGCTGTATCAGCGAACGATTGTGAACCCGCTCAAGGCTATCGCGCATGCGAATCGGCGAGACATAATAGATGCCTTTTACACCGGGCTTGCAGGAGCGGCTCGCGCCGGTGAGTCCCTTTGCAAACTTATGCAGACCGGTCGTGTCCGCAACTACGCGGCTGGACTTGTTTTCGGAGCGATAATCATCGCGTATATAGTAGCAGTTCGGTAAAAATACTGATATGATCCTGACATTATTATTGATAATACCTTTGGCCGGCGGCATTCTTTCGTGGATGGTCGCACGCTGGAGCGTTTTGGCTGCCAGGTGGGTCGCTATGCTGGCGACTACTGCCGTCTTTGTCATCGCGATGGCCGTCTGGCTGCAAAACCCTGCCGAATTGGGTGCTGGAACCCGCTTGATTGAGGTCAATAAGCCGTGGGTTCCTCAATTCGGGTTGAGCTATCATCTTGCCCTCGATGGCCTGAACCTGCTGCTCGTGCTGCTTACCGGTTTGCTTGCGATGGTGGCGGTTGCGTGTTCATGGCAGGAAATTCAGCATCAGGCGGGGCTGTTTCATCTGGCTTTGCTGACATTGGTCACGGCAATACTGGGAGCATTTTTGGCATTCGACCTGCTTCTTTTCTTCTTTTTCTGGGAAGCGATGCTGATCCCGATGTATTTTTTGATTGCGATATGGGGGCACGAAAACCGCCGCTACGCTGCAATAAAGTTTTTCCTGTTCACGTTTATTGGCGGGCTGTTTATTCTCATCAGCGTGTTAGGGCTGTATGTATATGCGGGCAAGGGATCGTTTGATTATGATGCGCTTATAGGGACCGCAATGCCTGCAGGCGCGGCTATGCTGCTTATGTTGGGCTTGATTTTTGGTTTTGCGGTCAAGTTGCCTGCGATTCCGGTGCATACGTGGCTGCCCGACGCGCATACCGAAGCTCCAACTGCCGGCAGCGTCATTCTGGCCGGGTTGCTGCTCAAGACCGGCGCATACGGCATACTGCGCTTCGCAATACCGCTTTTCCCGGAGGCGTCGCGCACGATTGCTCCGATATTAATGGCTCTGGGCGCAGCCGGAGTGCTGTATGGGGCTATTCTTGCATACGCTCAAAGTGACCTCAAAAGAATGGTAGCATATACCAGCGTAAGCCACATGGGCTTCGTGCTTCTTGGAATCTATGCGGGAAATGCTATAGCCATAAGAGGAGCGGTCCTGGTAATCGTGTGCCACGGGCTTGCAACAGGCGCGTTGTTCGTCATTGCGGGCGCGGTGCAGCAGCGAACCGGAACCCGTGAGCTTTCCCGGCTGGGCGGCTTATGGGAGGTCACGCCAAAGCTCGGAGGGTTCACTTTATTTTTTGCACTGGCAGCGCTTGGACTGCCGGGATTGGGTAACTTTGTAGCAGAATTCCTCGTATTGTTGGGCACATTTGCCGCCAGCCCGCCCCTTGCGGTAATTGCCGCATTAGGGTTGATCGCCTCCGTAGTCTACGCATTGTGGCTCGTGCAAAGGTCGATGTTCGGGCTAAACGTCAATGAACTGAAACCGGCGGACCTGACAGCGCGCGAGGTTGCAATTCTAGGTGTTCTGGCCGCTTTGTTACTGTGGATCGGCTTGCATCCTCAGCCTGTGTTCGATACAGTCGACAAATCATTGACAACGGTTGAGCGCGCTCTGCCGACAGGTGAATCGTATGAATAGCCGCGACATCATTGCAATATTGCCGCTTATTATCCCTGCTTACGCGGGCGTTGTGATGATGCTGGTAGCGGCGTTTGTGCGAAGCTCACTGGTCGCATACTGGATTGCCATTGCAGCTCTGATGGCAGCGTTTGCGAGCATATTTATCTGCCTGCCGCTTGCGCCCAGAACGGTCACTCCGCTTATTCGAATCGACCAGTATTCCCTGATGATGTGCGGTGCGCTGCTGGTTGTGGCGGCTCTCGTGACGCTGCTTAGCTTTGATTATATGCGCGCCCATGAAAAGCGCGGAGAAGCGTTTTATATTTTGATGATGTTTGCCCTCAGCGGAATGTTAGTAATCGCAGCAAGCGCAAATTTCGCCGCGTTTTTCCTTGGACTGGAGACTTTGAGCGTCTCTTTATACGGATTAATCGGATACACGAGAGCCAGCAGGTTTTCACTTGAGGCCGCGATCAAATATCTGATCATGGCTGCGATTTCATCGGCATTTCTGCTATTCGGCATTGCGCTGGTTTATTTCGAGAGTGGCAGCCTGGCGTTTAGTCGTCCGGCGATGGGCGGGGTTGCCTCACTTTTGGGCTGGGGTCTCATTCTGGTAGGTTTCGGCTTCAAGCTTGCGTGGGTTCCGTTTCATACATGGTCCCCTGATGTATATCAGGGTGCGCCCTCGCCGGTCACTGCGCTTATCGCCAGCGGCTCAAAAGCAGCCAATTATGCACTGCTGCTGCGATTGGCTCCGATGTCCTGCCTTTTGGCGCACAAATCCGCATTTGCAGCTATGGCTGTGCTTGCGGTCGCGACGATGACCGTCGGAAACCTGCTGGCTCTTACCCAAAACAACATAAAACGCCTGCTGGCTTACTCATCGGTTGCGCACATGGGATATCTTTTCATCCCTTTGCTTTCCGGAAATTTCGGAGTATCGTCGGCTCTGTTTTATCTTTTTTCCTATCTTGCGGCGGTTATCGCAGCGTTTGGTGTGATCTCCATAGTGTCCGCATCAAAGAGCGCAGGTGACGCGGACGATATTGCGGATTACACCGGCCTGGCCAACAGATCGCCTTTGCTCGGAGCGGTGCTTGCGTTGTCGCTGCTTTCTTTGCTGGGAATGCCTCTTACAGCCGGTTTCTTCGCCAAATTCTACATATTTATGGCGGCGGCGCACGCGGGAATGTGGTGGCTGCTGGTCGTTGGAGCGATCAATACCGGCATATCCGCATTCTACTATCTGCGCGTAACTATTGCCATTTATGCGCCTTCAGAGCAAAGAGAATCTGAGGTCAAATCACGCTCTGCAGCCGGCCCGGCAATATCGCTGGCGGTTTGTTCGGTTGTGATTGTGATTCTTGGCGTCTATCCATCGCTGCTCGTGCGGCTGGCGCAATATGCGTCTGGGTGGATTGCCTGGTAAAAAGAGGATAATTGACCCTGGCTCGACTAAACTGATTGGTGCGTTCTTGCGTTATTATCATCAGTCGGCATACCGGCGTAAAGGTCGTCGGTTTAGTGTTGATACCATTCGAGGAGGAGTCCCGTGGAGCTTGGATTAGGTTTGCTGGGAGTAATTGCAGGTGGAGCCGGAAGTGTTTTGCTCTTCTGGCTGGCAGGCGGTTTTAAGCGTGTTGAGTGTGAACAGACGGAGCGTAAAGCAGATTGCCTGTTTGCAGTTACCGCTTTAGTCATTACGCTTTTGTTCTGGGCAATCGCGATGATGAGAAACGGCATCTTTTCTCCGGGACAAAGGCTCGCATTTGGCTGGTTAATAGGTGGAATCGCCGGTACGGTCTCGATTCTTTTATCCGGCAGGCTCAATGCGGCTCTTCAGGATGCGCCGATCAGGTTGAAACGCCTGGCATCGCTATCGTGTGCGTTTTGGGGACTGTTCGCGGTCTCGTTATCCTACATCCTGTTCTACTCAGACCCGTTCTATGCGCTGATGGGCACGGCAATCGGGGCTGCTATGGCTGCAATACTGCACATGGGCATGCGTTCGTCTGCCACTACGGCACGGGTAGATATCTGGGCGTTATTTACCATTACCCTTGCCGCTGCGATTATCTTTTCCGTACGGCATTTTGATGAAATCCAGTTCCGCGACTGGTGGTCGGTTCCGATTCTGGTAGCCACTACGGTTCTGCTGGCGAGCTATGTTGCAACCGAGCTTAGCTCCATCATGGCGCCTAATGAAAAAACCGGCAGATCATACCTGCTCAATCTGTTTATCGCAGCGATATTTATCGCAGGGCTTGCGGCTGTTTACTCACTGAAAATAGTGCATAGCTGGCAATTGTTCATAGTGGTCGTCATCGGGCTGGGAGTAGCGGGGCTGATTGCCTGGCTTGCGGCCTTCGTACAAAATGCAGAGACAAAAAAGCAGGCGACAGCGGTTTGCGCAGTGCTGGTGGTGGCATTCGTGACGGCTGCGTTCAAAGTGTGGGCCGGGCTGGGCATAGCCATTGGTTTGATTGCCGTATGGTCGGTTATGCTTCCTGCGGCGGCTGAGTCGGATGCCAAAGACGGGACATTCAGACAGATTCGCAATATGCTGGCAATGTCTTTGTGTCTGGGGCTTGCTATCCTGTTTTTCCGACTCTTTATAGGCTTGCACGCATTTGACCTGCGGCACACAGGGCTGCATATTCATTATATGTTTATCTCAGCAATCCTCGGCGCGCTTCTTCCGTTTGTATTGCCGCAAAAGACCGTGTCTGCGCTGGATTTGCGCTCAGGCTACTTCCATAATCTGCTTTGGGGACTGATAATTGTCATAATTCCGCTGGCTATGTTTGTTTTCTGGCAGCTCAAAGCTGTGCTGGGCCTTAGTTTAGGTTTGATTCTGGCGATCGTATTTGTTGCGATCATGTATCGTTCCGATCAAGACGATTCACTCAGGGTAGGGTTTTTCGCGCTGGGATCGCAGTTGGTGGCGTCGCAATTTCTGATCTCGTATGGGGATATGGAGATGAGCCGGGCGCTTAGGATATATTGGTTGGCCGGCCTTTTGGTAGCAGTATCCTTATGGCTGCTTATCAGCGGTCTGCGCAGCGGTCTTTCGACTGGCACGGAGGAATGACATGTCATCTGCTCGCCTGCTCAGTTTTAGATTGGTTATCATTTTGGCCCTGTTGTGCGCCGGGGGCATACTGGCCTATAGCATTTCTCAGGAAACTCCGCTTGGGTCTTTGACAGGGACTGCCATTGCGCAGCAGATCGGAACTCCGGTTGACTCCTACGCCTTTTTGACATCGACAAAAAAAGTGGACGGGCGCAAACGTGAATATGGATCCGCGGTCAAAAAAGATGGGTCATTTTCGTTTAAGAATGTCGTGGTCGGTCAGTATGTGCTATACGTATTTAACCGATACCACAGCATAGACGATGTCATCGTAGACATAACCGAAGCGACAACCAATACGATCAATGTCGAGTTGCTGCCCGTTAAGCCGAAACTGTATGCATATATGAACCAACACGTCTTTTCTCCTGAGCAGCAACCGGAGTTTACCTGCGATGGCTTTCTCGATGAAGATGAATTGAATGTCCGCATATACGAAATTAATCCGACTGCGTATCTGTTTAGCTATGCCGGCTCGCTTCATCGACTTTTAGGGCTGAATCAGTCATATTATTGGGGAAATGATAACGAAAAACGTGTAAATCTTTCTGCCAATCCGAACCTGAAAATTGTAAGATCGAACACCTTGCCGATAAAACAAAAAGAGGCCGACGGGGGTTTCACACAACGTTATAAGATCGAGGAACTGGAGCCTGGGCTGTATCTCACGGAGGTAAGCGCCGGTGGCCTGCAGAGTCTGGAATGGCTTTTAATTACTTCGCTCGGCCTTGTTACCAAAAGCGCGCCCGGACGAATGCTAAACTACGTTGTCAACCTGCAGACAGGCAATCCTGTTGTAGGAGCGGATGTGTCTATGTATGCGGAATCGCGCCTTGTCGCACACGGCAAGACAGGCGAAGACGGCCTGTTGTCCGCGAAGATTCCGGACAATTTCCACTCATATACCGAGGCAATCGCTGTTGCCCGGAAAGGGCAGTCAATAGCCTTTATTTCTACCGCTATGTCGAGTCTGCCCGACTCGGACACCAGCGTCTATGTATATACCGACCGACCGGTATATAGACCCGGCCAGAAGGTGTTCTTTAAGGGCATTATGCGCAATAGAGTCGATAGCGGCTACAAAACTCCTGTCGGCAAAGATATTACAGTCCAGGTGCGCGATCCCCAGGACACTCTTATCCAGCGCGTCTCGACTAAGACCGATAAATTCGGCGGATTTTCCGACTCATTGCGCCTGCCTCCCGATGCGCTTACCGGGGACTACAGCGTCAGTGTCTCATCAGGCGCACAAATGAGCAGCGATACGGTGGCCAGCTTCTCGGTTTCCGCATATCGCAAGCCGGAGTTCAGCGTCAAGACTACCTTTGATAAAAAACGATACTCCCGCGGCGAGTGGGTGAAAGCGAAAATATCGGTAAACTATTATTTTGGCGCGCCAGTGCCAAATGCCGACATCGAATATCGCGTATCCAACTCCCCATACTGGCTGATTCAAGACACTGATGAGTATGGCGATGCGTACGACTCTGATTATGGCGACTATTCCTACTCCTATTGGAATGCCGGAGGACGCATACGCACTGATGCCAACGGCGAAGCTACAATAACATTCAGGGCTTCCTGGTCTCAATCAGAAACTATGGAGGAGCTATGGGGATCAGACCAAATGTTTGAAGTCTCGTCATCGGTTACTGATGCTGCCGGCTCCTATGCAAACGGAGAAGGCAGGGTAGTGGTGACCCGAGGCAGTTTTGCGATCATGTCTCAAACGGATCGTCAGATTCTTTCCCCTGGTTCCAAAGTAAAAGTATCGATAGAAGCCAGGGATTTCGACCTCAAACCCGTGAAAAATCAAAAAATAACAGTTTCTTTGATCAAACGGGACTTTAATGAGAACCAGGAGTTTGAAAATAAGGTCATAGAGCGCAGGGGTGTTGTGACCGATGCACACGGCAATGCCTCAATACATCTGTCTGCCGACGAAGAGGGAGAGTTCTATATCCTCGCTTCTGCAAGGGATTCTCACAGAAACTACATATCTTACAACACCAATATTTTCGTTTTCAACGATGATGGGCAAATAAAATATATTATCCCCGAGAGCAGTCTGAAGATACTTACCGATAAACGCAGCTATGCGCCCGGAGAAACCGCTACGGCGATTCTTCTGAGCCATAATCTGAATGCAACGGCTCTGGTCTGTGTAGAAGGTGCGCGATTATATGAAGCCAGGACCGTATATCTTACACGTACTGCCACCAAGATCACCATTCCGATTCTCGATACATATAAACCAAATTGCTACATAAACGTCTGCATCGTTAAGGGCAAGGAGTTTATGGAGACGGAAAAGAAGGTGAATGTGTCGATTGGCTCTCAAGCGCTAAAAGTGGATATTAAGCCGGACAAAAGCAATTACAAACCCGGCGCACAGGCCACCTACAACCTCAAGGTAACTGACTCGAAAGGCGACCCGGCCAGCGCCACGTTGTCTCTTGGAGTCGTCGATGAGGCCATCTATGCCATTCAGCCCGACCGCACCACCCCTATAACCGACTTCTTCTATTCGCAAAGATGGAACGAGGTGGATACCAGGTTCTCATTCCCGTCGATCTATCTCAGTGACCCTGATAAGGCAGGAGCCGCGCTTAGAGATGAGTTACCTAAAATTCGAATGCGGAAACGCTTCGAGGATACGGCCTACTGGAATCCAACGATTATAACCGACCACAATGGCCTGGCCAGCGTCAGTTTTAAGTGGCCGGATAATCTTACCACATGGAGGGCGACTGCTCGGGCTGCCACGACAGCCACCAAATTCGGTCAATCGCAAAATACGGTCATCTCCCGGCAGGATATGCTGGTGCGACTGGAGTTGCCGAGATTCATGGTGCAAAAAGACCGCTGCAAACTCGTCGCCGCAGTGCACAATTATACGAACAAAGACCAACGAGTTAAGGTGCGCCTGAAGGCTCCGGGGCTGACGATACACGACAAGCTCGAACGATCGGTATCTATCCGCAAAAATGCTTCTGCACGCATAGAGTGGGTCGTCAACGCGCCAAAGCCGGGTTCGTTTACAATCAGCGTCACCGCACAAGGTCAGACCGCAGGGGATGCTGTCCAGCTTGATCTTCCGGTGAAACCTCACGGCGAAGAGCTTATAAGCGCCGCGAATTTCATCGCAAGGGCCCAGGGAGATTCCAAAAAGACGATCAACATCAGGCAGGACTCAATCACGGAGTCTACCAGCTTCAAAATCACCCTTGCGCCATCCCTTGCCTCGACGCTGCTCGGTTCTCTCGATTATCTGTCGGCATATCCTTATGGATGCACCGAGCAAACGGTGAGCCGCTTCCTGCCCGATGTTATCTTATCTCGTTCTATGCTCTCACTCGGAATCAATAATCCAAAACTGCAGACCGAACTGCCGGATATGGTCAGGAAGGGCCTTGCGCGGATATATTATCTCGAGCGAAGCGATGGCGGATGGGGCTGGAGCGAATACGGCGAGGCGGACCCCTGGATGACTGCGTATGTTACTTATGCCCTCATTCAGGCGCGGGATGCCGGTTTTGCGATAAATGATGGCGTATTGGAAAGGGCGATAAGCCAACTCTCCAAAATTGCTCCGTCGCGAAAAGTTCGACTGTATCCCAGGGCATTTGCGGCTTATGTGCTGGCCCTGGGCGGATATGATTCCTCTCCTGTTATGGAGGAAATAGCCCGCCGAAAGAACGTCAACAACGAGGCTCTTGCAGTTCTCGCCCTGGGCTTCAACCGGGTAGGCCAGCACGATCGCGCCGAGGCTGTGCTGGAAAGACTTTTCGATAAGGCTATCGTGTCCGGCGACATACATTGGGCAGGAGTATCGAGATGGGATGGAGGAGGTATCGAGCCGACCGCGCTTGCGCTACAGGCGCTGCTTCTCATAAAACCGGACGATTCGCGCGCCTATGACATAGTGCGCTGGCTGATGGCTCAGCGATACAATAACTATTGGTTCTCCACCAGAGGAACCGCGATGACACTCTATGCGATGGCCGAGTTCCTCGGAAGAACCAAAGAGCTTGCTGCGGATTTCGACGCAACGGTATCCGTCAATGGCAAAACCATTCGCACAATTCACTTCGATAAAAACTCCATCTACAGCCCGCATGTTGAAGTCAGAATACCGAACAGCGAACTGCGAAAGGGAAGAAATACTCTGGTGATAAACAAAGTCGGGCAGGGTGTTTTGTATTACACGACAAGCCTGACCCAATACACCGCGCGCGACCCGATTCCGGCTATGTTCAGCAAAGCGGGGATTTCGATAGAGCGAAGCTACTACAAACCCAGGCCGCAATACTACAGCAGCCGATCGGCCAGGCATCTCGGATCGCCGATCAGACGATGCAAGACAGGTGACATACTGCTGGTGCGCCTGGTGATAAATGCGTCCGTGCCGGTAAGTCATATGCTGGCGGAGGATTTCGTCCCTGCCGGATGTGAGATCACTGATCGCGGTAATATCCTTTACGACGACTGGCGTAACTGGTGGGTTGGCCGTGACATTCGAGATGACAAAGTGTCATTTTATATCGACAAAATGGATAAGGGCAGAAAGGTGGTAGAGTATCAGATCAGAGCAGGGTTCGCCGGCAAATTCAGCGCTCTTCCCGCTCAGTTCTTCTCTATGTACGATCCCTCGGTTCGCGCTACCACCGGGGGAAAGGGCTTCGATATCAGATGATAGGGCGCACAAGATTCACCAAGATTAACAGGGCGATGATTCCGGCGATTGTCGGGGTCATCGCGTGCCTGCTGTTGCTTGGCGGAATGGGATTCTGGGCGGTGCGGACGTCCGAAGAAGAGCATCTGATAGGCTCCTACGCCACCGGTTTGCGTGGCCGCACGCCCTCTCAGGTGCATAACCTTACCCTTGCGGCCCGGCGCATAGACGGGCTTATGCTGCAGCCCGGCGCGACGTTCTCTTTCACGAAAGCCGTTGGCCCCTGGACCGCTGATATGGGATATAAAAAGGCCCCGGTCAGTTATGATGGGGAGTTGATACGCAGTTGGGGAGGCGGCGTCTGTCAGACCTCGACGACGCTGTATAACGCCGCTCTGATGGCGGGACTGAAAATCGTAGAACGTCATCCGCACCACTGGCCTGCCAGATATGCGCCGGTCGGTCGCGATGCGGCGGTGGCATACTCAAGCATAGATCTCAAATTCACGAACAATCTGCCCAGAGCAGTGCGAATATCCGGCAAGGTCAAAGACGATAAAATGACCTTTCACCTCTACTCCGCTGCCAAACCCGAATACCGGGTGCATGTCCACACACAGGCGGTCTCCGTCACCAAGCCGGGTCAGATTTTATTGCCCAACGCCACCGGCAGGGGTCGGTTGAAGCTAGTAAGCAAGGGTCACCCGGGCTTCCACGTCATCACGTACCGCGACTTCGAATACCCGGATAAGGTTAGACGGGAGCAGATATCCGACGATCAATATCCTGTGATGGATCGCGTCGTGCAGTTGGTGGATAAGTAGGCCGTCATACCTTTGTCTCCCGCCAGTTGCCGAACTTGAACCATATCGCCATCAAAGCTCCGCCGAAACACGCAGTCAGCGACATCGACCACCAGGCTCCGGCGGCTCCCATCTTAAAATGAATCGCCAGCAACCACTCCAGCGGCAGCCGCACAATCAACAGGCTGACGGTGGTCAACACGAACGGCATAAAAGTATTTCCCGCGCCCTGCAGCGCACCTCTCAGCACCATATTAAGCGCAAGAAATGGCTCGGAAAAGGAATTGATCCGCAGATATGCGACGATAAGGGGCACAAGCGCGGTGTCCGAACTGAACGGTTTAGCCAGGGTTTTGGGGATGATGAGAAACAGCGACGCTATCAGTCCCATTATCGCCGCCGCCTGCCCTGCAGCCACCCATGCGCTGCGTTCCGCTCGTTTTGGCTGACCGGCTCCCAGATTTTGTCCTACAAGAGGAGTTGCGGCCATGCTGTAGGCGATTCCGGGTTGGAATGCCAGCGCTTCAAGAGCCAGAGCTACCGTAAATGCCGCCTGCGCAGGTGTCGCCTGTCCATTGGGCAGCATTCCCAATATCCTCAAATATCCGGCTGATGCCAGCGACATAACCAAATTCTGCCCGGAAGCCGGCCAGCCGATATGAAATATCCTACTGAGCCATCGTAAATCCAGCCGCCAGTGCGATAGCGCCTCTCCAAGCATCGATTTACGCACAAACCACAGGGTCAGCATCATCCCAACCACTCTGGAAGCTCCCGTGGCTACGGCTGCTCCTCGAATGCCCATAGGTTGGATCACGCCGTCGATGCCGAAGATCAACAACCAGTCCAGCAGCACATTAACCACGATTACAGCGGCTCCGGAATAAAGCGGAGAGCGAACGTCGCCCTGACTTCGAAGAATTGCGGTTGCGATCATATTCACAAACAGCGGGATCGAGGCCCAGCTTATTATGGCCGTATACGATGCCGCCAGAGGCGCTACCGAGCCGGACGCGCCGATTGCCGAAACTAGATATTTCGCGCACAAAGCCAGCGGAACGCCTGTCAGCACAGCCGCCAAAACGGATAATATCAGCGACTGTCGCGCAGCCTGCACCGCATCTGAGCGTCGATCTTCGCCGATCGAGCGCGACACCAAAGCCGAGGTTCCGGCGGATAATCCAAAGAGAAGAGCCATCTGAAAGTTGAGGGCGTTTCCGCCTATCCCCGACGCGGCAAGTGAGGCTTCAGCATTCGGCACGTGACCCAGAAAGATGCGGTTGACGATATTGTAAAACGTCATTATAAAGGTGCTGATGGCCGAAGGCCATGTCAGATACCAAACCGCGCTCCAGATAGGCCCGGAGGTAATTATGGCGGTGGCGTCGTTGCGCCCCCGAATAGAAGAATTGCTGCCCATTACAAAAATTGATTCTAATTGCAGATATGAAACTCCTTTATTGCCTCTGATGCAAGAACGGTAATTCATCTGATTGACACTCCGCTTTGCAGCGTGATAGACTACCTTGCCTTTGGGGGATAAGCTGATGACGATGGTAGAAATCCGGCAGATGCAGCCGGAAGACCTCACTTCGGTTATGACAATTGAGCGGGAATGCTTCACGATGCCCTGGAGAGAAAGCTCGTATCTTGCCGAGCTTTCCAACCGTTCCGCTCATTATCTTGTCGCCTGCATCGATTCGGTAATTGTCGGTTTTTGCGGGGAGTGGGTGATAATGGACGAGGCTCACATCACCACCCTCGGAGTCGCCTCACAATACCGCGGCCAAAGGATAGGGGAACAACTGCTGATAGCCCTGCTGGAGCAGGCTATGCGCCACAATGCGCGTCGAGCCACCCTGGAGGTGCGTAAAAGTAATCTCGTTGCACAGCAGCTTTATATCAAATATGGCTTTCGGACGGCTGCCGTCAGGCGCGGCTACTACACCGACAATGGAGAGGATGCGCTGGTGATGTGGGTGGATAATCTTTCCACGCTCGAATATGGCGACAAACTCGATGAGCTTAAGCAAAATCTATGGCAGAGCGTGCAGTCCGCGTGAAAGTACTTGGCATAGAAACCAGTTGTGATGAAACCAGCGCCGCCGTCGTGGAAAATGGCGATTGCATCATCTCAAATGTCATCGCCTCTCAGATTGACATACATTCAAAATACGGCGGAGTAGTGCCCGAAGTAGCCAGCCGACGCCATGTTGAGTTGATATTACCTGTGGTTCAGGAGGCTCTCGATCAGGCCGGGCTGACTTTTGCAGACATCGGATGCATTGGCGCAATAAACCGTCCCGGATTGATCGGCGCGCTGATCGTGGGAGCCGCCGCCGCCAAGACGATCGCCTATGGAGCCGACATTCCGCTCGTCGCCTTGCATCATCTGGAAGCCCACATCTATGCCAACTTTCTTACCAATGCGCACATCGAATTTCCCCTTATCTGTTTGGTCGTATCGGGCGGGCATTCCGATATCGTATATATGACCGGGCATGGGCAGTATCAAATACTTGCGCGCACGCGAGATGATGCCGCAGGGGAGGCATTCGACAAATGCGCCCGGGCTTTGGGTTTGGGCTATCCGGGCGGCCCTGTCATAGACAAACTTGCCGGCAGCGGCGATCCCAACGCAGTCGATTTCCCTCGTGCAAAAGTGGGAGACACACTGGATTTCAGTTTCAGCGGCCTGAAAACAGCGGTTATCAGATATGCTCAGAACACGGGGACCCAAACGCGCATTGAGGATATCGCGGCCAGCTTCCAGCAGGCGGTGGTCGATGTGCTGACGGATCATACGTTTCGCGCAGTAGAGCAGACGGGCGTCAGGCAGGTGTTGATGGCGGGCGGCGTTGCTGCGAACAGCTCTTTGCAGGCTGCAATCAAGTCTCGCGGATCAGAACTCGGCATCAGCGTAAATGCGCCTCCTCCCGTTTTATGTACCGACAACGCTGCGATGGCCGCCTCAGCCGCATATTACGCCTGCAGACGCGGTGAGAATGCCGGTCTGGATATGGATTGCTTTGCAAGCGAGCCTTTGGGCAGTGCGCAGAGATAAGCCGCCGTTGGTTTGCATAACGCTTCCTGAGCCTGAAAAAGCTGCAAATATGCGTGCCGGTTTATTTGCGCCCTTGACTTGAAAATATAACAATAACGCTTGTATCACGCGCAGATGTTGTGGTATAATTTGGTCTGGGACAGCGTGGGGCTGTAGTTCAGCTGGGAGAACACCACACTGGCAGTGTGGATGTCAGGGGTTCGAGTCCCCTCAGCTCCACCATTTTCCATTTACTTCGATGGGCCGCTCACAGTGACTCAAGTATTTGTCCACGGAAAAAAGCTCTCTTCTGCGGCGGAGCGCGTCATGCTCTTGCTGATAAATGTTTTCGCAATCATTACCCTGTGTTTTGCTATGCCCGGCTCTGCTGTATCGGATTCAGAGTCGAATTTTCAGCCGCAGGTTCTTGTGCTGATTATGGGCGGACAGGGCAGCCACGATCTGGTTTCGATAAACTATACCGATGTAGTGCCGCTTTCCACCGCTCAAGCGGACCTCGATTCGATTGCCAAAATCGGAAATTGGGAGGCCGTGGACGCTCGCGGGGAGACCAGATCATCCGGCGGGCCGAACCCTGTCGACACCACTAGCATCAGCTTTAAGGCCAAAGGGATCATCGGCTATGACAACGGCTCTCTTCCCATCGAGCCATTCATCACGCCGCTAAAGCGTTTCAAGAACATCGAGATTGACTATATCGTCCCTTCAGGCATCGAATTCAGAGGCTTGCAGGACTATGAGAATAAATATGTTAAAATACAATTGAAGAGTATGGGTTCAAACGCCCATCGCTACCGCGTAGTCGTCAAGGACGCGGGCTTTGCCGCACTGGATCTGCCTTTGCTCCAACCGGCAGAACCCGTCGAAGATGAACAAGGCGGACGCACGCTGGCTCAGCGATTGATGCTGGGGATTGCACTCGGACTTGTCGGCGCGGCAGGGGCGTATATTTTGACTGCTGTAATCATCAGGCGACGGGCTGCTTGAAAGCCCGGCCCTGAATATGCATAATTTCATATCTTTAAGAAAGGCTTCCAAATGGCTCTAGATATCAAGCAAATGGCTGCGCAGGCAGCACAGGTCAGGGCATCGGACATATTTGTCAAAGCCGGCAACGAGCCGATGATGCGATTGAACGGAAAGATCAGACCTCTGGGCAACGGCTATACAGAACTTACCGGGGAGGATGTCGAACAGCTTGCTTATGGCATGATGAGCCATGAGCAGATTGGTAGATTCGAACGCAGACACGAACTGGACCTTGCATTTACAGTCGAAGGAGTGGCCAGGTTTCGCGCAAACGTCTATAAACAGCGCGGCACTATGGGAATGGTTCTGCGGGTCATCCCTCTGGAGATTTATTCTATCGAGCAGTTGGGATTGCCGGAAGCAGTCGCAAAGTTTGCCGATTTGAGACAGGGACTTGTGCTTGTTACCGGGCCGACGGGATGCGGAAAATCGACCACGCTGGCCGCTATCATCGACCTCATCAACCGCAATCGACGCTGCAATATCGTAACGGTTGAAGACCCTATCGAGTTTGTACACCCGGACAAAAAAGCAATCGTGAATCAGCGCGAGATCGGCATCGACACCGATTCATTTACCGATGCGCTCAAATATGTCGTGCGCCAAAGCCCTGATGTGATTCTCATTGGTGAAATGAGAGACGTGGAGACTATGAACGTAGCCCTGGCGGCTGCGGAAACCGGCCACCTTGTATTCTCAACGGTTCACACCTGCAGTGCAGCGGAGACGATGGATCGTATTATGAACATGTTCCCGCCGCACGACAAGCCGATGGTTTGTATGAGGCTTTCGGTATCTCTCAAGGGCATTGTTTCGCAGAAACTGGTCCCGCGAACCGACAAAGACGCCCGAATCGCCGCTCTTGAGGTTATGATCGCAAACCCAACCGTCAGCAAACTCATCGAAGAGGGCCGCTCCGGACAGATATATCAGGCGATAGGGGAGGGCGACTTCTGGGGAATGCAGACTATGAACCAGAGTTTGGACAGATACTTCAAAGCCGGTATAATCAGCGAAGTGGAAGCTATTGCCAACGCGGGCAACGTAACAGAGCTGCGCCAGATGATGAGGCGGACATAAATCTGCCTCAAAAATCTATTTATTGTCTAACCTGGCGTCGAACGCTCAGGGCTTAGGCAGTGATATTCGCAAGGAGTGATGTTGTTGCATATAGATGAATTGCTCCGCGAACTGGTTGAAAAAGAGGGTTCGGACCTGCACCTCAAGGTCGGTGAGCCTCCCGTTTTTCGCGTCCACGGGAAGCTCATACGAACGTCTTTTCCTGTCGTGACTGCCACGGAGGACTATCTATTCCCGATTCTCAATGAAGAACGCAGGGAGAGGTTTGCCCGGAACATGGAGCTTGACCTCTCCTATGAGATCGAGGGTTGTTCCAGATTCAGGGTGAATTGCTTCCGTCAGCGCGGGCAAATGGGAGCTGTGCTGCGCGCTATTCCGGTGCGGATCAAAACTATCGATGAGCTGATGCTCCCGCAGATTGCCAAAGACATCTGCATGCGTCCCAGAGGGTTGGTTCTGGTGACCGGCCCGACCGGATCGGGAAAATCCACCACTCTGGCTGCAATGGTCGATCACGTCAATCGAAATCGACGCTGCAACATCATCACCATCGAAGACCCCATAGAGTTTGTTCACGTGGACAATAAAAGCGCGATCAACCAGCGCGAAATAGAGATCGATACGCATTCGTTTGCGGCGGCCCTCAAACACGTAATGCGACAGAATCCCGATGTCATTTTAGTAGGGGAAATGAGAGACCTGGAAACCATCGCGCTGGCCATCACTGCGGCGGAAACAGGCCACCTGGTATTTGCCACCCTGCACACTACCGACGCGCCTCAGACTATCGACCGTGTCATTGACGTGTTTCCTCCTGAACAGCAAAATCAGATACGGATGCAGCTTTCGGTGACGATACAGGCGATCATTTCTCAGACTCTGTTGAAGCGGGTCGATGTCGAGGGCAGAGTGGCGGCGTTTGAGGTGATGGTGGCGACTCCCGCCATTCGCACCCTGGTCAGGGAAGGCAAAACCCATCAGATTTATTCAGATATCCAGGCAGGAGGGGAGCACGGGATGGTATCGCTGGATCAGTATCTCATCAGCCTGTTAAAAAAGCGCTGGATATCGTTCGACGACGCGCTCAACAAGGCATCCAACCCGCGCGAGTTCGAGCAGCTTGCTTCGCGACAGTTGCAACAGCCATTGCAGCCGAGGGCCAACCTATGAGCATAACGGTTGATGAACTCCTGAAAAAGACCGTTGAGCGTGACGGAAGCGACCTCCATCTCAAGGCCGACAGCCGTCCCCTTATCAGGATATACGGCGAGTTGATGCCCGTAGCAGAAGTCGACCCGATGGAACCCGAACTGGTGAGAAAACTGGCCTACAGCATTATGTCAGAGTCCCAGCGGGAGCGTTTCGACAAAGAATGGGAACTGGATATGGCCTATGTCATTGAGGGAGTAGCCCGCTTCCGTGTCAACGCCTTTATCCAGCGCGGAAACGTGGGACTGGTTTTCAGGGTCATTCCCATTCGAATTCAGACAATGGAGGAGCTTGATCTGCCTGCTGTCTGCAAATACTTCGCGGAAAGGCCGAGGGGACTGGTGCTTGTCACGGGGCCGGCGGGTTCCGGCAAATCCACCACCCAGGCGGCTATGATCGACTATATCAATAAGCGGGAACCCTGCCATATAGTCACCGTCGAGGACCCTGTCGAATTTCTGCACGAAGATGTGCAGGCGTTGATCAATCAGCGAGAACTAGACACCGATACGCTTTCGTTTGCAAACGCGCTGAAATACGTATTGCGGCAGGACCCGGACGTTATTTTAGTCGGCGAAATGAGAGACCTCGAAACAATCCAGCTTGCCATAACCGCAGCCGAGACAGGACATCTGGTTTTTGCCACCCTGCATACTCCCGATGCCGTGCAGACGATAGACCGCGTCATCGACGTGTTTCCGATGTATCAGCAAGCCCAGGTTCGGATGCAGCTTGCGGTCAATCTCATCGGAGTCACCTCCCAGACCCTCGTGCGCAGGGTAGGGGGCAAGGGCAGGGTAGCCGCGTTCGAGACGCTTGTCGCCGTCTCTTCGATCCGCAATATGATCCGCGAATCCAAAACATTTCAGATATCCTCTATGATACAAACCGGAGCCAGGCAGGGGATGATGACCCTGGATCAATACCTGGCGCAACTTGTTAAGGCCGGCAAGGTGACCAGAGAAGATGCCTATCAGAAGGCGTCCAACCACAGGGAATTCGAGGCTCTGTTAGAGAGCAGCCAACCCCGCAAATAATCCCGACTACTGCACTGCTTAGGACGCCGCCCGCATCAATTCATTGTAGTTTTGCTCCAGCACGGCGATGGCATCGGTCAGCGTAGCCTCATTCAGTGAGACCTCGTACAAAAACGGCCCTGAATATTTAATTTCCCGCAAAGCGTGAATGAACCCTGTCCAGTCGATCACGCCTTTGGTAGGCAGCCAGTGACGTTCATCAACATCGTCATAATCGGATATGTGAAGAGTCACGATGCGCTTTCCCAGAGTGCGCACAACTTCTGCCAGAGCGCTTGCAGGGAAGCAATGATTGACATCAAGGCAGATGCCCGCGTTGGGTCTGTCGATGAGTTCGAGCATGGTCAGCAGTTCCGGAGCCGAGTTTCCTATGCACTGTCGTGGCAGAATCTCCACAGCCACGGTTATGCCATATCCGGCGCATACGTCGGCTACGCTCGCGATGCTCTTTGCGGCCAGCTCAACTCGTTGTTCTCTGGATATGCTTACGGGCGCTTCAAGGGCGCTATGAACGGTCAACACCTTAGCTCCCAGTCCGTGCCCAATCTCCGCTGCTCGGCAGACCCATTTGACCGATTGCAGACGCATCTCGTCATCCGGGGAAGCAAGATCAACGCCGGTAAATGGCGCGTGCACCGACCATACTTCGCAGTTGTCTCCGATGTTTCTGAACATTTCCACGATCGGATTGTTCAGGCCGGAATCCAACATCGCGACCGTGAGAAAATATTCCAGGCTCCTGATCTCGGAGTTGGCAATCGCAACTCCGGCCTCGCGTGCAATCGACGCCAGTCGCCTGTATTCATCGTCTGTATAGCTGGTTGTTTTGTAGATGCCCGCAGCGAAGTCGTCAGGTATGCACCGGCACAACCCGGAAGTCGACGTGCCCAGTCTAAGTGGATTTTGTTTCATAATAACTCCCGCCCAAGATATACTCAATATAAGTATTACTTAGCTCTTTCGCGCCGGTTTCCTTGACATGGTTTTGTGTGTCTAGTAACATTTAAGGGCGTAATGGAGAGAATGTCATCGGGCATTCTCTCTGCTTGCCAATGGGGGTTGGAACATGCGGCTTTCAGTTATCACAGACGAAATTTCGATGGACCTCGAGCATGCGCTTGATGTAATGAAAGAATACGGCTGCACGGGCGCGGAAATCAGAAGCCTGTGGGGGACAAATATCGGTGAACTTTCTGACGAGCAGGTTGATAAGGCGCTTGCTATTCTGGATAAGGCGGGGCTGGAAGTCTGCTGTCTGGCGTCTCCGCTGTTCAAATGCGAACTTGAAGAATCCGCAGGGGGCCAGGTGGGCAATACTCATCAGGCCGGCGAGCGAACCGCACAGCAGCAACTGGATTTGCTCAAACTTCTCCACAAGCGGGCAAACCAATTCAAAACGCGCAATATAAGGACATTTGCATACTGGAGAAGAGGTGAACTCACTCCGAAAATAGAAGAAGCGATAGCCGACGGAATGGCAGATGCCATAAAATATGCCGAGGACAACGATCTGATGCTGCTGATGGAAAATGAGCACGATTGTTATCTGGGCACAGGCGCGGAAACTGCCAGATTTCTGTCTCGAATCAATTCCCCTGCTTTGAGGGCCTGCTGGGATCCGGGCAACGGATTTGCCGCGGGCGAGCAGCCATATCCCGAGGGTTATAACGCGATTGCCAGCTTTGTGGAGCACGTGCACATCAAAGACGTGGAACTCCTTGCGAGCGGCAAATATCGTTTTATAGTATGTGGTGAGGGCGAGGTGGACTACCCGGGCCATTTTGCCGCACTGAAGGCCGATGGCTATAAGGGCTATCTGTCCGTAGAAACCCACTATAAGCCATTTGGCGGAACAGCCGAGCAGGGGACCAGACTATCCCTGCAGGGCTTGCTGAAGCTGTTGTCTGAGTGTTGATCGGAGGATCTACTGCATGAGCATATACAAAATTAGAACGAATTTTGGCACCCACTTCAAATACATTCTGTTGGGCGTTGCCTTTATATTCGTTGTCGGCGCGGTCTTTACGTTCGCGGGAATGCCTACCGGTGATGGCGGCGAGCAGGAAGAGGTAGCGAAGGATGTCGTCGCAACAGTTAACGGCATTCCGATCACCAGAAACGAATATGACTCGCAATGGCAACAGATGAGCGAACAACTGCGTGACAGCGGCTATCGTTCGACATTGCAGTTTGCACAGCAGAGAGCCTCTCTGTTCCAGAGCATGGTGGAGAGCAGGGTGATCTTGATATCGGCGGAAGCGGTCGGTGTCGATATCAGCAAGAAACAGATTGCAGCCAAGCGAGATGCGATGATAGTCGATTATCTCAAACAAAACCGCAGCAAGGTTCTCGGCAAACTCAGCACCGAGCAGGATAAGCTCGATCCGCGAAAAGATAAAGCCTACAAATCCGAGCTTGCCAAGGGCGGAATGAGCCTCACATTGTTGGAGCGGCAGGCTGGCATGCTCATTCCTGAGGGACAGGTGACGGTTCAGTTGGCGCAGGAAGGCTTCCAGAAGGCCATTGAGAGCAAGGTTGGAGCTGTCACAAAAGACGATATCAAGAAGAGTTTTGATGTCTTCCAACTCAGACAGATAACAATGTTCAACGATGGCTCTCCCGCCCAACAGTTCAAGACGCAGGTGGACAAAGTAGCCGCAGAAGCCAAAACCGGCGACTTCGTTGAGTTGGCCAAAAAATATGGAAAAGACCCGGACCAGGGCGCAGTCAGATCGGCCAGCTATGGCATGCTTGCGCAGGAAGTATGGGATCAGCTAACAAAATTGAAGCCGGGACAGGTGACCGGCCCGATCGAGGTTAATCAGGCTGTCTACATCGTCAAGCTCGAATCGGTCAAGTCCGAATATCCCGAAAAAATGGAGAAAAAGGACGAAGACCAGCGGCGCGATATGATCAAAAACATGCGCATGATGCAGGAATACCTCAAATACGATAAGCAGGTAAAGGCAAATCTCAAGGTAGTGGTCACCAACCCGGAACTCAGCGGCTATTGGCATATTACCCAGGCTCAGCAGGCCACCAGTGAGGCTGAGGCCAAAAAACAAATATCGCTGGCACGCAGTTCGTTCGAAAAAGCCATCGGCCTGGAGCCTAACAATAACTATGCCACGGCCATGCTTGCCGTCGTGCTGAACCAGCAGGAGAAAACCAAGGAGGCAACTCAGCTTTTGTATCAACTGCTCGAAGGCAAGGACTCGCAGGCAGTTGGATATGATCTGAGGATTATGCTTGGCGACCTCCTCAACAAAGCCGGCAAAAAGGATGAGGCCGTCAAACAATTCGAAAAAGGCGTAGATGAGGCCGGGTTTGATGTGTCCGCTCACCAGCAGATTATGGCCAAGTTCAAGGAAGTCGGAAGAGAGGACCTGGCGGCTGAGCAACAAAAATGGATCGATGATTACGAAACAAAGAAAAAACAATACGAAGCCCAGCAGGAAAACAAGCAGCCAACTCAGGAAGGCGGCCAGTAGCTTCCACGCAAGGCTAATATAAGGAGATTATCGGAGGAGCTTATACAGGCTCCTCCGTTGTGCAATTAAATGGCAGGCACCCTGTATATCGTGGCGACCCCCATAGGCAACCTGGAGGATATCACCCTCCGGGCGCTTCGTGTCCTTAAAGAGGTCGATGTGATCGCAGCGGAGGACACTCGCGTGACCCGCAAGCTGCTCAGCCACTACGATATTCATACACAGATGGTTGCCTATCATCAGCACAGCAGCGGTCGGCGCGCCGAGGAAATAGTTGATATGATTAAAGCAGGCGCGACCGTGGCGTTGGTCTCAGACGCCGGCACTCCGGGCATATCCGACCCCGGCCACGAGTTGATAGCTCTTTGCATTGCTGCAGACCTGCCCATCCAGAGCGTGCCGGGACCTGCGGCTCTGATTCCTGCGATTGTGGTGTCGGGATTATCGACCTCACACTTCATATTTGACGGTTTTCCGCCGCGAAAACTCAGCGAGCGAAGGACATACTTCAAAAGCATAGCCGACGAAACCCGCACCATAGTTCTCTACGAATCACCGCTCAGGCTGTCGGTTACGCTGCGCACTATAAAAGAAGTGCTTGGAGACAGGCAGGTTGCGGTTATTCGCGAGGCGACCAAGTTATTTGAAGAAGTGTTCCGAGGGGATGTAAGCGAAGCCATCGAGCGCTTTCAGGGCAGAATACGAGGGGAAATAGTTTTGGTGATAGAGGGAGGCATCCCGCAGACCAACACAAACCCCGAAGAAGTCCAACCTCTGCTGAGGCGGCGGCTGGCCGAGCTGCTGGCCTCCGGATTATCCCAGCGCGACGCTGTCCGACAAGGCACAATTGAGCTTAGACTGCCGAGGCGTCTGGTTTACGCGACTATGCTGGCTATGAAAGAAAACGGCGACGAAATCGATAGTTGATGGTCGGGTTGCTACTTGGCAATCTCCTCGAGGGTTCTCTGCGTCTGGGATATTTCCTCGCAAACGCGCTCCCAGTTCGCATACAACTCGGCCAGTCTCTCCGATGCCTTGTTGAAGTCTCTTGTAAGATCCCCCGGCGAGCCATCGATATAGGTCTGCGGGTCGCCAAGGGCTGCGGTCAGAGCTTCCGCCTCGTGTTCCAGTTGTTCGATCTCAGTTTCAAGAGCGGATCGGTTCCTGCTCAAATCACGAAGCAGTTTTTCCGTCTCCCTAAGCTGGGACTGCGGCCTGATCGTCGGCTTTGCGGCTGTCGGCTGTGCTATGGACTGGTCTGCCGGCGCGTGTTGGGAAGATTTTTCTGTGTAAGAAGAATAGCTGCCGGGGTAGGCGTGCCATGTCCCGTCGGCTATCTCAAGTATTTCATCTGCCACCGTGTTGAGCAGATACCGGTCGTGTGACGCCATGAGAATGGTTCCGTTATAATGCCGCAGGGCGTCCTCCAACGCCTCTCTGGATCGTATGTCGAGATGATTTGTAGGCTCGTCGAGCAGCAGCAGATTAGGAGAACGCGCGAGAACTTTGGCCAGAGCCAGCCTGCATTGCTCTCCGCCTGAAAGCGCATCCACGAGCTTGAATGCATCATCACCCATAAAGAGGAATTGCGCGAGCAGATTGCGCGCCGCCAGCGAAGTCAAGTCGGCATCCGCCAGCAATTCCTCAAGCACCGTTCGGCTCCGCACCAGATGATNNCCGCTGCCGTTCGGCCCGACGATGCCCACCTTGCGGCCGCGCTCCACCAAAAGGCTCAGGTCGGCAAAAAGCTCCTTTTGCGGATAGCTTTTAGAGAGTTTGATGAGGCGCAAAACGTCCCTGCCGCTTCGGATGGCCTGATTGAACTGCGCGGAGATGGTGCGCTGAGAGTCCACATCTGCGACCCGCTTGATTTTTTCCAGTTCCTTGATCTTACTATCCCGACGGGTGAATTTGCGATGGGAAAACAGCGTCTGAATCGCCTCTTCTATGCGCTTGATCTCTTTTTGCTGTTCTTTATATGCCTTGCGCTGCTCCTCGATTTTCGCTGCTTTAAGCTTGGCGAACTGTGAGTAATTCCCCGGATATGACGATATGGTTGCGTTCTCTATCTCGACTACTTTGCTGACAACCCCATCGAGAAAATACCTGTCGTGGCTGACTATCAGCGCGGCTCCGTTATAACGGTTGTTCAGAAAATCGCTGAGCCAGTCGCTTGCGCGAATATCGAGGTGGTTGGTAGGCTCGTCGAGCAGCAGCACGTCCGGGGAGAGCAGCAGCAGTCTAGCCAGCGCCGCCCGCGTTTTTTGTCCGCCGGAGAGCGTCCGCACCGGTTTGTCCAATTCGGACTCCTCAAAACCCAGTCCCAGCAGAATCGCTTTGGCCTGCGCAAAATAATCGAAGCCGTGCAGCCCATCGAACTTATGGTTCACCTCGGCCAGGCGCGCGCCAATCGCATCGGCCTGTTGTGCCGTTGCCGAGGCCATCTGCCTCTCCAGAACCTTCATTTCACCGGCGCAGGCAAGCAGTTCGGGGGTCACTCCCATCACAGCCAGATGAAGATCGGCCACCTGCGGCAGATCCACCTCCTGCGGCAGATAGCCCAGCGTACAGCCCTGCTCGATGTGCACTGAGCCGGCGTCGGCGGTTTGCTCCCCATAGATGATTCGCAGCAGCGTGGTTTTGCCGGAGCCGTTCGCGCCAATCAGCGCAATGCGCTCAGACTCGGACACTCCCAACGAGGCATCCTCAAATAAGGTATGCGTGCCGTATGATTTACTTAGCCTGGAGATAGTAATGAGAGGCATATTCGTGCGGGCTTAGTCCCCATACTGTTCAAATTATCGTATCTCTACGAATAACCTGCGGGCTGCAACCGAGACAGCCCTGCAAGTAAAGAATATTTCCATTATATAAGAAAAGAATCTACACAGGTTTCAGGCTGTCGAGTATCTCTGTTACGCTCAAGTCCGCAGCGGCCATCACCTCATCAGACGCACCGTAATAAATCGTTACCGTGTCGCCCCGAACAATGGCCCCGCAGCTAAATACAACATTTGCCTTGAAGCCGGATGTTTCATAGTCCATCTCAGGTTCCAGAATCGGGTAGGGGCTTTTCGCGATCACTTTTTCGGGATACTCCGCATCAAGCAACGCTGCGCCGAGGCAATAGCGGTCATCGGTTGTGGCTGCGTGATATATTTCCAGCCATCCCCTATCCGTCATAAACGGCACCGCTCCTCCGCCAAGTCGTCCGCCTTCCCATGTCCCTGCCGTGCACCCCAGCAACAGCGCGTGTTCCCCCCAGTGAATGAGGTCTTCGGAATACGCGATCCACATATTCGGCGCGCCCATCATCTTCGGCTGAGGACGATGCAAAGCGACATATTTGCCGCGCACTTTTTCCGGGAAAATCATCGCGTCCATATTCTCAGGAGGGAAAATAATACCGTGCTTCGTCCAGTTTACAAAATCTTTTGTGCTGGCCAGGCATTGGGTTATAGCAAACGGCGCAACGCCCTTATAGACAATCCAATATGTATCATCCAGCTTTGTTATGCGAGGGTCCTCAAGGCCATAGGCTTCATAGGGCTGATCGGGCCACAACGATGGCTTCTCTTCGACGGTAAAATTGTGACCATCTTTGCTGCGAGCTAGCCTCAGATGAGAGATCGAGGTCAGGAGCATCCCATCAGGTGTCCCTATGACGCGCGGGTCGCTGAAATCATACCTCGAGTCGCCTTTATTAAATTCAATAATCTTAAGAGCCGGTCGGTTGTCGGCAAAGTCTATGATCGGAACAAGCGCAACCTCAGGGTCAGTCGAGATCGGCCTCTCAGCCACCCGCATCAACATCAATATCTCGTCTTGGTGCTCAATCACTCCGGCATTGAACGCGGACATTACCTCCCAACCCTCGAACGTGGGCGGCACGTCATGCTGGGTCACGATCGGGTTTTGAGGAAAACGACGAACCTTCATAAGAGCTTTTCCCTTTCGATTTGGCTGAAACTATCTCATCTCCTGGCCGCCGGTGATATTTATTGCCTGGCCGGTCATATAACTGGCCTCATCAGATGCAATAAATGCCACGGCATTTGTCACATCATCATACGTACAGCCGCGGCCCAACGGCACTTGATCCATATATTTCCTGCGCACATCCTCCACGCTGATGCCCTGAGTATGCGCATATTGCTCGAAGAGGCTGTCCTGCCAGAGGGTTCCGTCAAGCAAATTGCCCGGACACACAGCGTTCACTCTAACCCCAAACTGCGCCATTTCCAGCGCCAGGCTCTGGGTCAAACCGATGCCGCCGAACTTGCTGGCCGCATAAGCGGAATTTCGAAAGCTGCCCTTTTTCCCGGATTTGGAGTTGATCTGGATGATCACGCCGCTCTTTTGCCTCTGCATTATCTGGCACGCATGCTTCGCGCAAATCATATAGCCCACAAGGTTTACTTCGATCACCTGTCGCCATTCGCTCACCGGAAACATTGTGATCTCGCCGGCCTTAAGGATTCCGGCGTTTGCTATCAGTATATCCAGCCTGCCAAAATTGCCGTCGATATCCTCCATCGCGGTATGGACGGCGAAATCGTCCGTCACATCAAGACCGAGTCCGAGCGTCGTCACTCCATATTTTTCGCCGATTTCCTTTGCGGTCGCCTTCGCCTTATCCTCATTTATGTCCGCTGCTATGACGACCGCCCCTTCGCTGGCGAATCTTTCGCAGATCGCCTGCCCAAGACCTTGAGCGCCCCCCGTGACCAAGGCTACTTTATCTTTGAAGCGCATATTCATCTCCATTTTACTGCACCGTTTTACGCATCATATTTTAAGCGCACTGCGCAAAAGCTCTTCCTCTGCTTCATTAGTCCAGAATTTGCCGTCTTTGAGCTTGGCAAACACGTTCGGCATCACTTTATCGAGATCGACCAAAGCCGTCAGCGGCAGTTCGATAGACGGGAAAATAACGGTCTTGCCGGGATAGCTAGCTTCCTTGACCGCCCGAACCCCTTCCGCCATCGCGTTTATGCCACCTATGGCGGCCAGCGAATGCCGGGTGGGCAGTTCTCCGGATTCAGTGAAACCGAGGGTGTCGACCATATCCTGCGGCCTCGAACCGCTGGATCCAACGAATCTGTTGCCCTTCATATATGTCGCGCTGAGATCGAGGTTTGCCATAGTGCCCCTTGGGACGCCGGCAAATATATTCATCAGGCCGTCATTTGCCAGATAAGGAATCGCCTGCTCGATAAGCGCAGCCGCCGGAACCAGCACAACTATATCGTCGAATCCGTCTGCGCCGGTGATTTTTTCGATAGCCGCATCTACGGCCCCTTGACCTTCTCGCACAGGGTTTACATAAATAACCTCTATGCCGTGTTCGCGAACGTTGTCGGCAATGCTCTCTTTCAGGCATTCCAACCGATAGTCATCGACGTCGGTGCAAAGCATTTTCTTTGGCCCATCGGCCATCTTCGCGGCGCGCTGAACGTGCATGCTTCCCATCGCGCCCGCAGCTCCCAAAAACCACGTAGTCCCGCCGGGTTTGAGTTCGCTTACCCGGCTGGATGTATAGGCGTCGGCGACGGATTGTGATTTGGTCCCCACGTAGTCGATATAATCATAATGCACTCGTCCGACATCGATACTTACGGGCCGAGAGATCGCTTTATCGGCCGCAATAGCCATCACGGCGTTTTTGGCGAGGTGTGCGCCAAGGGCTTCCACTAGTTCGGCATCCGGGGTCCCGAATATTACGACATCATCAAACCCTTCCGCCCCGGTCCGCTCCTGTGCCAATGCGACTACATTGCCTGCAGCGAGTTTATCGATTGCTATAATCTCGGAATTGCCTTCGAGCCCTTTGCGGATGGCCGACGCGACTGCATCGGAAAGTCCCGCCAGAATAGCCTTAGCC
>LSQX01176199.1_pt1 | contig 37583 bp, 35 predicted proteins | sample 654561 | NCBI WGS metagenome assembly LSQX01 (sample SAMN04489861, study PRJNA283612) | anaerobic digester metagenome | isolation source: 4 biogas reactors fed with cattle manure at either 37C or 55C with and... | place: Denmark: Kongens Lyngby | collected 2014 | reverse complement strand
GCAGATGTCCTGATACAGGCTGTCTACGTCAGGCCTTTCCTCAGGGTCTACTTTGATTGTGATGTATCTGTCATTGAGGACTTTGGCAACTTCCTCGTCCTCGAATGACTCCTCTGCCATCACATGGCACCAGTGGCAGGTGGAATAGCCGATGGACAAAAAGATGGGCTTGTCTTCAGAATTGGCCTTTTCAAAAGCTTCGTCACCCCAGGGATACCAATCCACAGGATTTCGAGCATGCTGCAAGAGGTAAGGCGATTTCTCATTTATCAATCTATTGGCTACAACATTATTGTTAGTCATTTTATCACCTTCCTTCATGAAATATTCCATTTTAGTATACCCCAAATAATTATGATACTACTTACTCATTGCAGTATCCATAATTATGCTGATTTACTATTTGTTTTTCTACTCCGATAACTTTGCGTAATTAAGGATTACATTATTAGTATAAAAGCATAGAAGCAGCGAAGAAAGAAAGTACAATCAAGCAAAGGATTCAGAAAATGTTATAGTTAAATTTACACTTATGTTAACCGTTTATACTTTGGTCAAAAAAGGGGTTCCGTGCTGATTAACCCATTAAGCTTCATCCTATTCTACCTCCCTTATGAAAAATTTCATTCTGCTTGTACAGTCTGGTAATGAGCCAGGGTCATTCTATGCTTCCAAAGCCCAATAAAACTCACTTGTTAGCTGGCCAAACTTGACTTGACAGGAATAATTACCCATAATAATGTTACATCTTTGAGTGTCATGAGCCAGAGGAGGTTTCTTGTGTATAAATACCGTTATATTGCATCATTATCTATATTAGGGCTATTTTTGATTTGGGGGTTAGCTTGCAGTCCGGGGGCCAGAACATCTGCACCGGTTCAGGAAGGTAAACCGATAATAGCTGTTTCCATCGTTCCCGAGCAAAGCTTTATTGAAGCAGTAGCCGGAGATATGGTCGAGGTGGTAGTAATGATTCCCCCCGGTTCCAACCCGGAGAATTATGCTCCTACCCCTCAGGAAATGGCCCAATTAAGTAAGGCCAGCCTGTATTTTTCTATTGGCGTACCGACTGAAAAGGCCAATATATTCCCATCTATTAAAGATTTAAACCCTGGTATTAAAGTAGTTGATTTACCGAAAGTAGTGGCAGCGGTTTATCCAGATCGGGAATTTGCCCCGGGGCAGAGGGATCCTCATATATGGTTGTCCCCCCAAAGAGCTCAGGTTATAGTTGATACCATTGCCGATGAACTGGCTCAGCTGGATCCAAACCATGCCGACTATTACCGGAGCAACGCAGACACCTACGGGCGTCAGCTATTGATACTGGACAGCAGCATTAAATCAACTCTGTCCCAATTAAAGCAGAGAACCTTTATTGTTTATCATCCTGCTCTAGGTTACTTTGCCGATGATTATGATCTTAGCATGTTAGCCATAGAAGAAGAAGGCAAAGAGGCTACTGCTCAACATATTCAGGAAATAATTGATCAGGCCAAAAAACAGGATATAAAAGTAGTTTTCTATCAAGCCTCAGTGAGCAGCAAACAAGCCGATGCCATAGCCAATAACATTGAAGGATATACTGAGCAAATCGATCCTCTGGCTGCAGATTACATTGAAAACATGCAAAGAATAACCCATACTTTTGCCCGAGTACTGCAGCAGCAGAGATAGGAGAGCCATGAACACAGTAGTACAGTTGGAAGACGTAGATGTTTATTATGGAAATCTACAGGCCCTGTCCAATATCACCCTTAATATTGAAGCTCTGGATTTTCTGGGCATAATTGGCCCCAATGGCGGCGGTAAAAGTACTCTGCTCAAATTGATAGCCGGCCTGGTTAAACCTTCTTCGGGAAAGGCTTGGGTTCTGGGCAGCCCTCCCTGTCACACACCCGGAAAAATCGGCTATGTTCCCCAGCGTTTTAATTTAAATCGCGAATTTCCTTTCAGCGTGGTTGAAACAATCTTAACCGGGCGTCTGACTAAAAATAATCTATTTCTGCACCGCTATACGGATAAGGATATCCTTGCAGTTGATGAGATCATGCGCACACTGGGCATTTACGATTTAAAAGATCGGCAGATCGGTCAACTTTCCGGCGGTCAGATGCAGCGAGCCCTTATTGCCCGAGCTCTGGTCATGGAACCGGAGATTCTATTGCTGGATGAACCCACCGCCTGCCTGGATGCAGGTTCTAAATCCCAGATATATTCTATACTTAAGGATCTTAATCAATATATGACCATTATTATGGTCAGCCATGACATGGGAGTAATCTCTTCCTACGTCAAAAGCCTGGCCTGCTTGAATATGGATATATTTTATCATGGTGTACCGGAATTAACTGATACCTTGTTGGGACAGGTATATGGATGTCCAGTTGAGTTGATCGCCCATGGAGTGCCACATCGGGTTTTACCCCATCATCCGGAGGAACCCAATGCTTGAAGCTTTATTAACCTATAATTTTCTGCAAAACGCTTTTTTTAGTGCTATCCTGGCCAGTATAGCTTGCGGTATTATTGGTACCATTATTGTCGAGAAAAAGCTGGTGATGATGAGCGGAGGCATAGCGCATACCGCCTTCGGTGGAATAGGTCTGAGTTACTTTCTGGGAATAGAACCTTTAATTGGCGCTATGGGTTTTGCCGTCTTATCAGCTCTAGGAATTCGCAAGCTGCAAAAGCGCACCCATATCAGCCCTGAAGTAGTCTTGGGTATGCTCTGGGCTCTGGGTATGGCCCTGGGTATTCTTTTTATTGCTTTTACTCCGGGCTATCCTCCGGATATAACATCCTACTTATTTGGTGATATTCTAACGGTCAGCCATGTGGATTTACTAATAACCGTCATCATGAATCTTATTATAGTAGCCACTATTGGATGTTTTTTTAATGCCTTCAAGACCTATCTATTTGATGAAGAATTTGCTCAGGTGATAGGTCTCCCAGTGAGCTGGCTGGAAGACCTGACCTATGTGCTTATTGCCCTGACCGTAGTAGTTCTGATCAGAGTGGTAGGTATAATGCTTATTATAGCCCTGTTGACTGCTCCTCCTTCCATAGCTAGGCAATATACCAACAGCCTGCAAAGCACCATGTTGCTGTCCACCATCCTGGGCATTATATTTTGTTCTGCAGGTCTATGGATATCTTATGCCCTAGGTATTCCCTCTGGAGCAGCCATTATCATAATTGCCGTCACCACTTACTTCCTAATCTCTATGTTCAAAAGCCCAACTCCCTAGAATCAAAGCACAAGTAACTTAACACGGAAATGGTTTAGCCGCTTCACCTATTGTTTCTCATCGCCAAACAATTGTAGAGCGGTCTTTGACCGGCAGTTTTGCGGCATAGCCATATTTAGCACCTGTAAAGCCAGCAGCTTGCAGATATTCATTACCTCAAATTACCAATTACTCTGGGATTAATCATTGACTTAATAATGATTTCTTGATAATATATTCAGTGCGTCGGGATGTAGCGCAGCTTGGTAAGTTTGCCCCTTATGATAGTAATATCATAATGTGTACCCCGTGAATTGCTGGAAGCCTAAAGATGTGCAAAGATCTATGGTAATCAGCAGCCAAGCCGTATAGGAATATACGGAAGGTTCAGAGACTAGGTCAAGGAGTCCCAACCACTAAATAAGTGAGTGGATGGTAAAGACCCACGAGCGCGGGGCATCCAATAAATATTTGGATGAAGATATAGTCCGATACTTCGAGGAAACCCGGAGAATTGGGGATAAAGAGCCCCAATAAAACGATTGAGCGCGTCTGGTTCGGGACCAGAAGGCCGCAGGTTCAAATCCTGTCATCCCGACCATTTTTTGTGTTTATGAACCCCGATATTTAGGGGTATGAGCACTAGTGCACTATAAATCACCTCTATATTATCCCCCTCTGTAAATAATCAAGGGCCCTGTCTCTGTGATTGATTCTGATATTTCTAGAGATCATAGCCATATTGTAAACTAATTTATATCTTGTTTTGCCTGTTAAAGAGCTTTATCCGCCCTTTTTAACAACCCTTAAAAATCTGCAGCAGCATCCGGAAATATTGCTGCGCCTATACCTTTGGTAACCATGCCAATCATCATTTGAAAGCCTGTATATCAGCTGAAACCACAAGTTCCTGGGGGTTTTGCCCTGGTACCCATTCCTTTATCAGATCTCGGCTCTGATCAAGCGGGGTTATGCGGATTTCCTGAAAACCTGCTTCCTGTAACATTTTTTCTATGTTTTCGATTAGCTCGGCTCCCGCTATACAGGATGCATGTAAAGCCAAATCTTTCTTAATTTCTTCCGGCAATTCTGCGGTAGCTACAATGTCTGAAATAGCCAACCTGCCACCTTTTTTCAATACCCGGAAGGCTTCCCGAAAAACTCTGGGCTTATTCGGGGACAGATTGATCACGCAGTTAGACATTATCACATCAATTGAATTGTCTTCTACTGGCAGGTTCTCAATTTCTCCGAGACGAAACTCTACGTTATTACAATTCATTTCCGCTGCCAGATGTTTTGCTTTAATCAACATATCTGGCGTCATATCCACCCCGATTACCCGGCCGGATGCTCCTACTGCCTGGCGGGCCAGAAAACAATCAATCCCAGCTCCACTGCCTAAATCCAATACCGTTTCCCCTTCCTTCAACCCGGCCAAGGCCTGGGGATTGCCGCATCCTAAACTCAGGTTGGAGTCGGCTGGGATCACTTGCAGCTCGTCTTTTGAGTATCCAATAATCATGGCAACCTGGGCCGGATCATTGTTGCAGCAGCTGCTACCGCTGCCACAACAGCATCCTCCCGAATTACCTCTGGCAATTTCACCGTATTTTTCTTGTATAAAAGATTTTATTAATTCTTCTTTCTTCTCCATCATTCATCCTCCATGCCATTATACTTTCTTCGAAAAATATTGCTCCGACTGTAATTTTAACCGGGTCACGCAAGCTTTAACAGCAAACAATAGTTTTGTTGCTTTCCAAATACACTTTATCCAAGGCTTTCAGCAATAACTCCAGGCTCTCTATCAGCTGATCTCTTTGCAGAGCCGGTATAGCCTCTAAAACACTCTGATAATAATTGCTAATTTGAGTAGTTAAGTTGTACAGGGTTTCCTCACCCCGTTGGCTAAGGTTTAATACCAGGCAGCGCCTATCCATGGTATCCGGCCTGCGCACAACCCAACCTTCTTTAACCAAACTATCAACAATGCGACTAACTGTACTCTTGTCCAATTTGAAATTCTCTGCCAACTGTTTGATGCTAATATGGCTATGCTTGCCTATTTCTTGCAGCATGCGGCACTGCCCTACTGTCATGCCACAGCAAGCGGCATCAAATTTATCCACCGACAGCAGTTTTCTTCCCAAGCGCAGCAGTATTTCCTGCAGTTCAGCACCGGAATCTAACATGGGTACAACACCTCCTAGGTTATTTTATGTTATATTAGTTGTATTATGCAACTAATTTGGCAAAAAAAGAACGGCTCCGGTCAATTGCTTAACCATACCAGAATCCGTTCTTCCCTTGGCTTATTCAGTATAGGCTATTTTTATATTGGCCTTATACTCTATAATCTTATTGTCTTGGCAGTCTGCAGTCCAGTTATAGACTTCTACCCCGGTAATACTATCCAAAGATTTTGAGGCCTCGCTTACTGCATTTTCTATAGCATGCTGCCAACTCTTCTTGGATTCTCCTACAAATTCAGCTACTTTCACTTGCACGGTTAAACCTCCTTATTCTAAATTCGCATTCGCATTATTAGTATGTTTTTTATATCAGACTTTTATGCTTATTGAAAAGCAATTAAGTTATTTCAATTATGGTGTTATTTACTGCCTAACAGTATCAATGGGAGAAATATTATGCTAGTGATTTTTGCAGTACCTTAACGTCATCGCCAATCTTAATTTGACCGCCGATTACCACCCGGGCCTGGCTTCGGTCCGGAAGCAGGCTTAAATCACCAGCATATCCCCGTACGGTCACATATTGGCCAGGAGAATAATCTGCATTCTTGACAATTTCCAGCACCGCTTGGCCTATCTTAATCTGGGTACCTATGGGTAGTCGTCCTACCATTAAACCTCCTACCCTGATATTTTCCCCAAAATCTCCGTAGAGAAAATCCACCCCCATATCATTCATTTGGTCATAAGTAGCCTGGGAAATCATGCTTATTTCACCGGTTGGCCGGCTTGCTGCTTCCTCTTTTAAGCCTTCAGTCGGACTCAAATAGGCTTCTTCTATGGCTTTTCTTTTCCCGTTGCGGACTTCCCTAATACTAATTGCCAGCACTTCTCCCTCCATAAAAACCACTCCTCTTTTTCTATTATTGTGTTTATAAAGACTAAAATAAATGTACTGTAAGCATAATTATCAATCTTATCTCCTAGCTAGCCTTTCTGAGCGTTTAAGCGTTAGCTTTATGCCTGTTTTGGATTGGCTAAAAATTTTGTTATAATTAGGCTAAACCCAGCGATGCCTAGCAAATTTTAGATAAAGGAGGCTGAGTCTATGTCAACCCCTATACTCTTTGTTAGAGAACGCAGTCAGGTAGGTCATGGTGATAAGAAACCACGATTCACGGTAGTTGGTACGGTAGGTACTGATCTTAACATTAATGTCAATCATATTCGCAAATCAGAATTGGAACAAATTGCAGGTAAAATTGATGGAGAAATTGTTTACCTGACCCGGGAAAAGGGAAGCGAAGAGCAGGATTAAGGAAGTAATGAAGAAAGAAGAGGTAGTTTTTTAATGCCCCTGATTCGTGAAAGAGACAGCAAAAGGCTGCATATTAAAAGTAAGCTCATGGGCGAATCCCTGGTGGGAAAATCTTTTTTGAAATCTCTGGAGTATGGACCACAGTTTAGGGCCCTGCCCCAAGTAAATATCCTAAAAATCGGAGGCCAGAGTATTACCGACATGGGTGCTAAAGCAGTGCTCCCTATTATCAAGGAAATAGTCGAAAATAGCAAGCAACATAAGATGATAGTATCTACCGGCGGCGGCACTCGCTCTCGGCATGTTTACGCCATAGCCATGGAATTGGGGATGCCAACCGGAATAATTGCTACCCTGGGTCAAAGTGTTTCCGAACAAAATGCTCTGATGATTTCCACCCTGCTCAATCCCTATGGGGGGATAAAAATTGGTCATGACGATATTCCCAAATTGGCCGCCTATCTGAATCAAGGCTGTATTCCGGTGATACACGGCATGCCCCCCTACGGTTTCTGGGAACATCCACCGGAAGAAGGACGACTTCCTCCCAATCGGACTGATGTAGGTGCTTTTCTTTTATCTGAGGTAACCGGAGCCAAACAATGTATATTTATCAAAGATGTTAAGGGACTTTACACCGACAATCCCAAAATCAATCCCCAGGCTGAATTTATCCCCCGCATAGGAGCCAAAGAGCTCATAGCAAGAGACCTGCCCGACCTGGCCATAGAACGCATGGTATTAGTATCGATGCTTAATTCAGAAAACACTCGGGAAATACAAATAATTAATGGCATGGTAGAAGGTAATATTACTCAGGCCCTGAATGGGGAGCATGTTGGCACCATTATTTACAAAGATAATTAACAGGCCCTTCAGCGGGATATTTACCAGAGGCTATAAACCAGGGAGCATATCTTGGTCCCTGGTTCAGGACTTATTAGGAAGTATCCAGTATACGGATGGACCCAAGCTATATGGGCAGTTAATACTCATTTAAGAAAAATATGGGGAAGAAATAAGTTGGGTACAGAGCACCCAACTCATTGTTCTTATCTTATCCTTGATTCCCCTGCGAAAAGTTATATTTCGCGGGGGTTTGGATGCATAAATATCCGTCACTTCGCAGGAGAATCATTCTTAAGCTCTGATTAATACTATACTACCACTATCCAGCCGAACTTGTCTTCCAGTTGTCCATACTGGATACCGGTCATGGTATCGTAGATTTTGGCTGCGTATTCTCCAATTTGTCCATCGTTGATAGAAATCGTATTTCCATCCCAGTTTAACTCCCCGATAGGTGATATTACGGCAGCGGTGCCGGTACCAAAAGCCTCTTCCAGCTTGCCTTTGGCATGAGCATCAAATAATTCCTGAATGGATATCTGCCTTTCGCTGGTAGGTATTCCCCAGCTCTTGAGCAGTTCAATGGTTGAATCCCGGGTTATACCAGCCAGAATGCTTCCTTCAACTGCTGGAGTAATAATTTCTCCATCTATCTTAAAGAATACATTCATGGTACCAACTTCTTCAATGTACTTTTTCTCCACCCCATCTAACCACAAAACCTGGGTATAACCCTTTTTCTTGGCTTCCACCTGGGCTATGAGACTGGCCGCATAGTTACCCGGGGTCTTGGTATAACCCATTCCGCCCTTTACCGCTCGAACATATTGGCTTTCCACATATATCTTGACCGGGTCAATACCCTCGGGGTAGTATGCTCCTACCGGAGACAGTATAATCATAAACTTATAGGTCAACGATGGTCTTACTCCCAGATAGGGATCGGTCGATATTATAAAGGGCCTTATGTAAAGAGAAGTTCCCTCTGCTTCAGGAATCCAGTCCTGATCTTCTCTCACCACTGCTTTTATGGCTTCTACGGAATAATTAACGTCAAGAGGAGGAATGCACAGGCGTGAGTTAGAAATATTAGCTCTTTCCATATTTCTATGCGGTCTGAACAGCAAAATCCTACCATCCTTCGTTTTATAAGCCTTTAAACCTTCAAATATAGCCTGACCGTAATGCAGCACCATTGTGGAAGGATCCAAAGCCAGCGGTGCGTAAGGCACTATTCGGGGATCATGCCACCCCTTGCCTTCAGTATAATCCATAATAAACATATGATCGGTAAAATAATCCCCAAAACCCAGCTTGTTCTGATCTGGTTTGGCTTTTGGGGTACTGGTTCTCTCTACTTTAATCTCCCAGGACATATTCATTTCCCCTTTCTTGACTGATATATAAAGTCTATTATTTTCTAGGCCAAAGTTCAATCCGTTATCAAGCATGCATACAGTATTCAAAATACTTAGCGTAGCATTTTCGATGGTGTAAACATAGATTGGTTGGATCTTATCAACCAATGCCATTTCATAACCAAGTCCCGATCTTAAATAATCCTAATCCTTTTAACAGGTCTATCCAGACTGTGTTTTTCCGAACTGTGTTATTCAACTCACTGCGATCATAGCTATATCAAAAAACTAATATATATAATTACAATTTATTAAAATTATTTCTATTATTTTATTAATTTTTCATGCTACAACACTTAATATTATTTATCTATTCATCTACTGCCCTACATTTTATCTAATATATATAATTAATTGTTATATATTATATAAATAAAAAGGATTTTAATATTAAATATTGAATTATGTTTTACGGGAATTGTTTTGAGAGGGGAGGGTCATTGTTTTTTATAAGTCATTGTCATAAATGGGAGGTTGAAAGGTTTTGAAAAATCAACAATACTTAATGATTGGGGCTGGACTAGTATTCGGCTCCCTGGCTGCCTATATGACTAAATTAGGCAATCCTGGTAATATGGGCATCTGTGTGGCCTGTTTTTACCGGGACATTACTGGTGCTTTAGGATTGCACCGAGCCGAGGTAGTACAATACCTGCGCCCGGAAATCATGGGCTTGTGCCTAGGTGCCTTTGTAGCTGCCCTATCCTTTGGTGAGTTCCGAGCCCGGGGCGGTTCCAACCCGCTGGTCCGCTTTATACTGGGCATGTTTGTTATGATTGGTGCCCTGGTATTTCTGGGATGTCCGGTTCGAGCAGTGTTGCGGCTGGCCGGCGGAGACCTTAATGCTCTTTATGCTATTGCCGGGATTATAGTCGGTGCCCTCATAGGAATATATTTTCTCAAGCGAGGTTTCAATCTTGGTCGCACCAACTCCACATATTCCATAGCTGGATATCTTATGCCATTAATCATGGCAGGTTTATTAATATTTGCTATGGTCCAACCCCAATTTCTGTTTAACAGCGAGAGTGGACCGGGGTCCATGCACGCTTCTCTAGCTATTGCACTGGTAGTAGGATTGATTATAGGTTTCCTGGCTCAGAAAACCCGCATGTGTTTCGTAGGAGGTTGGCGTGACCTTTCACTGGTAAAGGATTTTTACCTATTTAGCGGTATAGCCGCTTTCTTTGTGGGAGCACTATTGGTAAACCTGCTGACAGGAGCGGTAAATGTTGGTTTCGAAGGCCAGCCAGTAGCCCATACTAATGCCCTTTGGAATTTCATGGGCATGGTCTTGTGCGGATTAGGCTGTACTCTGATGGGGGGTTGTCCATTGCGGCAGACTGTATTGGCGGCAGAAGGAGATACTGATGCCGGTATCAGTATTCTTGGACTAATTGCCGGCGCGGCCGTGAGCCATAATTGGCTGATAGCTTCAAGCGCTAATGGACCAAACTTATTTGGTCCCACCGCAGTAATTATTGGTCTTATCATCCTCTGCTCCATTGGCTACCTCATGAGTGAGCAAGCGGCTTAAGCCATGACGGTTAAAACATTCTCCAAGGAGGTGCCTTTAGATTGTTCTGGCCCAAGAAGAAAGATAAAACTGGAGCTAATAAAAATAACCTGAATCAGCTGGGCCAAGGCCTGATATTGTTCGACACGGTGGAAGAGGCTATCCAAGCAGAAAAACTAGTTAAAAAGGCCGGCTATACCTGTGCACTGGTAGCACCTCCACCTTCTTTGCGCAAGGGTTGTGATATCGCTTTGGCATTTAATTTGGTAGAACAGACTGCCCTAGAAAGGATACTTCAAAGCATTCCTTACCAGCAGGTAGTACCCCGGGCAGGAACTGCCCCTTTACTGGATATTGTACAGGTCACCCAATATCCCCGGCATGTTATGGTTAAGGCCGGCAATATGAAGATCACCTATGAAAAAGAAAGCGGTTTAATTGTTAATACTTCGGGCGGGGGTTGCCCGGATATACCCTACCTTCATATCGAGATCTTAGGCCAAAGGCTGGACCAAATTGCTCGCCCTCGTGAGCTTGGCCATACCCTCTGCGCCTTGATGCTGGATCGGGCCGTTGAAGGAGCTCTGGAAATCTGGAAAGGGGAAGAGATCCAATGCTAATAATTGCAGGTATAGTTCCAATAAAAACTCTGCCCTTGCTGGAAGGAAGGGTGATGAAGGAAAGGGCTTTTTTAAGAATAGGGGATTACCAAATTCCAGCTACTCAAGGGACTGCCGCTATGATCAGTGCAGCCCTGGCGGTCAGCCAGTACTTTCAGTTGGAATCACCCCGAGCGGTAGTAGCTGGAGATATAGGAAGGGGTGATGGCAGTCGATTGATATACCAATATCTAATCCAAAACCTGCTTCAGCTGAAGCCTCGGGTTTTAGCCCTGCACTACTGCATGCCGGATTTAGAATTGATGCGGCAGCTCTATGAGCAGGTCAAACTCCTGGACCCTCCGCCGGTATTAATTGCCGATGCAGCTTCCATGTATGCCGCTAAGGCGGTGGGATTAGCTTCCGCTTTCGATGTATTTACCCCTGATTTATCAGAACTAGCTTTCCTGGCCGATAAGGAAGCAATACATCCAGCCTATATAGATAAGCATCTGTTTGAATCCTGTGACATTAAAACAGTTCCAGAGTTCATTGCTTTGGCCTATGAAAATCAAGGAGCCGCCAGGTATTTGCTGGTTAAAGGAAAAGCGGATTATATTGCCGATAAAAATGGTATATTGAGCTCCATTGATGGACCCGATATCCCGGAATTGGAATGTATAGGAGGTACCGGGGACACCATTACGGGTATGGTTGCAGCTCTTATTTATAAAGGGCTGAATATCCCGGACGCTTTAAAGATCAGTGCTCAAGCCAACCGTCTGGCTGGAGCTATTGAAACAACTACCCCGGCTACCAGGATCAATGAAATTATAGACCGTCTACCCCAGGTATTCAAAAGTAGCCTTAAACGGGAAATATCATAATCGTAAGGAGGTATGCAAATGATAGAAATAGATGTCAGAGGTCTTTCCTGCCCTATTCCGGTGGTGAAAACCAAACAGGCCATGGAGAAGCATCCGGGTCAGACCATCTTGGTACTGCTGGAGAGCCAGGTGTCCAAGGAAAACGTTATACGTCTGGCTCAAAATCAGGGGTATAACAGCCAGGTGGAGCAAAAGCAGCAAGAGTATCGGCTAATCCTGGAGCCAAAACCCAAATAGATCACCAACCACTCCTATGAAAGCTTAAAGCATTCCCAATTAGCGGCGATTCTCTTAATAATCACACGGGAATCGCCCTTTTTTAGTCTTAATCACAGCTCTTAGCATCTGCAAAACTCACTCTGGTCTTTCCGAATTCTGCAATTAATAGCTGCCTGCCCAAACTACATGGCTTGAGTCTTATTTTTGGTCAGCGCTCATCCGATCTTGTCCGGAGTCATATTATGCAGACCCAGAGCACCGGGAGTGACCTTCAGCAGTTCATCTTCGTAGAAATCAAATCTAGTAATAAGAAGCTAACCCAGCTCCTTTAAGGCGGTATGTTATCTGATCCAAGGGTTCCCTGATCATTGGGGGTTTAATGATTGGCCTCATCTATCTTAAACATCCTCAGTATCCCAGGGCTTAAAACCCCGACCATATACCTCAACCGTATCGGTTATGGTTATGAAAGCTTGAGGGTCCAGACTAAAGATCAGTTCTTTCAGATGAGGAACTTGGGTTTTTCCGGTGGTGACCATTATGATGTTTTCAGCCTGACCGGTATAAGCCCCTTTACCGCTTAATAAAGTGCAACCCCGGTGCATACGGTGCAAGATAGCTTTGGTAATATCATCCGATTTTTTGGAAACGATCATAACGGTTTTCTTGGCAATAAAGCCGGAAGTAAGGCTATCGACCATTTTAGAACTGACGAACATGCTTATAGCAGAATAGAGGGTTAATAGAATATTACTGGTAACAAGGGCGGCAGCTAGAACCAAAACATTGGTAACAAAAATAGTAGTACCGAAGTTGATTCCCCACAGTCGATGAAAGATGCCGGCGATAATATCCAAACCTCCGCTAGACCCCCGGTAAACCAAGGCCAAACCCACTCCTATCCCATTAAGGGTTCCGCCCAACAGGGCCGAGAGCAGAATGTCATTTACCTGCAGCTGAATATTTAGCGGACTTAACAGAGCCAGAAAACCTGATAAACTAATCATGCCTACAAAACTGTAAATAGCAAAGCGTCGGCTGGCCAGCTTAAAACCAGCAATAAAAACCGGGATATTTAAAGCTATATACCATAACCATATGGGGTAGTCACTAAGCAAATGTAATAGAATGGCAATGCCGCTCAATCCTCCAGTGAGCAAATGGGCAGGCACAATAACGAACTGTATGGCTACAGCAATTATAAAAGACGCTATGACTATACCTATAATATCCCTAAAAGCAAAGCGTTCCAAAGCTAACAACTTAGGCATACAATTCTCCTTCTGGACTTTTCCCATATAACCGATAACAGAATACCATCGAAGTATATAATATTATATCATCTCCCATATTAAAAAACCTGTAAGGTATTACCATTCACCAATTTATCAAGGCTTCTTTTATTCTCTCCCGAAAAGCAAAAATGAAACGGGGAAGATGCAGAAAAGGTGAGAAGGCTAGCATGGTGGATTTATGCCAGCCCTCTCACTTTAGAGATTGGTAAGGGTACATTCAGTGCCTCCTTGTAGATTGTTCACTCTAATAAATTTGGTTTTATCGTTCCTCACTCAAGTCTATACTCTTAAGCTTAATCTGAGCACAATGCCAATATAGCATTTTGCTTTTGTAAGCAACCAACCGCCTTCCATTAGGGTGAATGCCAGGATTAAGGTGGCCTTATAATCCTAGTATCTACATACTATTTCTCTCCATGCATCTTGTCAATTCATTATCAGAAGATTTTGACATTAGTGAATGCTTTCTTTTTCCTAAGCCAGTCAGCATAAGAGTTGACCTCCATCTAAGGATCTTTTACTCAGCAACTTTATACCCTTTCAATGTCGTTTTTTCAAATATAAGGTAAGATAAAAGTAGCTTAAACCGTATAAACTACAAATGGATTCAAATGGCTTTATCAGAAAGGATGCAGCAAATTATGAAGAAGACAGCCTGCTTGTTTTTCATAGCCCTAGCCATTCTAATATTTTCTCTGCCCGGCTGCCAGCAAAATACAGCAGTGCATCCCAGGCCTGTGCCTCAAGAAACTGCTCCATCAGCAGATAAACCACCTTCATTATCCGAGGAACTTCCAGTAGCAGTGGAGGTACCGGCCAATCCGGTTAGCGCTAACAATGAAACCTTGAGCTGGTATTATGTTCGCAATCAGGATCATAAGACTCCTGGCATTAATACCGATATAGCTTTTTCTCTAAGGGATTATGATGCCTATTACATTGGCAGTAAAGACCCGGTTATATTTCTCACCTTCGATGAAGGTTATGAGAATGGTTATACCGCTGAGATTCTGGATACATTAAAAAGCAGCCAGGTTCCTGCTGCCTTTTTCGTTACTGGCCCTTATATAAGCAGTAACCCGGAGCTGGTCCAACGCATGGTTGAAGAAGGGCATATCGTTGGCAATCATAGCCAAACCCACCCTTCCATGCCCTCCAAAGCCAATGATCTGGAAGCATTCAAACGAGAAATTACTGATGTAGAAAACTCTTTTCAGGAGATTACCGGTACTCAAATGGCCAAGTTCTTCCGCCCACCCCGGGGGGAATACAGTGAAAAAAGCCTTTCCCTGACCAAAGAAATGGGGTACAAGACAATATTCTGGAGTTTTGCCTATCAGGATTGGTTGGTAGACCAACAGCCGGACCCGGAAGAAGCATACAGGAGAATTATGCAGGGAACTCATAATGGTCAGATCATGCTGTTGCATGCCGTATCCTCAACCAACACCCAAATTTTAGATAGGATAATAAAAGACATAAAAAACGAAGGATACCGCTTTGCCCCCCTAACTGAATTAGAGTAATCTCCAACACCCCCTTCATCTAATGATTGATCCTCAAATTACCTTTAATATGTTATAATAGGCAAAAAATGGGGTAATAGCATCCAACTGACTTTCTTCGGTTTTGGCATTTGATTGTGGTATGAGGAGTTGCCAATATAGAGATTGCATTGAAAGATTAGCCCATCTTCTCCATAACACTCAATAAAGCCTTATCTAAGGAGGTTTAGAAGAGGTGAAAGATCAAATATATGAATTCTTTCAAAAGCTGGACCGAAGTCTTTTTGTGGATGCACAATTCCAGCATCTAGCCGGTAGGGATCATCCCCTTCCCATAGGTTTTAATCAAACTATTTCCCAGCCTACTCTGGTACTATATATGACTCTGGAATTGGATTTAAACCGGGACTGCCGGGTGCTAGAAATCGGTACCGGATCCGGTTATCAAACTGCACTACTGGCCCATTTTGCCGCTCAAGTCTATACAGTAGAAAGAATCCCCGAACTAGCTCAAAAGGCTGAGAAAAGACTTCTATCCCTGGGATATGAAAACATTTTTTTCCGACTAGGAGACGGCAGTCAGGGTTGGGAAGAATTCTCCCCTTATGACCGAATCATAGTAACTGCAGGCGCAGCTAGGATTCCGGATACTTTACTAAAGCAGTTAAAACCTGACGGCAAAATGATTATTCCTATTGGTCCCAGTAATAACCAGCAATTACTATTGGTAACTAAGGATGATAATAATCAAATTAAGGAGACTTCACTGGCAGAAGTGCGTTTCGTAGAATTTAAAGGCAGATTTGGTTGGAGTTAATTATCGGTACTACTGCCTGATGATGAAGTCATAAAGGCCATAGCTCCCTTTCCCACTTTTCCCCCCAAGCCGGTTTTTTCTCTTGCAGTATCAAGGCAAAAGTCTGCAAGGATTTGAACGCATCACCAACAGGATATTCAAAGCAGGTCCAGTTTTCATTATCCTCACCGTCGTGATTGGGAATCACCCAATCAAAGCAAGAGGCCAATTTTAATTCTTCTGGAGCACTGCTGCAGCGTTGCTCAACATTTTCCAGATCTTTGGCGGTCAAGCTGCCTTTTTGTCTTTGGGTGCGACGCAGCAGCTTGCGTCGCATCATATCAATAACTAGGACCGGTATATCTGCTTTCCTGGCCTTCAGCCATAAGATCTCCTCTCGAGAGATGGGGGATAAAAAGACTTTTAGCATGGATACAGAAGATAAGGCAGGCCAATTCCAAAGAGCCTGTGGTATAAAAGGATTTCCTTCGAAAAGAACATCTTGTCCCTGCCTCAGCAGTTTAAGCAGCTGCTGGACATCTAAACCCTGCAAATCTCCGCGCACATTCAATAAAATGAAATCCTCTCGCTCCCGCAGGTTTTCCATCTGCTCACGGGAGCGAAAGTAATAATCCATCCCTTCTCTCTCCCCGGGACGTTTATCCCGACTATTGTATAAAACCAGTCGGTGCATATTATAGTAGATATTAGGATAAAAAGTCTTTAAGGCATGGCATAGTGGTCCTTTGCCTACACAGGAAGGTCCACTTAACAAAATCAACCTGCCGCTAGCTTCCATAACCCTCCCCCTCCATTCCGGTAATTGGGAATCGTTTTCTTGGTGAATATAATGTGTTTTCACAAGTCTGGTAAATACTAATTGTGATAATAAATATCCTTTCTCAAATCCTCCTTTCCAGCCAAGGCCGGTTTAATCCAGGTAATTATCCTTAGTCTCCTGGTCTCTCAAAAAAAAGATTAGCTAGGTGATTTTTTCAGCGACAGTTATCACATCGAAATAATAAATAACTAATTCTACACCGAACACCCTTTTTCCTGTTAAATATTTCCACATTTCGTGCTGCCCAAATCCCAAAGGGAGGGCTTTTATATTCTCTATATTTACCATAATATCCAATTAATATATTTACTTGTTTTAAGTCGCAATTAAACTAGCAATATCCTAAAATGGCTGTTATTGGAAGCATAAGCTACTATTTTTGCCTATAAGTCCAATAAGCTTTGATAGTCCCAATCTTTCCGGTTTGAGCTTTGATATAATCCTCTCAAGTAGTTTGACCCCACTTTCATTTTACCTTACCATTAATAGGTAAAATAAATTAGGATAGGCCGAAGTCTCTGAAGGGGACACGGGGGAACCAATAATGGGGCGAATTTCCACATTACTTGGAATAGGGCTGCCCGAGCCCGAGCCCGACAGCTAACTCCGTAGGCATGGCGGGCAGTATAGTTATTCACCCGCATTCATGCTTAATCAAGCTATCATTCTTTAAAAACTTTCTTTTTACCACTGCCAGAACTTATGGTTTCTTTCTTTGTAGCCCTTCAACAACGGTCTATCTGTGAGGAGGGTTCTTTAATGTTACCAAGTAAGTTATTCTCTAAAACAGCAAAGCTGTTTTTGGCTTTGCTTCTAGTTTCATGTTTACTCCTATCTGGATGTGGGCAACAGGCAGAGTCGGGAGCCGATGATGCTGATGTAAGTAAACCCCCCCTGGTCCTGGCTGATGTTAGTTGGGATAGCATCAAAGTTCACAATCGTATAGCTGGCTTCATTATTGAACATGGTTACGGCTATCCCGAGCCCAAATACATTTTTGGCGACACCCTGCCGATGCTGCAAGGGCTTGCTAAAGGTGATGTGGATATCTACCTGGAAATATGGGCTGACAATATCAAGGAAGCCTGGGAAGAGGTTCTGGCTGAGGGAAGTGTTAAGAACCTGGGCCCCAACCTGCCTGATGGCCCCCAAGGATGGTGGGTGCCCACCTACATGATTGAGGGTGACCCGGAACGGGGAATTGAAGCAATGACCCCGGATCTGAAAACCGTTCAGGACCTGCCTAAGTACTGGGAACTTTTTAAAGACCCTGAAGCACCTACTAAAGGACGTTTCCACAACAGCCCTCCCGGCTGGATCTGTACTTCTATCAATGAAGTTAAAATGAAAACCTACGGTTTGGAAGATACCTATAATGTATTTAGTACCGGCTCAGATGCGGCTTTGGTTACCTCCATGGTCACCGCATACGAAAAAGGTGAACCCTGGTTTGGTTATTATTGGGAACCTACCTGGGTGATGGGGAAATTAGACATGACCATGCTGGAGGAACCACCCTATGATGAAGCAGTATGGAATGATGAGAACAACCGAGGATGTGCCTATCCTCCCGCCCAGGTACTGGTGGGGATTAACAGTGGACTGGAGGAAAAGGCTCCAGAACTCATCGAATTTTTGGACAACTATCAGACTACACTGGCTCAGAACAATGATTTCCTAGCCTATATGGACGACTATGAAGGAGATAATTCTGAAGAGGCAGCAGCTATCTATTTCTTTGAGACTTATCCCGAGGTTTGGAAATCATGGTTGCCAGAAGACATAGTGGCTAAAGTGGAGAATGCTCTGAATGAGGTGGAATAGATGCCACATAATCTAGAATTTGCAGTTGAAGTGGATAATCTTTGGAAAATATTTACAGCTGATAAGAGTTTCCAATTTAATGAAAGCAATGTGGAGAAATACATTGCGGACGGCGCTGTAGCAGCCGTCCGTGATATATCCCTACGCATTAAGCGGGGTGAGGTTTTTGTAATTATGGGGCTCTCCGGCAGTGGTAAATCCACTCTGATACGCTGTCTAACTCGCCTTATAGAACCAAGCTCGGGAAAAATAAAGATTAATGGTAAAGACGTAACTAACATGAATGATAAGGAACTCACCGAGTTTCGGCGCACTCAGGCCGCCATGGTCTTTCAGCACTACGGTCTTCTTCCTCATCGGACGGTTTTAGAAAACGTTGCTTTTGGCCTAAAACTACGGGGCATAGAAACAGAAGCCCGCACCACAAAAGCCCGGGAAGTCATAGAAAAAGTAGGGCTGGAAGGTTGGGAAGAACATTATCCCGCTCAACTCTCGGGAGGAATGCAGCAAAGAGTTGGAATAGCCCGAGCCCTGGTGCAGGATACCAATTTATTGTTAATGGATGAACCCTTTAGCGGCTTGGACCCCCTAATCAGGAGAGATATGCAGGACGAATTAATAAGACTGCAAAAGGAATTGCAAAAAACTATAGTTTTTGTTACCCATGATATAAGTGAGGCGGTACGTTTAGGGGATCGAATGCTAGTGATGAAAGATGGCGAATCAATCCAAGAAGGCAAACCTCAAGACACAATTATGAATCCGGCGAATGATTATGTACAGAAGTTTGTTCAGGACGAACAGAAAATCGCTTTATTGCTAGAGAAACTGGACAAGAAGAGTAAAATACGGGTTTTAGATGCTCATTCCGGGGAAAAGGCTAATCGCAATAAGGCCAAGGCAGGGAGGGCTTAGGATGTTTCCACAATCTCTACATTATCACATTGCTCCCATGGTTACGGACTTGGTGAAATGGCTCCGGGATGCTTGGGAGCCAGCCTTTGATGCCTTTAACAATATAATTCTGGCCATGTTGTTGAAAATCGAGGCCGGCCTTATGACAGTACCCTGGTGGGTTTGGATTGTATTGGTCATGATCGTTTCCTGGTATCTAACCAAACATATAGGCAAGACCTTGCTTCCAGGCGTGTTGCTATTTACTGTTGGGGTTTTCGGTTTATGGGCTACAGCTATGGAAACCTTGTCGGTTATCATTGTAGCAGTTATTATTTCCCTAGCCATAGGTATACCGGCAGGAATACTCATGGCCGTATCAGAACGGGCCAATACCATTTTTACCCCCATACTGGATGCCATGCAGACTATGCCCAGTTTTGTATACCTGATACCGGCCCTGATGTTCTTTGGCCTGGGCAAGGTTCCCGCCGTATTAGCCACCTTTATATACGCGGTGCCACCGGTACAGAGACTTACTAACTTGGGTATCAGGCAAGTCTCAGAATCAGTACAGGAAGCTGCTCTGGCTTTTGGTGCCACTCCCTGGCAATTGATGCGGGAGGTAAGGATTCCTTTGGCCTTGCCTTCTATTGCCGCTGGAATAAATCAGACCACTATGATGGCGCTGGCCATGGTAGTCATTTGCAGCATGATCGGTGGCGGAGGAGTGGGGGAAGAAGTTCTTAAAGCAGTAAACTGGATCGATGTTGGCAAAGGCTTTGAAGCAGGATGGGCTATTGTAGTGTTGGCCATAGTGATTGACCGGATCAGCCAGGGTTTTGCCCAAAGATGGGATACCTCCACCAAGCAGTCCAGCTCTAACTAAGAGTTCTTAGGAAGCACGGGGACCAATGCACAAACACTGTCTCCATTGCCGTTTAAACGAGCGATCAAAGACTGCTGCCCCGGGGATTCATGCCCTTTGGCCTTTCCCTAATCCAGCAATCCCAAAATAAACCAGGCTGAACAAGACATAGCCGGAAAAGTCCAAGAGTATATCCTGGGGGCAGCCGGTGCGGCCACCGCTGTAGAACTGGTTTAGTTCATCCAGGCCGGCCAGCAGCAAGACCACCATTCCCACTAGAATCCATATGGCCAACTGCGATTTGGCCAGGGGCTGCAGAGCCCGCAGCAGGGATAAGCCGAAACAACCATAGATAAATACATGAGCCATTTTCCGTATCATAAAATGGATAAAAGCCACCGTATCCTGATGGCTGTTAATCACCCGTTGATGATAAGTAAATTCAATGGGCGGCAACGTCTGTACCGCGGATACCAATCGCTTATTTTGTTCAATAATGGGACTAATATCCTGTTGATAAAACTGTTGTTGGGAAAAATATATTATGCCCACTAGAAAAATGCCTACTAAAATCCAGTTAAGAAATTTACTCACTGCCATCTCCATTCCCATATCGTGACTATTACTACTTAATCTTCCGGGCCGGTACTCCTGCATAAATTCCAGCCTCGATTATATTTTTTAATACCACAGCTCCTGCTCCTATAGTACTGTCACTAGCAATGCTAATATTATTGCTTATCACGCTGCCAATGCCTACCCATGAATGTTTTCCGATTGTCACGGTACCGGCAGTATGAACTCCTGGAGCGATATGTACATAGTCTTCTATTAGATTATCATGATCTATGCTGGCTCCGCTACATATCATACACCCTTCCCCGATTCGGCTAGAACAATTTATTATAGCTCCAGCCATGACCACGGTACCTCTACCTATCTCTACCATTTCTCCAATAACAGCAGCAGGATGAACTACCTTTGGAATTACAGCTCCGGCTTTTTTCATCTCTTCATGCAGTTGAGCTCGAATTTTATTGTCACCCAAGGCCACCAAGATTTCATAATCATTAATATACTTGAATACTTCATCTATTCTGTCAACTATTCTTATTCCCATACAGGAAGATATGCTTGGATCATCCTCTAAAAAGGCTATACGCTCCCATCTATTCATTTTTAATGCGGCCTCAGCAGCAACTTTACCATTAGCCTTAACCCCAATTATCATAAGTTGCTTGAATTTTTTCAAGAATAATCACTCCCATAATCCAGGCTGACATGCCCTGATGGACTTTATTGGTTCAATGCCGGTCCTTAAGTATATCATAAAATGGAGTTATACTAAGAGTCCCTCTAATTACGTTCTTGGTCGATAATTATAACCGATAGCGATCATTCTTAATGCGCGAATAGTGGCATCAGTTATGAGTTCCCCGGCCCGGCCCATGGATTCTTTTAAGCTTATGGGACCAGGAGCCACAGTCATAATGGCATCTATTCCAACCCGGTAAACCTCCTCGGCTCCGGGACCTATTTGCCCGACTAAGGCCAATACCGGCAAATCATAGTTCTTGGCCCGGCGGGCCACTCCTACCGGTACTTTGCCATAAAGGCTTTGAGCATTTATACTGCCTTCCCCGGTTATGACCAGATCGGCACCTGCGGCTAATATTTCTTCGAATCCCAATAGATCAAATACCAGCTGGATACCGGAGCATAGCTTTCCCCCGGCAAAAGCGATCAGACCAGCTCCCAAGCCCCCTGCCGCTCCCGCCCCGGGCACTTGGTGGACCTCAATTTGCAGGTCCTGGCTGATGACTTGGGCCAGGTTAACCAAGGCTCGATCCAACAAGGGAATCATCTCCAAACTGGCACCTTTCTGAGGTCCATATACGTAAGCGGCTCCATTCAAACCATACAAAGGATTATCTACATCACAGGCTACTAAAATTTCGGCCTCATTGAGGCGGGGATCCAACTTGGACATATCGATACGCTTCAGATCAAGTAGCCCTTTAGCACCGGGACCTATATCCTCTCCCCTGGAGTCCAGCATTTTCACCCCCAAGGCCTGGGCCATGCCGGCTCCGCCATCGTTGGTGGCGCTACCTCCTATACCTACAATCAGCTTTTGGCATCCGGCCTCCAGGGCTGCTTTGATTAATTCCCCGGTCCCCCGGGTAGTAGTAAGCAGAGGATTGCGCTTCCTCCGAGGAACCAAGGGTAAACCAGAAGCCGCCGCCATTTCTATAACGGCAGCACGCCCATCCTGAAGCATTCCATATCGAGCCTTGATTTTATCCCCCAGGGGGCCAGTCACCGGAACATCTATAAAACGGCCTCCGGCAGCAGCTATAAGAGCTTCGGTCATTCCCTCGCCCCCATCGGACAGGGGCACCTGAACAATCTCCGCTGCAGGATAAAGCGCTTTAACCCCTGCACTTATTTGCTTGGCTACCTGACTGGCTTTAAGACTTTCCTTAAATGAGTCGGGAGCCACTATAACTCGCTGCATATAATCACCTTCCTCATTTATTAACTTCCATGATCAGGGAACTAAACAGCCCTCCAGACGGACACTAGCCTTTAAGTCAACATAGGAGGTCTGACCCTTAATTTTTCCAGCAACGGCGGAAGATAGGACTGCCCTGTATGCTAGGGGGATGGTCCTGGTTTTCCTTTATTACCCGCTCTATCAGCTCCTCTTCCTGAGCCCAGGCTAGGCTCATAATAGCTGCCATCTCTCCTTGCTTTCCTTTCACCATCCCCTGCACCATGCCGGTCCATTCCTCTTCCAGCTGGTCTCTGGCTTCCAAATAGTAGTCCAAATCTGCTACTTGCTGTCGTACTATCATTCGATAGAGTTTAGCTCTTTGCTGCCAGAAGGCTTCAGCCTTATTTAAATCCTTTTCCATAAAAGGAATAGCTTCACCTTCAATCAACCACAGGGGCTTGAAAATACTCATACAAGGGGTAGGGCTGCCGGTTACCCAATAGGTGCATTGTTCTGAACTCAAGGAGGCTACATAGCTACCAGTAGTATGATCGCCGATAATTCCTCCTCCATGCATACATATGCTTTTTACGCAGGAACGCCGAAACTGTTTTCCTCCCAAGGAAGGATGGTGGGAGCGCAGAATATTTTTCATCAAACCCAGGTCAATTCCTCCTCGATTTTTTTCCAAAACCGACTGACTATATGCTTGTCGGTGCTTGGAACCGCTAAAATAAGTGTACAGTGTGTCACTATAGCAGTGGGCAAAATCAAAATCCTTTTCCGATTTGCACCATTTGCGATCTATGGCATGCTGAACCAGAAGCGGATGAGCCATATCAAAAGATTTCCCAATAGTTAGGCGGTTGGAAATACTGCGTACATCTCGGACTCTTTCCGCCGCCCAGTATTCGCCGGCGGTTTCCAATACCCAGGCAGATTCCGGATCTGCTATCAAAAAAGAGTTATGGTAATAGAATGGTTTTTCATAGCCGCAGTTGCCTCCCTGTTCATAGTGCTGGAGCAAGGAAACCATAAATTTCAACGCTTCCAGACTATTCTGGCACCTCTCCAGAGCCAAACGGACCATATCCATTCCAGTCAAGCCACTCTTGGCGTATTTTTCGAGGGTAAATACGGCTTCATTACCTATGTTCAGACCGTATTCATTGCTTCCCATTTCACATCCCCAGATCCAGGCGGGTTTCAGTAGCAAAACTTCATTGGTAAGCAGACTCTGATCAATTTCTATATAAGTGCATTGTACCTTTTCCCCAGCCAGATGCTCCTGACGCGGGATGCGTACTATAATGTGGGGTTCTCGAGGTTGGCGGTCACTATTCTTGGCAAAAAGCACATTCCCGTCGCTGGTAGTAGTACCCAGTGCCACCATAGTATCACACATAAGAAAATCCCCCTTCCTATAGCTTGATTATACCCTAGAGCAGGAAGGAGTACTTAATTATTGTGTTTACCCATGTCTTTTTTGGCTCCTGGATAAATGTAGCTTTTGTGCGCTAATCGGTGAAGCGTTTATTTCAGTACTCTTGCCTGGCTATTCCTGGCCTTGGTAAGGCAGGTGCTGAGGTTAAACCAGGTTGGGGCCATTCTTATATACTGGCTGCAGGCATTGTCCATCGTGCTATTTACCACTTTCGTTCCTTAATATAGTTAAATTACGGTCCGGGCGCTGCTGCTAATCATCGCTGCATATCCAGTATTGTCTGCAGCATTTCACCTAGTTTGGCTTCTTCACTCATATCTGCATACTTGGCTTTTGCTGCATCAGGAAACAGGCTGTAGATGGTATCAATAATGGTTTCCGTGTGGGGCGGACACCCCGGTATATGCCTCCCCAGGTGAGCATGATGCTGTTGACAAAGGCCCATAAAGATATTTGTGCTCCGGGGATCGATTTCTACTTCAGTATCCGGGCCCAGGAATATATTAACTGCTGGGGAAAAGGGGCGATCGATCAAAAGCCTGGAGTTTTCCAAAGGATCAGCTTTACGAAGCTTGTTGATAACGAAATGCAAATAGGCATAGCATCCCCGGCAAGCCTGGCCATTATGTATTGATATACTGTGTCCGCCACTTAGGTTCAACTCAGGTAATTGGAAGCTTTGGGTTACCTCCTCTAATCTGGGCCCTAGTACTTCTATGCTACTTAGCTCCAGTGGTCCCATCCCTTGCAGATAGGCCAGAAAACAGGCTGGAACCTGTTCTGGATCCAGACCCATAACTCTCGTGGCCACCACATCTACTGCTACCGGGTTGGTGCCTGCTATTAATACATCCATCTGGCGAGGTGTGCCGGATATGGGTCCAAAGCCTTCCTGCCCGTACAATCCGTCGATTATTATTAAGTCCGGTTTTACCATCTGGTTAATATTAATAAGGCTCTGCCACAAGCCGAAAAAATGGGACATGTATTTTTCTAGGGGAGGCACTGCTCCCTGCAGGTTCTTTAAGCTCAGGGAAACCAGGGCAGCAAAATGGATTTTCATAACCGGCATACTTATAATGACATCGGCCTCTTCCAGAGTAAGGGGAATATTTCGTGAGCTCATACGTTTACCGGCCGGCACCCTTATCTCTCTGCTTTCATCCTGGTTTAAATCCAACAGGGAAATCTTTTCCGGATCCAATTGTACTATCCCAGCATAGCCATAATGCTCGAACATTTTACCTGTTTCACTTCGATTGATGGAAGAACCCTCAGCAATTATGATCTGGCCTGCCCGGGGCAATAATATCTCCACCAAGGCCCTGACCAGCCTTGGATCCGTTACTATGCCGCCCTGGTAGATCCCGTCTTTTAAACCATGTTCACTGACCACATTGGGTTTAATTACCACTCTTCGCCCTAAGTCCACATATTTTTCAATGCCTCCCAATTTATTCAGTAGTCTTTCCAAGCCAGCCTTTATCGCCTCCTGACTCTCATCGGCTGGGACCTTCTCCAGTGCCACCATCTCTTTGGTCTGGGGTTCTGGATGGCGATATCCTTTTAGTTTCCGCAAGAGCACACTGGTACTCAAATCCATTTTTATTACTTGGAAACTGGCTTCCAAATAAACCCTGCTGGGACGAAAACCGTAGTCCACCAATAGCTGGTATTTAATCTTGTCTTCTGCCAATATGAGGGCAGCCACCAGGATTTCCCGCATTATCAAGAGATCAATAATGGTTTCCATTTTTATGTCCTCTTCATCGGGATTTAATAGAACCTCCTCTATGGTGCTAGTAAGCGGATTATAAACTATCCAGGCCAGTTCCCGCTCCTCTCTTAGCGCGGTATAATACAATAAGTCCGTATTCTTGCCCCACTGCCTCCATTTCCGTTCCAGATAGGCGCTGTTCAATTGCTGATTATTATAGTATTCTATCAGCCGGAGATAGAGCTCAGGCTCCAGTTTCCCTTCTCGCAAACTTATTCCTGAATTCATGGTTCTCCTCCTAATCTTAGGTATTTTTTATGATTAAATTTTCCAATCTTATTGAAAGATCTTGCAAATTAAGTAGTAGGATAATAAGATGTCTTATTCTGTAGCTTATAATGAGGTGTTGCTATTTATTTCTATTTATCCCAGTGAATCACCTGCTTATAGTATATGATTATTCGCCAGCAGTATATTATTTCATTACAATATATACCAGATATCATAAGCAATTTATTCTTGAATGTTCCGGCCGCCTGTTGGACCTAGGGTGACCTGTATGGGGCGCTATTCTAGTCCTGACACACAATCCGTATACCCATGATTATTATTGAAGCGGGCGGTTACAGACCGCCCCTACAATATGTCCACAATTCAAAGTTCTAGCACTCTGGCTGCTGTCTTAGAGCACTTTGGTGTTACGGTCGGCACAGGTTGAGGCTACGTAAGAATTGGGCTTGATGATTATATCCACCAAGCCCAGATTTTTCATATAACCAGTCATAGCCGGTATCAGGGATTTAGTTTTTCCCTTTTCTCCAATGTCCAAATGAACCTCAAATTTAAATCCTTTTTGAGATACATCAAGAAATTCTTCCAATTCATCTTTTATGATTTTTTCCGCAGTCAAGTAGGTAAGATGACTTTCCATCGATATTTTTTCAAACAAAGACATCTTTACTCGGGGAATGATATGTTTCCTTATGCAGTACCAGGCGCCCTTGCCTACTCGGTGAATGTGCACGGCAGTAACAAAACAAATATAATCCTTGTACTCATGGGAATCACTGCCCACCCCCAACACATATTCATTCTGGGTATCCCTTCTTATAAAATCAACAATCTTGCCGTATACCTGGTCGAAGGTCATGCCCCTGCGTTCAGTGCTATTGTAGAATCTAAAGCTCTCCGTATCATATAAACTGTTCCATGGTTCACCTAAAGCCATAATAAATCACCTGCATTTATATTTGCCGCAAGAATGACCGAGTCTACATAACATATGTATGATAAAGCAAGCGGGTAAAACACCAACAAATTAATCCTTTTAGTGTTTGTCTATTGCTCTAAAACTTGAATCTATAATAATGCCTTTCCAGGGAGAGCGCAAATGGAAACTATTCTAGTCCAAAAGAATCGAAGTTATGATAAAGCTGCCGGGCTACCATTATTAACTTTTTCCCTTGAACGGTTCTTAGTTGTCTGCTGTCCAAGTCATTAATTCTTACCCGATCCAGTCCGTCCGCATCTTTAAAGATGTCGAACAAGTACTGGCTTTCTCTTTCCTTCCCATCCCCTAATCCATAGTTGGGCAAATGCTCCCGTGCTTGACTATCTCTGATGCAGTGGTTTTCAATAATAAACTTAAGTATTTGACCCTCAGATAAATCCACTCCAGTTAACAAGCCTAAGTGCTGGGTTTTACGGAAACTCTCCCGACCATGCTGAGGGTCCACATTATCATTAATCCGGCCTATATCATGATACAAGGCAGCAGTGCACAATATATTTAGCTGCTTTTCTGAACACCCCTGCAAGAGGCTGATAATTATATTTAATAATAGTACTCGCCGGGTATGCATAATGCCGTGGATACCTTCAGGTCGATAAAAATATTCTTTTCTAAGTTGTCGATTATAATACTGGTAGCGTTCCTTGATTCCCTGAGGGTTAAGTTGGCTCTTGAGATCAGCTATGCTAAAGAGCTGAATCCTTTCAATATCCCGCAGACGGTGGGGAAATACCACGATTTCTTTTTCGTTCTTGCGTTTTATGAAGGCGGTGACATCCTTTTTATCAATTAAGGCTTTATAGACCTTGGCTTGCCCCTCTTGCTGCACAGCAAAGCGAACAGCGGTATTTATATCCAAGGTCCAGGAATGTTCCCTGTGGATGGGAGTGGTTCTGGGTTCAGACTGACCCCGGAATATCTCCATAGTATCACCCTCCGGCAAATCCAGAGGCCGAAGAAGATACCCCTGTATCTTTTTAATATACTCTTCCGGAAAATCGTCCAGAGCGAAGCCACAGCGGGAATAGATAAACCAGAACATTTCATGTTTATCCTCATCCGGTATGGAATCAAACAGTTTTTCATAAGCCAATAGAGCGATTCGTTTATCTAGAATATAGAAAAGAGTTTTGAAATCCCGTCGATTGATGCATTGACTAATCCTGGTCTGTTCAAAATCTATCAGCTCCAGGATTTGAAATGACTCCAGGCCCTCCCGGGTAAATATGGGGATATCTACCCAGGTTAAATCCCGATAATAACAAAAATAAGCCCAGGGATCATCCCTTTTAAAATAAAAATGGGATAGTTCCTTACCTGATGCTTCAATATAAGCTGTTGCTTCCCGGTAATTAAATTTATTAAAATACTGCTTGAGATTCTTTAATTCCCCAATTGGTATCAATGCATTTACAGCAGCAAACAAATGGCTATTAATTTTGTCCAGGCCTGGCACCAGAATTTCCCCCTATTTTTGTAAGATGGATACCTTTATGGCGAGGATACTAAGGCTCAACTTCTATAGAGCTCACCCCTGGCTCCCCTTGAATCAAATCCCCCTTGGGGCCACGGTGGTAACTGCGAAGTTCAGCCAATATCTGGCATATTAATTCCTTCCAGCGCTGAGACCGAAAGGCCAGCTTAATACCTTCTTTGACTTCTACATCGTCGGCTACATTGCTTTTAACGTTATGAAGCTCTAAACACAATATCCCAATATATTTACTGTTCTCCATCTTTTCTTTAAATACCTTCACCCCAGCTTGAATGGTGAAGGCCTTATCGCCTGCACTGATAAAAGTGAGGGCTATCAGTCCATGGTCACGGGCATTGCGAAAAGTAGCCGAGCCATTCTGGACCGCCATCAAGATGGTTTTTTCATCCACCGCATAAAACATGGACATAGGAGCCCCGCGGGGAAAGCCATCCTCATCCATGGTCGACGCTACTCCGGTCATAGTATTTTCCTTAAAATACTGATAAAGATTGGCCGGAAGTTCACTCCCCATTTTCTTATCCATAGTATCCTCCTCCCTAGTATATGTAATTTATAACTGGCTTATGGCCTTTTCCAATTGCATTAAAGTAGAACATTCAAAAACCTGAGTGCAGTACTTTTGGTATTCAAAAATCCGGCTGTCCCCCAACCCCCAATTTCTTTGAGGTTCAGGATTAAACCAATATATTTTGCGCACATTCTTCTTCATCTCCTGCAAGACCCAGCTTTCATCATTAAACCAATTGTTGCGGGCATCACCAAAAATCAGCACCGTGGATTTATGGCTTAAATAGTTGCGATAGCGTTGGTGAAAGGCCTTCAACGATACCCCATAGTCGGTATAGCCGCTGGCACCTACTACCCGAGCATGCTTCAGTACATGGTTGCGTAGATCCAAGGGGTGGCCGGATAAGAGCAGCTTGCTTACTTCATCTATTTCATCAATGAAAGCAAAAGAATCGATTTTACGGAAGAATCTCTCCAAAGAGGCAATTAATGCCAGGGAAAAACAACTAAAGGTCATTACTGATCCGGATACATCGCATAGTGCAAGTATAACCGGTTTTTCCCGGATTTTTTTTGTGGTAAACAGATCTATGGGTACTCCCCCGCTGGACATACTGTTACGAATGGTGCGGCGAAAATCGATCTTAGCTAAGTTGTTACGATTACGTTTGCGCACCATTTTAGCCGCCAGTCTCCTGGCTATAATGGGGAAAACCGCTTCCAGTTGGTGAATATCAGACATACTGTCCAGGCGGAAATCTTGATCCAGAGGATTTTTAGTGCCCCCCGGAGAATCAGCCGCCCCACCCTGGCTCTGGGAAATCCCCATAGCCATTTGGCCGCCGCTGATGGATATCTGTTCTATTGCATTCAACTGTCGATATATAATGGGATCGCGTTTTTCTGGGGCCGAGCTTTGGAAAAACTGGAGGGTGAAGTAACTATGGAAAACCTGATCAAAGATTTCACCGTAAGCGTAATCTTTTACCAGAGTACTGAATAGAGCTGAATAGAAGTAATCTTCCTGAGTCCAATCAACTTGCAGCAGAGCCTGACAACAGTCCATGGCCTGACTGGGGGTTATAGGGACTCCGGCCAAACGCAGTTCCTCAAAAAAGCCCTGTATATTATGAAGTATGGTCATATGCACCCTCCCGCTTTCTAACGGAATTCCAGGTCTTGCCGGCTGTACAACAGGCGTTCTATTTTCTCCAAATCCTCGTGATGCTTAACCAAGGTATTGAGAGTCTGCAAAAGAATTTCCACATCCACATCGTCTTTACCCAGCCAGATTAAGGAGGCGGCCCAATCTATGCTCTCGGCAATACTGGGTAGCTTTTTCATTTCCACTCCTCTGATGCGGCGCATTACTACAGCTACCTTTTGAGCTAGCTCTTGGGATAAATCAGGTACTTTTAGCAGCAATATCTGTTCTTCCATTTCCCGGGAAGGAAAATCCAGATACAGGTAAAGGCAACGTCTTTTCAAGGCCTCGGATAATTCCCGGGAAGCATTGGAGGTAAGAAAAACATAAGGTATATGCCTGGCTTTTATGGTGCCCAGTTCAGGAATAGTTATCTGAAATTCCGATAGCAGTTCCAGCAAGAGAGCCTCAAACTCAAAATCTACCTTATCAATTTCATCGATTAAGAGGACCGCAGGAGTATCGGATACAATGCTATTCAGCAGGGGACGGCTGAGCAGGAAGGTCTCCGAAAAAATTTCCTCTTCCACCTGCTGGCTGTCCTTTTCTTGATTTATGGCCGCCTGTATATGCAAGAGCTGTCGCTTGTAATTCCATTCATAAAGGGCTTTAGACTCATCTATACCTTCATAGCATTGCAGTCTAATCAAAGGAATTCCTTTCATACGACTGAAAGCCTGGGCTATGGCAGTTTTGCCTACCCCGGCCGGACCTTCCACCAAAACCGGTTTCTGCAGTGCTTGGGCCAGATATAATACGGTAGCGGTTTTGTCATTGCATATATAATCCGCTTTTATCATATGGTTCTTTAGCTCTTCAATCCCATTCAACATTTATTAATCCCTCCACTAACTCCAAGATAGCTCTGTTTACGGCTTGGGGTACACAGTATTTTCTTCTGGAGCCACTTTTTCTTTTAGCTCAGATATCATCTCTTGCAGCCAAGCCACTTTGACCTTTTCCACTTCTATTCCATACTCTATAATCCTAATCCGGTAATGATCAACCCGTTTCTGAATCATTTCTTCCCGAGCCTCATTAAAACGACCGAGTCGCTTCAAGCTTATTTCCAACTGTCCCTTGAACTTGAGCCAGGCCTTCTCTGGGGGCATATGTTTATAATAATTGACCTTGCTGAGAAAGGGGTACTGCTTAAAAAAATCGAACTTGGTTTTATCTTCCTCATCAATCATGGAATCCAACCACCCATTGAATTCCTCCCGGCCTTGAGATGTGATATAAATTATCTTCTGGTCCGGCAGGTCTTCCTGAGATCTGGTTTTACGCTCAATCAGGCTTTCTTTTTCCAGTTTATTAAGGGTAGTATACAAGCGGCCTTGGTTTATGTCCGGACTCACTGGAAAGAAGTCCATAAAGCATTTTTTGATAAGATCATAGCCATGGGCAGCATTATCCACAAAATAACCCAGAACAAAATGCTTAAAACCCAAATTAGATCACCTACTTACATATTATATTAATTTTAAGTTTTTTTCTCTCACCTTATACCTCCTATCCAATTCTGCCAATTCTACAGTACTTCCAAGCTAATAATAATCTTACAGTTCTTTCCCGAAAAGTTGACAGCTGGAACCGTCTCCACTGTCAATTCCATCTTACAGCAGTTGAAACATACATGATTTTCCCATACTATTGCATATTATTCCCTGGTCCCAGCATATGGCTGGTCAAATATGGTCTTGCAGTCAGTCGTTTGATAATAATTAGCCTGCCCGCGCAGCACCATACCGCCCTGCTGCTCAAAAGCCAGCCAGGAAGCAGGCATATTCCATAGGGCGGTATACTGCTATGCGGCGTAATTCTGGACTAATATCCTTGAAGGAGCGTCGGCCTGGTTTGGGATTGGCTTCTAAAAACCACACTTTCCCTTTCTTATCTACTAAAAAATCCAATCCCAGTTCCCCTAACGCTCTAGACTTACTGTCAATTATTTCTGCAATCCTCAATGCTAATTTCTCCAGGCTATTATGAATGGAAATGATTTGCTCCGAACTAAATCCTTGATTCAAGAGGGTAGCTTGAGCTTCCTCGGCCTTGCCCCCGGCATGGAGATTGGTGGTGATTTGCCCGTTGGCTCCAATCCGGGCTGCAATACCGGTTATACCCCATTGGTTAAAACGGTTTTTCTGTACCAGGACTCTAAAGTCTATATGCTGCTCATTCCCGGTGAACCTTATACTCTGCTGCACAATAGGCATAGGGCAATTCATACTTGCTTTGGTTTTTTGCAGAACCTCCTGGGCACTACGACACAAATAGCTGTTGCTCTCGGCTGTTCTGAGTAAATAAGCCCTTTTTTTTCGACTTACCCTCATAATGCCCCGCCCTTTACAGCCACCAGGAGGCTTCAGATACACCTCGCGATGCTTCTTTATCATGGAAACTAGAACGTGACCCGAATCCAGCAACCTGGTCTCGGGCAGATGGGGAGCAAGATCCCGATGCGGTATTAGGAGCCTGTGAACCGCCCATTTGCTTCCAATAGAAGTGTTGAAGGTTTTAACGCCATGACGGGCCAACAAGGCTATGCTGTGATAGGAGCCTGGAGTAGCTCCATCATTGAAATAGCGATTATAACAAACATCCGGAAAGGGAAAATACATGCGCTTCCAGCGCTCATCCGTTTTTCCAGTTAGATAGTATCCATATATGCATTTGCGTTCGCTATTGATATCCGATGGACAGAATACAAACCCAGCTCCATTTAGACTGTCCAGGCTGGCTAGCAGGCTGCGGAAAAAACCATTCTGGCTGCCGAAGGAACCTCTCTCTTTACTGTAACGTCCCGCTAATATCCCAATCAGAGGACCCAGGCGCAACATCTTCCCTTTTTTTTGTAGATTTAATCTTATTCCCTCCGGCCCCCCCAATACTCTGGCCAACTCTCCTTCTATACAAGCAAACTCAATATCAGTAGGATTCTTTTCCTCGATTATCCTCACTTTAACCGTCTTTCTACCCCAAGAGATACTTACCTTTTCTCCCGAGCTTAAACCCCAATACTTTATAGCTTCTGGCGCCAGAGGCAGTTTTAAAGGATTCTTATTCATCAGTTCCTATCCCTAATACATATTCATAGTTATTTATATGAATAATAGCCAATAAAGGTTATAGGGACTAAGTATGCCTTCCTAATACAGCAAGTTATTGATTCCCTTTATCTGCCTATGATTTATATTATGGCAAGTATGATGACCTTTACCAGGGAATATGACCTGGTAAGTATGGTTTAAATTTCTATTCACGCCAATTTTGCCAGTTTATGGTTTGACAATTTTCCTGGTAGAAAGCACAATAAATTTAGCTCTAGTATATGTGCTATTATTCACAATTGTCAGAAGGGATGAATCAGGATGGATAAAGAAAGAAATCTTATGTTTGACGTCTTGAAAGGGCTGGGTATCATCTCCGTAATTTTCAGTCATGTCTACCGAGGAGGCCATGACCCCCTGGCTATTTTTATACGGGAACTGGCTATGTGGTGTGTTCCTATGTTTTTTATGGTTCAGGGGTATTTTATGTATAGTCCTTCCTATCCAAACTGGTTTAAGTCCACCTGGAAGAAGATAAAGAAATCTTATATCCCTTACCTTATCTGGGCTCTTTTTTATGGAGGCTTCTATTACTATACAGTAGGGAAAACCTTTACCTGGCTGGATCTAATCCTGGGTAAAACTGCTCTGCACCTTTATTTTATGTTTTATTACATAGTTTTCGCCATTTTCATCCCCCTCCTGTATTTCCTGCCCAAGTTATGGCGCAAGTATATTCTAATTTTCATGATCCTCAGCAATCTTTATGTTACCTTTATGCTGGAAATTGCCAAGACATATCATATTCACTGGATCAGCTGGCCCTGGCCTATGCCGCCCAAATGGTGGGGTTTCCTAGCCATAGGCATGCTGCTGGCTGAGTATCCCAAGGTCAAGGATTATATTACCCAGCATGCCCGGGCCTTTGCTTACGGAGCCCTGGTGCTGGCAGCTATCGGTTTAATTGAACCTTATTTAAACAATACCGTAGGCTACCTGTTTAACAAGGTGGCTCTATTCCCCATGTCCATTGGAGTCACACTTTTCCTGGCTATCTATTACAGCACCTCCAATCCCTGGGGAGAAAAATTCCTGGCCTATGTGGGTCAGCGTACTTTTGGTATCTACCTTATGCACTTTTTGTTTGTAGATTATCTTCGCCTTACCCTGCTACCAGGAGATCGAACCCTGGTAGCCCTCATTATACTATTCCTCTGCCTAGGTATTCTAGCCATACAAGATCGGTCTAAACTATTGCTGCAGGGCTTGCGCAGCGGGTGATCCTCCTCCGAAAGGGATTAGGGGAAGGGTTATACCGTTTTCTTCCCCCTAGTCGAGGGACAATGAAGCAAAATGGAAGGGACGGACTCTCACTCTCCTTAACTGTAGGTACGATCTTTGACCGCCCGCCATCAAAAGCGAGCGGCCACAGATCGTACCTACACAGACCATCGTAATACTATGGATCACACGCGAGGGCTTTGTCCGATCAAAATTATGCACAGTCTTAAAGGGCTCAAATATCTTTTTAAAAGGAAAGGAAGAAACCATCCCTTAGCCCTAAGTTATTCACCTGTGAAATTGGGTTCCCGGCGTTCTATAAAAGCCCGCAGTCCTTCCTCGGAGTCTTTGCTGAGCATTAAAGGCTTTATTTCCTCTAAAAGGGTGCTCATAGCCGCTTTATCACCGTAAATGCGAGCTTTACGAGCCGAAGCCAGGCTGGCCTGAACTCCCAAGGGAGCAGCTTTAGCGATTTTTTCAGCTATTGCCCAGGCCCGTTCAAATTGCTGGCCAGGTTCTACCAGTTCCTGTATCAAACCCAGGCGATAAGCTTCCGGACCGCTCATCTCCTCACCGGTCAACAGGAATTTCATGGCATTGCCCCAGCCAATCTCTTGATGTAGACGCACGGTGGAGCCCCCTATGGAAAAGATTCCCCGTTTAACCTCCAGTTGGCCTAAACGCAAATCCCGAGATGCTACTCTGACATCACAAGCCAATAACATCTCGACCCCGCAGGTATAACATACACCCTGACAGGCCATTACTACTGGCTTGCTGCAGCGCTTGTCTTCATTCAGCCCATAGGGATCCAGCATATCGGGAGACATGCCTTTCCCGGTACCAGTTTTGAAGATTTCTGTCCATTGCGGCAGATCTAATCCAGCCGTAAAATGATCTCCCACCGCATATAGCAAGCCGCAGCGAAGCTTGGGATTGCGATCCAGTTCTCCAAAGGCCAGAGCTATATCGTAGTACATATCCGGTAGTACAGCATTGCGTTTTTCCGGACGGTTCAAACCAATCAACAAAACATGACCACGAGTTTCACAAATAATATTGCTCATATTAATTCCTCCATTACTGCTACTAAACTCTTTGACTACCAGCTAGTATTATGCTTTAGCTAAGCCGATTCCTCCCTAGGACCATAATTACTGCTTAAGTCAAGCAAGAAGCCCTGCGTGAGTGGTAACGCAGATATGTCAGGCTGGCCTCTGCCAGCTCCTAAAGGGAATGGCAGTTTGATCTCATCAACAATCTGCATTAAATGTATTACGTAATTATCCGCTCCACTAAAAACGGCTAAGGCCTAAACCAGGCATAATGCTCGAACGCCAGCTAGGTACAAACAGCAAATATGTATGATCTGCAAGATATGCCCTAATATAATGAAGTATACGGGTTTTAAAGCCAAATTGAAACCCTTGTCCAGGCTTCCGGTTGACCTGGAATTACGGTAGGAGATATGCTCTGGCTACCTATTTCACCGGTATCCTCATACTAAAGAAGGTACGCCAGACGAAAAAGAATGCAATGAACAGGAATACTATCCCCACTGTGGGTGCCACCTCACGGAATAAGGGAGATATAGCAATTTCCATAGCCAACAAACCGAACAAGGTGGTAAACTTTATGATTGGGTTCAAAGCCACCGAGGAGGTATCCTTGAAAGGATCGCCCACCGTATCTCCTACCACTGTAGCTTCATGCAGAGGGGTACCCTTTTCCTTCAGGTCCACTTCAACTACCTTTTTGGCATTATCCCAACATCCTCCGGCATTAGCCATAAATACCGCCTGGAACAAACCGAATACAGCTATGGAAATCAGATAGGATACGAAAAGGGCTACCGGTGCTTCACTGCCCTTGGGAGCTGACAAACAGGCTAAGGCCAGGGCAAAGGAGAAAATGGCTATAAATATGTTGAACATCCCAGACTGAGCGTATTGGGTACATATTTTTACCACATCTTTGGAGTTCTCGGTGCTGGCCTTCAGGCTGGCCGTTTCATCCAGATTTATATTCTTTTTGATATATTCTACCGCCCGGTAAGCCCCGGTAGTAACCGCCTGAGTCGATGCCCCGGTGAACCAGTAGATTACAGCTCCACCGCATAAGAATCCCAAAATAGTATAGGGATTAAGCAGGTTAAGAATACTTTCCGGATGCACTCCCAGAACGCTCTGGATAACCAGAATCAGGGAGAATATCATGGTAGTAGCTCCCACTACTGCGGTCCCGATCAATACTGGCTTGGCAGTAGCTTTGAAAGTATTGCCTGCCCCATCATTGGCTTCCAGATAGTATTTGGCTTGCTCAAAGTCAGCTTTAAAACCATAGTTCTTTTGGATTTCTTTTTCTATATCAGGTAAGGTTTCAATCAAGGACAGCTCATATATGGATTGGGCATTATCAGTAACCGGCCCGTAACTATCGACAGCTATGGTTACCGGCCCCATTCCCAGCATACCAAAGGCTACCAGGCCAAAAGCAAATATCGAGGGGTAAATCATGATAGTCCCCAAACCGTAGCCACTGACATAATAGGCTGCGAACATAATAACAACAAATACCGTACCAATCCAGAAGGCGCTAAAATTACCAGCTACCAAACCGGAAAGTATATTTAGAGAAGCTCCTCCTTCCCGGGAGGCTTTTACCACCTCGGCTACATGGCTTGATTTAGGGCTGGTAAATATCTTGGTGAACTCTGGAATTAAAGCCGCTACCAGAGTCCCAAAGCTGATAATTAGAGCCAGGACAAACCACAAATCACTTAGTTCATTGTTTAGCCCTGAACCTGGTCCCAGAATATAATAACTGACAATGAA
>LSQX01364444.1_pt2 | contig 37595 bp, 39 predicted proteins | sample 654561 | NCBI WGS metagenome assembly LSQX01 (sample SAMN04489861, study PRJNA283612) | anaerobic digester metagenome | isolation source: 4 biogas reactors fed with cattle manure at either 37C or 55C with and... | place: Denmark: Kongens Lyngby | collected 2014 | reverse complement strand
ACATAGTCCTTTTCGCGCAGCTCTCTCGCGACCGGCCCGAAAATACGCGTGCCCCTCGGGTTTTTATCTTCCCTTATGATGACCGCCGCGTTTTCATCAAAGCGGATGTAAGTGCCGTCGCCGCGGCGCACGCCCTTAGCGGTGCGAACCACGACAGCCCTGACAACCTCGCCTTTTTTAACAACTCCGCCGGGTGTTGCTTTCTTAACAGAAGCGACCACGACGTCGCCTATATTGGCATATCTTTTGCCGGAACCACCGAGAACACGAATGCACATGATTTCCTTGGCGCCGGTATTATCCGCCACTTTCAGGTAACTCTCCTGTTGTACCACAGTGCCTGCCTCCTTAAATAATCCGGATTATTCAGCTTTTTTGATGATTTCGGCAACGCGCCATCTCTTGTCTTTAGATATTGGGCGCGTCTCCATAACCAGCACGCGGTCGCCGATTCCGCACTCGTTGTTTTCGTCATGCGCCTTCAGTTTAAAGGTGCGGTTGACAATCTTTTTATAAAGCGGATGCTTGACCTTGTCCTTTACGGAAACGACAACAGTCTTATCCATCTTATCGCTCGTAACAAAACCCACGCGGGTCTTTCTGAGGTTTCTGTCGCTCATAGCTCATACCATTCCTTTCTTACGAATCGGCGCCGTGAAGTTCGATGTCGCGCTGGATTGTTTTGACCCTCGCGATGTCCTTCTTGACGGCTTTGATGCGCATCGGGTTGTCGAGCTGGTTAATGGCTTGCTGGAAGCGCAGCTTAAACAGCTCGTCCTTCAGCTCAATGAGCTTAGCATCCAGCTCTTTTGAGGAAAGTTTTCTGATTTCACCGGCTTTCATTCTTGCTCACCGCCCGTTTCTTCCTTAGATACAAACTTACACTTGATGGGAAGTTTGTTTGCGGCAAGGCGCATGGCCTCCTCCGCGAGCTCCCTGTCAACTCCGGCTATCTCGAACATGACCCTGCCGGGCTTAACAACCGCCACCCAATATTCGGGGGAACCTTTGCCGGAACCCATGCGTGTTTCGGCAGGCTTCTCTGTGATCGGCTTATCCGGGAAAATCTTTATCCAAACTTGGCCGCCTCTTTTTATGCAGCGTGTCATCGCGATACGCGCAGCCTCTATTTGGTTTGAGGTTATCCATGCGGGCTCAACAGCCATCAGGCCGTAATCGCCGTAATTGACCTTGTTCCCGCGGTGAGAGGTGCCCTTCATGCGGCCTCTTTGGACCTTGCGGTATTTTACGCGCTTAGGTAAAAGCATTATCTGGCCCCTCCTTCCCTGCGGGGTTTGCGGTTATCGTGAAGAATTTCGCCCCTGTATATCCAGACCTTGATACCAATGCGGCCGTATGTCGTCTTTGCCTCGGCAAAGCCGTAATCAATGTCGGCCCTGATTGTCTGGAGAGGGATGGTCCCCTCGTGGTAATGCTCCGTGCGGGCAATCTCGGCGCCGCCGAGCCTGCCGGACACCTGGCATTTGATGCCCTTCGCGCCGAACTTCATTGTGCGGCCGATGGCCTGCTTTAACGCGCGGCGGAAAGATATGCGCCTTTCAAGCTGTGACGCGATGTTCTCCGCGACAAGCTGCGCGTTAAGATCGGGCTGCCTTATCTCGACTATGTTGAGCGAGACGTCCTTGCCGCCGAGCTTTGCGGAGCAAATCTTTTTGAGCTTTTCTATTTCAGCGCCGCCGCGGCCGATTACCATGCCGGGCTTTGCGCAATGGATGTTTACATAAACTCTCCTCGTGTCGCGTTCGATCTCGATTTTCGGCACTCCCGCGGGAGCGAGAAGCTTGAGAAGGAACTCGCGAAGCTCATAGTCCTCGTAAAGGGTGTCCGCAAAATCTTTTTCGTTCGAGTACCAGCGGGATTCCCAATTTTTGATAACGCCGACCCTTAGACCTGTCGGATTAACTTTTTGTCCCATTGTGTTTTACCTCCTCCTCGCTTATTCGCTTTCTTTCAGAACAATTGTTATATGAGATGTCTTTTTGTTGATTCTGTAACCCCTGCCCTGCGCTCTCGGCCTCAGGCGCTTGAGCGTCGGACCCTGACCCACCGTGCATTCTGACACATAAAGTGTTTCGGGATCCATATCGTTATTGTTCTCGGCATTTGCCATGGCTGACTTGAGAAGCTTTATCAGCGGCTCACACGCAGCCTTAGGCGTGTGTTTGAGAATAGCCATCGCCTTGTCGACGGGCTGGTTGCGGATTAGGTCAAGAACAATCTTAACCTTACGCGGCGCAATACGGACATAAGTCACTGATGCTTTCGCTTGCATTTGTTACACACTCCTTTCGACTGTTATCTGCCTGTGTTTGAAGTCTTTGAGCCGGCGTGACCTCTGAAAATCCTTGTCGGAGCGAATTCTCCGAGCTTGTGACCGACCATATCCTCGGTTATATATACGGGAACATGCTTGCGCCCGTCATGGACGGCGAATGTGTGGCCGACAAACTCCGGGAATATTGTGGAGTTGCGGCTCCAAGTCTTGATTATGTGCTTGTCGCCTTTTTCATTAAGCTGGACGACTCTTTCGAGCAGCTTGGGCTGCACGAACGGACCTTTTTTGACGCTTCTGCCCATTAAAATCTGCTCCTTTCTTATTTGTCGTTACGGCGTTTAACAATCATGCTGTTTGATGCCTTTTTTCTTGACCGTGTCTTATAGCCGAGCGCCGGCTTGCCCCACGGCGTGACAGGCCCCGGAAGACCTATCGGGCACTTGCCCTCGCCGCCGCCGTGCGGATGGTCGCACGGGTTCATCGCGGAACCTCTGACTGTCGGTCTCCATCCCATGTGGCGCTTGCGGCCTGCCTTGCCTATCTTGATGTTTTCATGCTCCACGTTTCCGACTTGACCTATGGTGGCCATGCAGTTTACGGGAACCTTGCGAAGCTCTCCGGACGGAAGGCGAAGGAGCGCGTGCGTGCCCTCCTTTGCCATGAGCTGAGCTGAATTGCCCGCGGAACGAGCCAACTGACCGCCCCTGCCGGGATTCATCTCGATGTTGTGTATGACGGTGCCTGTCGGGATGCTTGAAAGAGGAAGAGCGTTGCCTGTTTTGATGTCGGCTTTTGTGCCTGAAACGACGACATCTCCCACCTTTAAATCGGCCGGCGCGATGATATATCTCTTTTCGCCGTCCTCATATTTCAAGAGCGCTATGTGAGCCGATCTGTTCGGGTCATACTCAAGGCTTAAAACAGTCGCCGGTATGTCGAACTTATCTCTCTTGAAATCTATAATGCGGTATTTGTTGCGGTTTGCGCCGCCGCGGTGGCGGACTGTAATCCTTCCGTAGTTGTTGCGGCCGGATTTGTTTTTAAGGGGCGCCAAAAGGCTTTTTTCAGGCGCTTTTTTCGTCAGCCCCGAATAATCGGTGACAGACATATTGCGCCTTGCGTTACCTATCGGGTTAAATACCTTAATCGACATTTGTTTCACTCTCCTTAAAGCGGCTTTGCGGAGCATGCCGTACTCCATACGTCGCCGCCGGATATTAGTTGATTACATCATTCCGTCAAAGAACTCGATTGTTTTAGAATCCTCCGTGAGGGTTACGACAGCCTTTTTCCAAGACGGGGTATAGCCCTCAAACCTTCCCTGCCTGCGCAGATGACCCCTGACATTGATCGTGTTGACCTTATCAACCGAGACATTAAAAAGCTCCTCGACCGCTTTGGCTATCTCTATCTTGTTCGCGCTTTTGGCGACTTTGAACGTGTATTTCTTAAGCATAGCGCCGGTCATGCTTTCTTCTGTGATGATAGGCTTGAGGATGATGTCATATGAAGACTTTGTCATGCGTAGACCTCCTCTATCCCGCTTACGGAATCCTTAAGAACAAGCAGCGTGTCGCAGTTAAGGATGTCATATACGTTAAGCGTGTTGACAAGCGTTGTTTTGACGCCCGCGATGTTCCTCGCGCTTTTAATGACGATATCGTCCTTTTCCGGAAGCACAACAAGTGTCTTTTTGCCGGTGTCAAGGGCGTTTAGAATCTTGACGACTTCCTTTGTCTTTATGGCGTCAAGCTTCAAGCTGTCAAGAATCGTTATCTCTCCGTCCGCGACCTTTGATGAAAGTGCCGATTTCAAGGCAAGCCTCTTGACCTTTTTGTTGACCGAAAAGCTGTATGAGCGGGGCTTTGGACCGTGGGAAACGCCGCCGTGACGCCACTGCGGAGCCCTGATGGAACCTTGCCTCGCGCGTCCCGAACCTTTTTGCCGCCACGGCTTTCTGCCGCCGCCTCTGACTTCGCTGCGTGTAAGCGTGGATTGAGTGCCCTGACGCTTATTAGCCAAAAAGTTGACGACACACAGATGCATGGCCGACACGTTGGGTTCTATGCCGAATACAGCGTCCGAAAGCTCCATTTCGGAAATCTTTTCGCCGGACGCGTCAAATACTGGTACGTTTGGCATTGTTATTACTCCTTCCTTACTTCTTTACGCTGTCAGAGACGAGAACTATCCCGCCCCTGGGGCCGGGTATGGCTCCCTTTATAGCGATAAGGTTGTTTTCAGCATCAACCTTGATTACGCTGAGGTTTTGTATCGTTACTCGCTCGTGTCCGAGATGACCCGCGAGCTTCTTTCCCTTATAAACTTTTGCGGGATCGGAGCAGCCGCCCAAAGCGCCGGGATGCCGTGCGACGGGACCTGTGCCGTGCGAACCCTTCAGCTTGGCAAAACCCCATCTTTTTACAACGCCGGCAGTGCCTTTTCCCTTGCTCGTGCCGACTACGTCCACAATGTCGCCCGGCGCGAAGATGTCAGCCTTGATGATGTCGCCGACATTCAAAGTGCCTGTGTCGTCAAGCTTAAATTCCCTGAGCGACTTCTTGGGAGCCGTGTCAGCCTTGCCGAAATGCCCCTTCATGGGCTTTGTGACTCTCTGCACCTTAATGTTTCCGAAACCGAGCTGAACAGCTTCGTAGCCGTCGTTCTCGACTGTCTTCTTCATGACAACAGTGCAGGGGCCTGCCTCGACCACCGTTACGGGGACTACTTTTCCGCTTTCGTCGAAAAGCTGTGTCATACCGATTTTTTTGCCGATAAGACCTTTTACCATTTTTTCTCCTCCTTTTGGTTATTGGTTGACATTGTCAACATGACCACGGTCGGCTAAAGTCTTGCGAGCCCTGTGACGGACTCTTTAAAACCGCCGCCTGATTCTGCCTGAATCAGAGCTTAATCTCAATCTCCACGCCCGCCGGAAGCTCAAGGCCCGTAAGCGCCTCGACTGTTTTCTGCGACGGTCTGACGATGTCGACAAGCCTTTTGTGCGTCCTCTGCTCAAACTGCTCGCGGGAATCCTTGTACATGTGGACAGCGCGCAGAACTGTTATAATCTCTTTCTCGGTGGGGAGCGGCACGGGTCCGGACACCTGAGCGCCCGTTCTCTTTGCCGTATCGACTATCTTTTCCGCCGCCTTGTCAACAATGCTGTGGTCATAACCCTTAAGCCTGATTCTGATTTTTCCCTTAACTGCCACTTGCGTCACGCCTTTCTTTTATGTCGGCTTAGTTGTCAAAGCCGTATGTAGTTTTGGCGGGCTTTCCCCAATTTGCCGCAACCGAGCCGGGTGTTTCGACTCATTCTGTTTTAAAAACCGGAAACATTTAAAATATTTTCCGGGTCAACGGCAAAGTTGAAGGCGCAATCCTGATTCTCTCGGCAGCAAGGGAAGCGGCCGAAAGAAAGTCTGCATTAATCGCCCGGTTTAAAATCGGACATACTCCGCGGAAATTTCCCGTCTCTGTGGACGGCCACCTCCCGCATCAACGCACATCAAACGGCACGTTCAAAGAACGCGCTTGAGTATCATATCACACGGATTTCAAGATTGCAAGTGTTTTTTGAAACTTTTTCAAACTTTTTTACGCCCCTTGAACATAGGCATCTCTTTTTCAAACGGACGCAAAAACCGTGAACGGCACTGAACGGCGGTTATGTTATATAATGTATAGACAACGAACACCGGACGGCGGCGCGTTGAACCCTGTTTTTTCCACCGTTGAATTCGCCGCTTTTTCACCGTGGAATTGGGCGGAATTTGCCGCGTAATTGGGGCGGCGGTGTCTGAAAACCGCGCGGCATAAAAAAAGCATTATTTTTACTTGTTGACACAGGCGCTTTTCTGAATATAATAAAAGGAAATATGAAAATATTTTGCGCTGTTTATAAAGAAGCCGTCGCCGCCAGTATTTGCGGGTGCGGGCGAACAGACATCTATATCTGCCGAAAGGAATGGTTATACAAATGAAAAACAACGGCGATTGCTGCCGAGGCGACTGCGGCGGGGCGAACGCTGCCAAAAATGAAGGCCGCGGCGCGGGCGCTGATATTTTGCGCATAGCCGCCGCCGCGCTGTTGTTCGGGCTGTCGTTTTTCCCCGGACTGTCTGCGGCTGTTTCAGAGACAATGCTCATTTGCGCGGCCTTCCTGACTGTTTTTGACTCGGCCTATAAGGCTTTGAGCAGCCTGTTTTTAAAATCTGTAAACGAGGATACACTCCTTGTTATCGCGGTTATTGCCGCGTTTGCCATAGGCGAATACAGAGAGGCGGCCGCTGTGGCGATACTGTATAAGACAGGCGAGCTGCTTGAGGATTATGCCGCTGACAGAAGCAGGCGTTCCATTACGGCGCTGTCGGAAATACGCCCGGATAAAGCCAACATACGCGACGGCGAAGCATTTCGCGCCGTCCGTGCCGAAACTGTTAAAATTGGCGATGAAATTGTTGTTTTGCCGCACGAAAGAGTGGCGCTTGACGGAGTCGTAATGTCAGGCAGCTCATATTTAGATGCCTCCGCGCTGACCGGTGAAAGCCTTCCTCTTGAGGCGGCGGCAGGAACGGACGTGCTAAGCGGCATGATAAACGGCGAGGGCACGCTGTTTGTCCGCACGACACGGCTGATGAAGGATTCGGCGTCATCTCGAATTATATCCATGGTGGAGGACGCGTCCGAGAGAAAGGGCAACGCGCACAGGATTATAACGCGCATAGCAAAATATTACACTCCGGCAGTCGTATTTCTTGCCGTTGCGCTTGCCGTCGTCCCGCCGCTCATAATCGGCGGATGGCGCGAGTGGATTTATAAAGGGCTTGTGCTTCTTGTCGCGTCCTGCCCGTGCGCGCTCGTCCTAAGCGTGCCGATGAGCTTTTTTGCGGGCATGGGCGCGGCGGCAAAATGCGGCATCCTTGTTAAGGGCGGGCTTTTTGTTGAAAAGGCGGCGGAGGCTACGGCCGTTATTTTTGACAAAACAGGGACATTGACGACAGAAAAGCTGAAAGTCAGCGCTGTCAGGTCTTACAACGGCTTTTCTGAAGCTGAAGTAATCAAGTTTGCCGCGTCCGCCGAGCAAAACTCAAAGCATCCCGCGGCCGCCGCGATAACAGAAATGGCAAAGCTTTTTGAAATTGAGACTTATTTTGGCGAAAATTTTCATGAATACGCCGGCAAAGGCACGCGCGTTTTGGCGCGCGGCAAAGAGGTGCTTTGCGGCAGCAGGAGGTTTATGGCCGAATCGGGAATAAACGTCCCGGACGACGGTGCGTCGGTATTTATATCTGTTGACGGCGTGCCGGCAGGCAGTGTCGAAATAGACAGCGAAACAAAGCAGGGCGCGGCACAGCTTGTCGAACGGCTGCGCCTGATGGGCATAAAAAGGATAGCTATGCTGACAGGCGACGGCGAAAAACACGCGGCAAGAACGGCGGCGGAATGCGGCATCTCTGAATATTATTCCGAACTGCTGCCCGAAGGAAAGCTTGAGGTTATGAAACGCATAAAGGAAGAAGAAAAGGCTGTGATTTATGTCGGAGACGGCATAAACGATGCGCCTGTTCTGGCATTTGCCGACGTCGGAGCGGCTGTGGGGCTCGGCTCGCAGGCGGCAAGGGAGACTGCGGACATTGTGCTGACCGGCGGAATATCAAGGCTTGCCGATGCGCTGTCAATGTTTCGGCGCGTCATGAAAACAGTGCGCTTTAATATCTTTTTTATTTTAGCCGTTAAGCTTGCAATAATGGCTTTGGGCGCCGCGGGAAAAGCTCCGATATGGGCAGCTGTTTTTGCGGATGTCGGCGTATTGCTGATTACAATGATTTTGTCGGTAGGCATACTTTTCAGGACACGCGGCTCCAAGTCCCGCTAAAAGAAAAAAACCGCCCTCCAAGCGGCGGCGGTTAAAAGCCCTAAAATTGAAGCTATCTGAAACAAAATGTTTATGTCCGCGCGGCGGATTCGGGCAAGCCGCCGCCATCAAGAGCGGGCGGGGCTTAAAAAAACCGCGTCCCTGCATTAAAGAGTCGCTCCCGCCTCAGCCGTGGGAACGGCTCTGATTTGCATATGACACGGCTCTCGAAATGTCGTGAAATTTATTGCTCGGTGAATCCTGAATTAATAAGCTTGACAAGCTCGTCGACCGCCTGCTCCTCGTCGGAGCCTCCCGCGATAATGCGAATCTCCGTGCCCCCCATGATGCCGAGTGAAAGGACGCCCAAAAGACTTTTGGCGTTGACTCTGCGCTCCTCTTTTTCGACCCAGATAGACGACTTGAATTCGTTTGCCTTTTGAATAAAAAATGTTGCCGGCCGCGCGTGAAGCCCGACCTGATTTTGAACCGTTACATCTTTAACATACATAGATTATTTCTCCCACACAAAAAGATTTCAATCACCATAACACATTAGGTATTGTATCACAAAGGGTTGTCGCTTTAATTCCCTAAATGACAAAAACAGTTTTTCGGTAGCTCAGCCAAAGGTGGACAAATTATATATGCCTTCTTTGGTTATTCTGACAATATTTTCATCCATTTTTATGCAGTATTGCCTAAAGGCTGCGAAGTATTATATGCAAAAGGTCAAAGTTTGAACACAACTCCCGCTACGGCTGCCGCGGCAATTAAAACAACGGGGTGGAGCTTTTCGAGCCGTTTAATTTGAGTGAGGGCGACTATCGCGGCAAAAATTATCACAGCGCCTATGTCAAAGCTCCCGACAAGAGACGCGATTCCCGAGGGGGCGCGAAGCAGCAGCGATTCCTTGACGACAAGCCAGCCGGCGGCGGCTATAAGTCCCGTCACGGCAGGGCGCAAAGTTCCGAAAGCGTTTTGAATGTGCCTGTTGTTTTTATATTTTACGAGGAAGCGTGAAATAATGATGATGACGACGACCGACGGCAAAACAAGCGCAAATGCGCAGACGAGCGAGCCGGGTATACCGGCGACTTTAAACCCGACATAAGTCGACATATTTATGCCGAGCGGACCGGGCGTCGATTCTGAAACGGCTATCATATTTGTCAGCTCGGAAGTCGTAAACCACTCCGGATGACGGCTCGACATACGCGCAAGAAAAGGCAGCGTCGCAAGTCCTCCGCCCGTCGCTAACGCGCCTGTTAAAAAGAACTCATAAAAAAGAGTCAACAGTGTTTTAAGGCATGTCATTCCCCGCGCCTCCTAAATCCAAATACGACGCCGATAAGCGCGGCGGCAATCACAACAACAACCGGAGAGCCGCCAAAAACGGCGACGGCGGCAAACGACGCCAGGCAAAGCAGGAGTGCCCGAACGCTGCGGACGCCGCTTTTTATAAGGCGTATTACGGCAGCCGTTATCAGCGCCCCTGTCGCCGCGCGTATTCCGACGAACGCGTGGCGCACCGCGTCGAACCGCGCAAAATTTTCAAAAAGGGCGGCTATGATTGTTATGATGACAAGTGACGGAAAAATTATGCCGAGCGTTGCGGATACGGCGCCCGGTACGCCGTTTTTTTTGTGTCCGACAAATGTGGCGGTGTTGACGGCGATTATTCCGGGCGTGCATTGACCTATGACGAAATAGTCGAGTATTTCCTCCTGCGTCGCCCACCCGTTCTTGTCGACGACTTCACGCCGCAGCAGCGGAAGCATCGAGTAGCCGCCGCCGAATAAAAAAAGGCCGATACGAAAGAAAGCCCCGAAAAGCTTCAAATTTTTTTTCAAAACAAAGCAGTCCTCTCACATGATATAAAAATTCTACATTATATTCTCGTCTACGGCAAGCCGTTTTCAGAAAATCCCCGCACATTCCTTTATGAATTCCCCGCGCGCTCTTTTAAAAAGCTTCCGCTCCCTTTCAAAAACCCTCTGCTTGTCCCTTTATAAGTCCCCTGCTTACCTCTTTAAATCCCATTGCTTGTCACAATTCATTAATCAAAAATTAACACTTCAAGCCATTGAAAAGCATTTGCTTGTATGATAGAATATATTTGTATTTACCGTCCGCGTTTTTTGCGGGCGAGGAAAGTCCGGAAAGGAACTGGTAAGATGAAAATTAAAAAGATTTTATGCATTTTCGCGGCGTTGATGATGGCCGTTTCGCTTCTGTTTTCCTGCAACAGGGACTCCGGCCTTAGCGAAACTCTTGCCGCTCCGGACGACAAATGGCAGGATGTTTCCGTGGGCGAGCCTGTCAGTGAAATGCCGGACGCCGAAAGAGACGCGCTGATTCTTTCAATAATCGGCGAGGATTCCGACTGGGACGGAGATTACTCAAAGCTCACCGATATTCAAAAAAACCTTATAATTTCAAAGATGGCGGAAAGAGGCTATACTGTCAAAATAACATCTGACGGTCTTGTCTATATTTCGAGCGCACCGGCTCCGTCGGAGGAAGAATTCCTCAAGCTTGTCAAGGATGCCTTAGGCGGCGATTTTGAGTGGACGGGTTTTTCATCGCTGACAGAATTGCAGCTTGTGACGCTCTCAAACGCACTTAAAAAGGCGGGTTACAACGCCGTATTAACAAACGGCGGCATATCCTATTATGACCCCGAGACTGTTCCCAAGTCCGAGAAATATTATCGCAACCCGACAAAGGCGGAGGTTGACGCCGTCGTCAAGGAGTTTCTCAAGGACGATTATAAGTCATGGGACGGGAACCTCAAAAGCATCAATGAACCCACTCTTAACAGCATTGTCGAAACATTTAACAGCTCCGGCTATAACGTCGGAGTGAGCGACGACGGCTCGGGTCTTGTGCGGCTTGAGGAGCCGCCGAAGGAGACGACGCCTGTATATAACACAGATGCCCCGACGCAAGGTCAGGAACAAGGGCAGGAACAAAGCGGTGCGGAAACGTCCACAAAGCCCTCGGGCAGCGAGGCGAAAAAGTCTCTTGCGCAAGCTTCTCTCTTTACGTTCGGCGGCACGGGCGGCGACAGATTTTTAAATGCCGTCGCGCTTGCCGACGGCGGATGTGTCGTCATCGGCAACTTTCAATCGAGCAACGGCGATTATTCCGACGCGACAGGCAACTGGGCGCTTCTTAGAAGCTCTGTCATAAGGTTCGACGCGTCGGGCAATGTCGTGTGGAAGCGATATATCGGCGGCGACAGAGGTTTGGAGCTGAAGGCCGCCGCTCAGCTCAAGGACGGCGGCATAGTGTGTGTCGGTTACACGACGTCTAAGGTCATCAGCACTCCCGACGGCAACCTTGACGTTACCGGCACAAAAAACGGTGTCGACGGTCTTATTGTAAAATATTCTGAAAACGGCAGCCTTGATTGGGCAAAAACAGTAAAGGGAAGCAAGGGCGACTCATTTGTATCTGTCTGCGCCACTCCCGACGGCGATTTTATAGTCGGCGGCAAGACAGAATCAAGCGACGGCGATTTTGAGGGAGTTAAAGCGGGCTTCATAGCGGCCGTGCTGACAAGATACTCGTCGGACGGTCAGACTGTCCAATGGCGGCTTGCTTTTTCAGGCAGCAAGTTTAACAGGATAGACGCCGTGGCGACGACGCCCGACGGCTATGTGTACGCCATATGCAACACTTGCTCAAACGACCTGTTTTTCAGCGATTGGGCAGGCTACGGCGATAACGACACAGTTGTGATGAAAATATCTATGAACGGAAAGCCTATTTGGTACAAATCAATTTACAGCTCCGGATATGACGAATTCCTCGGGCTTGCCGTGGCGCCCGACGGAGGGTGTGTGATAGGCGGGCGTTTTTCGGAAAACAGGCTGGCTCAAGGCACTTTTAACGACATCCACAACTACGGCGCGACAGACGCCGCCATCGTCAAGCTCAAGCCCGACGGCGTCGGCGGGGAAGGTGTCATAGAGTGGATAACGCCGATTGGCGGACTTAGCGCCGACATGATCTTAGGGCTTGTCGCCGTAAACGGCGGCTATGTCGCCATTGGTCAGACGGCGTCCTCAAACCATCATTTTGCCGCCATACCCAACAAGGGCGCGCTTGACGTTTTTCTGGCCTATGTGGGCGAGAGCGGTGTCCTTGCGGACTTAAAGGCCATTGCGGGAAGCGGCAACGACACAGGGCTCGGCATTGCGACATACGACGGCAGCAGCGTCATCGCCGTCGGCGCGACAAGGTCAAACGACGGTTCATTTGCGGGCTTGCAGCCGGCAAGCAGCGGCTCGGCAAACGTTTCATTTGTCGGCGTATTTAAAGTAAACTCAAAATAATCACTCACAGCTAACAGGCAGGTCCGCTCACGGTTATGTTGAGCGGACTTTTTGCGCCGCGCCGCCGAAGAAATGACGCCAAAACCATAACGGCGGCGCGGCAATTAACGCCGCGGACTTCCATTCAATCGAGAGTTTAAGCGGCTTAAAATTTCATACTTTCTTGCTTGTTTGTTTACTGTTTTTTAACTTTTTTATGTCATTATCATTTTGCGAGGACATAATTGTTTTAATTGTCCGCCTTACGAAAAATGAATGAGGAGGAATCCCGTTGAACCTGCTTTTTGCCCTGAACTCCGGCTATGTCGGCCCGCTTTGCGTGTGCCTCAAGTCCATTATGGAATCTAATCCCGGCACACATTTTGACATATACATCGCGTATTCCTCGCTGACAAAAGACGACTTTGAAAGGCTCGGCTCAAGCGTTGACCGCGGACGAAGCGTTATTATTCCGATAGTGATTGACGACTCTTTGTTTGAATGCTCCGAATATCTTAAAAGGACGTCTAAAGAAACATATTACAGGCTGCTTGCGATGGACTACATCCCCGGAGGTGTTGACAGGATACTTTACCTTGACCCGGACATAGTAGTTATAAACCCTCTTGACAGCTTTTACAATATTGAGTTCGGCGGCAAACTTTTTGCAGGCGCTCCGCACTTCAAGCATGTCATGAACAAGTTCAACTCAAGGCGCCTGCGCCTTCCGAGGACAATGCCCTATATCAATGCCGGTGTGCTGATGATTAACTTAAGAAGCTTGCGCGAATGCTGCTCGTCAGAAAAGATTATCAGCTTTATCAACACCACGGATATACGGCTCGTCCTTGCCGACCAAGATGTTTTGAACGCGATGTTTTATGACAAAATCCTGCCGGTCAGCGCGTTGAAATATAACCTTGACGAAAAGACATATCTTAAAAACGCGCCGCGAATTGACCGCGACTGGGTGGACAAAAACACAGTCATAATTCATTACAACGGCGCTAAAAAGCCATGGAAGGGAAAATACAAGGGAAAGCTCGGAGATTATTATTATGAAAGATGCTGTTAAGGCAAGTCTTAAAAAACCTCAAAACATTATCTCGCTTGCCGCCGCAGTCATTTTTGTCGCCGCCTTTGTGATATCTTACATCAGGTGGGGTGCTAAAATGCTTGACTTCGTAAGCGACCCGCCGGTGTTCAAGGCCTGGCTTGACAGCTTCGGCATATGGGGGCGGCTGGTTTTTATCGGCATCAGAGCGCTCCAGACAGTTGTAAAAATCATACCCGCCGAGCCGCTTGAAATCGGCTCCGGCTTTGCTTACGGCACTTTCGGAGGATGCCTCATGTGTCTTGCGGGGACTTTTATCGGCTCACTTGTGATAATTGCTTTGACAAAGCTTTTCGGCAAGCGTGTTATAAACCTTTTTATTTCTGACGACAAGATAAAGGACTTCGCCTTTTTAAACGATGAAAAAAGGATTTCAGGTCTGCTTTGGTGCGTCTATCTCCTTCCCGGCACGCCTAAGGACTTCATCACCTATCTTGAGCATATGCTCCCCATCAAAACGGTGAAGTTTTTGGCAATCACTATGCTCGCAAGGATTCCCTCCATCATATCCTCGACATGGTGCGGCTCGGAGCTTGGAGAAAGGAATTATAAGGTGTCGGCATTAATCTTCGGCGCGACACTTGCGCTAAGCCTGATAGGCATCCCGATTTATCGCAAACTGATTTCCTTGCGTCGGCGCACGGAGGACGTAGAGCGGACACAAAAACAAAAATAAAACAGCAAATCGGCGCGCCGCAAAGCTTTCTTTTGCGGCGCGCCGTGCTTTTGTTTTATCGGGGGAGAGGCTATTCGTAAAGCGGATATCTGCGGCAGATTTCAGACACTCCGGCGCGTATCGCGTCGGCACTTTTTTCAAAATCCTCAGCCGTTTGAAAGATAAATCCCGCAACCGTGTCAAGATCCTCCTCGACAAGCCCCCTTGATGTGACGGCGGCGGTGCCGAGGCGGACGCCGCTTGTGACAAACGGCTTTTCCGGGTCATTTGGAATCGAGTTTTTGTTTACGGTGATGTGAACCTCGTCAAGGCGGCGTTCAAGCTCCTTACCGGTGATTTCAAGCGAGCGCAAGTCGGCAAGGACAAGATGATTGTCAGTGCCGCCCGAAACAAGGTTTACGCCCCTTGACAGCAGCCCGTTCGCAAGCGCTTTTGAATTTTTAATGATTTGTTCCTGATATTTTTTAAAGTCGGGTTTTAACGCTTCGCCGAAACAGACGGCTTTCGCCGCTATTACATGCATTAAGGGACCGCCTTGATTGCCGGGGAATATGGACTTGTTTATTGCGGCGCCGAACTCCTCACGGCAAAGTATAAGTCCGCCGCGCGGACCCCTTAGCGTCTTGTGCGTCGTCGTCGTGACGATGTCCGCGTAAGGTACGGGGGACTGGTGAAGCCCCGCCGCCACAAGACCGGCGATATGCGCCATGTCAACCATGAACAGCGAGCCGACGCTTTTGGCAATCTTTCCGATGCGCCTGAAATCAATCACTCTCGGATATGCCGACGCACCGGCGACAATCATTTTCGGTTTGATTTTGAATGCCGTTTTCTCCAGCTCGTCATAGTCTATGAATCCGTCGGCGTTTACACCGTAAGGAACAAAGTTATAAAGCTTGCCGCTCATGTTGACGGGCGACCCGTGAGAGAGATGCCCCCCGTGGGCAAGGTTCATGCCCATCACCGTGTCCCCGGGCTGTAGAAAAGCGGAATAAACCGCCATGTTTGCCTGCGCGCCGGAATGTGCCTGCACATTTGCGAAATCGGCGCCGAAAATTTCTTTCGCGCGATTAATGGCTATCGTTTCAACTATATCCACATGCTCGCATCCGCCGTAATACCTTTTGCCGGGGTAGCCCTCGGCATATTTGTTTGTCAGCACGCTGCCCATAGCCGCCATCACAGCGGGAGAAACAACATTTTCGGACGCTATAAGCTCAAGATTGCGTTGCTGGCGGCAAAGCTCAAGCTCCATCGCCGCGCCCACCTCCGCGTCGCGATCCTTTACAAAGCCGATTGTGTCCATGATGTCTGAAAACAAAATAACCAATCCCTTCAAGTTTAGTGAAAAATATCAACTAATATTATCACACTATATGCACAGCTTGTCAACATTTTTCGCAAAAGTGTATAAAAGCATCTATAAAAGCATCTCTAAAAGGTATGTCAAGCTCCGGGCGCGGCGGGTTTTGCTCTCCCGCTAATCCTTTGAGTCCCAATCAAATTTTGTAAGGCTGCCGCCGCATTTAAGCCGCGGAAAACCCCACTGGCGCAAAACCTCGTATACGCCTATGGCGACACTGTTTGACAAGTTGAGACTGCGCGCGCCATCCGCCATCGGGAAGCGAACGCATGATTCAGGATTGCGAAACAGCAAATCCTCAGGCAGTCCGGCTGTCTCCTTCCCGAAAATCAAATATGCGCCGTCAGGGTATGCGATATCGGAATAGACGCGGCGTGCCTTTGTGGAAAAGTAAAAAAACTCTCCACTGTTGCGCGTGAAAAAGTCGTCAAGGCTTGAATAGTGTGTGACATCAAGCAGGTGCCAGTAATCAAGCCCCGCTCTTTTCAGCTTTGCGTCGTCAATAACAAACCCCATCGGTCCGACAAGATGAAGTCTTGCCCCCGTTACGGCGCAGGTGCGCGCTATGTTTCCGGTGTTTTGAGGTATCTGAGGCTCAACAAGTACAATATTCAGCGTGTTTATATCCGACGCCTTCTTTCTTTGCGGTTGTCGTTCCTCTATTATAACATCGCTCATTGCTTTTTTCGACCTTTTGAAACCCTTTCCTTGCTGTCGGCGGAAAATATGTGCAGTCGGCGGCAGGACAATAAACAATAAAGCCACGCCGCCCTCCGTGGCAAATCGGAAAACGGCGAAAAAATTGTGTTCGGCGCCCGCAAAACGCAAAAGCGCCCCTGCCCACACGGGCAAGAGCGCAAACTGCCCGCTGCCGGGCATGGTTGCGGAGGAGGGATTTGAACCCACGACCTACGGGTTATGAGCCCGTCGAGCTACCAACTGCTCCACTCCGCGGTGTATATCCGCCTTTGCGAACATTCAATATACTATCAGCTTTAAAACAAAAAATCAAGTCTTTTTCAGAAATAAACCGCTAAACTTTTTTAAAATATCCGCGTTCAAATGTAAGTGTTGACCGTTTTCAGCGTTTTTATTAATATCTGTAACACAAACGCCAATATTTCCATAACATGAGAATGACAGCGTTGAAAGGAGGGCGACTCAATGGGTTGTGGTAACAATTGTTCTTGCTTGTTAATTATCATTCTGCTCTTATGCTGCTGCGGAGACAGCTTCGGTTGCGGATGCGGCAGTCCCAGCTGCGGTTGCTAATAACTTTAAGCTGAACTGAAAGGGTCGTCTCGCTGTGTTTTCCGGCGGGGCGGCTTTTCTTTTTGGCGCGGAAAAGTAACACAAGCAACGCGTTTCCCATAACATATAAATGAAAGCTGTGAAAGGAGGGCTGCGTAATGGGTTGCGGAGGCAATGACTGCACCTGGATTATTCTTCTTGTAATCATCCTTATGTGCTGCTGTGACAACAGCTGCGGCTGTGGCCGTGGCCGTTGCTAACCACGAGCAAGGGCTAACGGGCCGCCCCGCCGTCTTTTCGGCGGGGCGGCTTTTTGGTTGCGCTCATGGGCGGGCTTAATTCTGCGGGCGGGCAAGCTGATTGTCCGCGCCGCACACTGTGCGCAGCAGCCTGACAAGCCGCGCAAGCGGCAAGCCCACAACATTATAATAATCGCCGTCTATTCGCCTGACAAACAGCGCCCCCCTGCCCTGTATTCCGTAAGCTCCCGCCTTGTCAAGCGGTTCGCCGGTGGAAATATATTCATTTATTTCAAAGTCTGTCAGCTCGTAAAAAAATACGTCGGTTTTTTCGCAGAAAACAGCGGACTGTCCTCCGTAAAAAACACACACGCCGGTGAACACGCTGTGTTTTCTGCCCGAAAGCATATGCAGCATCGACTTTGCGTCCTCGGCTCCGCCCGGCTTGCCAAGCGCCTTGCCGTCAACGACGACTATCGTATCGGCGCCTATGACAATGTCGTCGGGAAACACAGCGACGGCCGCGGCCGCTTTCTTTTTTGCCGTTGTCGCGGCGGCGGTCTCCGGCGCCAAACCCTTAGCGTTGCTTTCGTCGCAATCGGGAGCATAAACCGAAAAATTCAAGCCCGCAAGCTCCAGCAGCTCCCGACGGCGCGGCGAAGATGAAGCAAGAATCAACCTCATCAATCAAACCTCGCTTTCGGCGCCGCCTGACGCATACCAGACGCGCATCGCCATTTTCAGCACCGCCGTCTGTGTCTTTCCGTCTGGAATTTCGTTGTTAAGAACCATCTCGACAGCCTTCATAAGCGGTATTTTCTCGATTTCAAGAAATTCATCCTCGTCAAGCTCTTGCTCCGAAAACGAAAGCCCTGTCGCGCCGTACATATAAATTGTTTCTCCGCAATATCCCGGAGACGGATAATATCTTCCCAAATCAATATATTCAGATGCTGACGCGCCCGTCTCCTCCTTAAGCTCCCTCACCCCCGCCTTGAACGGGTTCTCGCCTCTCTCAAGCTTGCCCGCCGGCAGTTCCATGACAATTTCCGAATAAGGGTATCTGTATTGTCTGACAAAAAGAAGCTCGTTTTCGTCGGTGAGCGCCGCTATTGTGACGCCGCCGTCGTGCTCGACGACCTCACGGACACATTCTTTGCCGTTCGGAAGCTCCGCCCTGTCGACACGAAGGTTTAAAATCTTTCCCTTGTGGACATATGTCTGTTCCAAAGTTTTTTCATAAAGTTTCATCTTTAAATCAGCTCCCGTATTTCAGAATATTCGGGCACGCCGCCGAATAAATATCTTAATAGTCGGCTGTTGACCGGCTGAAGATAAAAAAGGAGTGGTGCCCGATGGATAGAATCGTTACGCCGCAGCCGGCGACTTATGAGAATGTGCGCTCCATGATATACAGGATAAATCGAAAGTACCCTTTTGTCAACTGCACCGTGTGCGGGAGGAGCCTTGCCGGGCGGGCGATTTTTGTTTTGTCGGCGGGAAATCTTTGCGACCCTGTGCTTATTGTCGCCGGCGTCCACGGGAGCGAGTGGCTGACCACCTTGGCATCATTGACTTTTTTTGAAAATGTCTGTCGGAGCGTCTGCGCGCGGGACGAGCTTCGCGGAGTATGCTATTATAATTTGCTGAAGAGCAGGGGAATAGTCGTCGTGCCGTGCCTCAACCCCGACGGCGTGCAGATATCCATTATGGGCGAGCAGGGCGCCGGTTCTTATTCGGAGCTTGTGCGGGAAGTCAGCGGCGGCATGACGTCAGAGTGGAAGGCGAACGCCGGGGGAGTTGATCTGAACCACAACTTTAACGCCGGTTGGGAGGAGCTGCGCCGCGAAGAAATCGAGGCGGGGATATTGTCCGCGGCACCCACGCGTTACGGCGGGGAAAGACCTGAAAGCGAGCCTGAAACGGCGGCGCTTGTGAGCCTTACGCGCCGCGTCTGCCCGCGCCATGTGATAGCGCTGCACAGCCAGGGCGAGGAAATCTTTTGGCGATACGGCGAAGCAGTCCCGGAACGCTCCGAGCGCATGGCAAACACATTTTCGGCCGTGAGCGGATTTTCGCTTGTGGACAATGCCGGAATGTATTCCCACGGCGGTTATAAGGACTGGTTTATAAAGGAGTTTCGCCGCCCCGGCTTTACCATAGAGATGGGAAAAGGCAAAAACCCGCTGCCCCTGTCTGATTTCAAACAAGCTTATCCGCCTGTCGAGGAAATTCTTGCCGCCTCAACAATCATGTGACAAAATCGCTTTCAAAGCAGCCGACAGCCTCCGCGCCGCTTTGCGCAGCAAATTAAAGCCTCACTTTTCGCGGCGCGTCAGCGGACGGCAGCACGGCAAATAAAAAGCGTGCCGAAAGCCCTTGGGATGCACTCCCCGCCTTTGGCACGCCATTTTTGGCGGCGCGTTATGCTGCGCGCCGCATTTTTGCGTCAAAACTTAATAACAGTGTTTTGCTCAGCCGACTTAAATATCGTTTCGATAAGCTTTACGGAGAGCCTTAGCTGCTCGTGCGTCACTTCTATCGGCTCTTTGCCGTTGATTGCGGCAATCAGGTTTTTGTAAAAGGCCTTTTGGTCAACCTCGACTCTTTCAAGCGTGACGCTCTTGACCGTGTCGCTGTTTCTCGGCGCCATGGTCTTTGTCAGCCCGGCCCCCGCGGGCACCGGAACGACGTCATATTTTTCCCAATTAATGACCTTGACGACTTCGCCGTCGCAGTCCCAGTTCTTTATGACCGCCGAGCCATTTTCACCCAAAATGTACCAACGCGGCATTTCGATAAAGTTGTTTGTCACAACCTCGACAAGCCATTCTATCCCGCCCTCAAACTTAAATGTCGCGTAAAACCCGTCGTCGCACTCGTCGTTTGTGATGTTTGTAAGCGACGCATAAACAGAAAGAAGCTTGCGCGGTGACATCATTGTGAGCATTTGGTCAAGCAGATGCACTCCCCAGTCGAGCAGCATACCGCCGCCGTGCGCCTTTTCGCCGCGCCAGCCCTCGGGAATCCCGTGTGAGCCGTGGACTTTTGACTCAAATCGAAACACATTGCCGACTGTCTTTTTTTCAAAAATCCTTTTCGCGATAAGATAATCCTCATCCCACCGCCTGTTTTGATGAACGGTAAAAAGCTTTCCCGTCTCCTTTGAAACGGCAATCATATCCTCAAGATCTTCGGACTTCATCGTGACGGGCTTTTCGCACAAGACATTTTTGCCCGCCCTTAAAGAATCAATGACAATCTCCTTGTGAACGTCGTTCGGAGTCGCCACGACAACTAAGTCAATCCTGCTGTCGGCAAGCAGCTCCTCACGCGAATTGTAATAGTTTATGCCCCTCTCTTTGGCTATTTCGTGCCGCGCGGGGTCGATATCGTACACGCCGATAAGCTCAATGCCGTCCACCGACTGCATCTTTTTCGAGTGAAAGTTACCCATCCCCCCGTATCCTATTACAGCTCCGCCAAGAATGCCATTTTCCATGTTATTCACCTTCAAATTTTATTAAGGCAACACCGCACAATGATTGTTGTGCGATTGCGCCGTCAGATTTTTCGTCAGATTGTCTAAAAAGCGCAGGCAATACTTTTTGTATTGCCGAGCATTTTTGGGCGATATGACGGAAAAGATGCAAGCAAGCATGCAACAAAGGCTTCAGCCGCTCATTGCGCGGTGTTGCCTTAAATGATTAAGTAATGTCAGACCCACCAAATCTCGCCGCTTTTTTCGGTTATCAGCACGTCTTTGAGGAAATCAACAGCTTTTGAAAGACCTTCGCCGCGGCTCATAAGGCTGTCCTCGTGCTCGATGCTTACAGCATAGTCATAGCCGACCATGCGCAGGTTTGAAATTATGTCCTTCCAGTAATCGGCGCCGTTGCCATAGCCCACCGAGCGGAAAAACCATGAACGGTTAAGCTCGTCCGCATATGGCTTGACGTCGAGCACGCCGTTTACGGCGGTGTTATATTTGTCAAGCTTTGTGTCTTTCGCGTGGAAGTGGAAAATTGCGTCGCCAAGCTTCCTGATGCAGGCGACAGGCTCCATTCCCTGCCAAATAAGGTGGCTCGGATCAAAGTTCGCGCCAATCTCCGGACCGACTGCCGCGCGAAGCTTCAAAAGGCTTTCGGTGTTGTAAACGCTGAATCCCGGGTGCATCTCAAGAGCTATTTTGTTTACGCCGCGGGACCTTGCGAACGACACAAGCTCCTTCCAGTAAGGTATCAGAACCTCGTTCCACTGCCATTCAAGCAGCTCCGTGAATTCGTTTGGCCATGGGCAAGTGACCCAATTAGGATATTTTGCGTTTTCGCTGTCTCCGGGGCAGCCGGAAAACGTGTTTATTTGACAAATTCCGAGCTTTTCGGCAAGCAGGATTGTGTCGCGAATCGCCTTGTCGCCTGCCGCCGCCTCGTCCTTGTTCGGATGAACGGGGTTGGCGTGACAGCTCAAAGCGCTGATTTCAAGCCCGTGCCCGGCAACTGTCGCTTTGAATGCCTCAAGCTTTGAATTGTCTGAAAGCAGCTCTTCCGGATTTGCGTGAGAGCTGCCCGGATAACCGCCGCAGCCTATCTCAACCATCTCGATCCCGAGCGACTTAAAGTATTTGCACGCCTCGTCAAGTGAAAGATTGCTCATCAGTGTGGTGAATACGCCAAGCTTCATGTTAAGCACCTTGTGCAAGACAGCTAAACCGCAAAACAGCCTGTGTCAAAGCGTTTCACGGCCGTGCCGCACCCTTTCTGAAAAATTGTTTTGACAACCCTTTCTTTCGGGAATTATACGTTTGCCGCAAGATATTTCATGCTGCGGGCTATATCTTCAAGGCCTGTCGGCTCCGGGTCGTCATTTTCAAGCACAAGCCATTCGAGTCCGATTGCTTTCGCGCCCCTTATGACGGAATCAAGGTCGCAGTCGCCTTCTCCGAGCGCTTTCGGATGCCCGTCTTTTCCGTCCTTTATGTGGACGCTGATTATCCTGTCTTTGTTTTCGGTGAGGTATTTATAGTTGTCAACTCCGGCGACAAAGCTCCAATATGTGTCTATCTGGAGATAAGCCTCCTCCGCAATGATATCTTCACAAAGCTTGCCGTCAAACTTAAGCTCGAATTCCTCGGAGTGGTTGTGGTAATAGAACTTCACGCCCTCTTTCGCGCCTGCTTCGTTAGCCGCTTTGTAAATCCTTTTCAGCCTGTCGATGTCGTCAATTGTGCTGTGCGGCGCGCCGCCTGTCCCGTAGGCGTCCATGCCGAGTATCTTTGCCGTCCTGATTGCCGATTTGATGTTTTCCTCGCCGTCGAAGGTGCTGACCCCGGCATGACAACCGACCGCGGCAAGTCCCGCCTTGTCAAGCTCCTCCCTGATGACCTCCGGCGAAATGCCGTTGAATCCGGCAAATTCGACGCCGTCAAATCCAAGCGCCTTAACTTTTTTGAAAATGGCGAGGAACTCCTCGGGCGTGTCGTAATCGTGCCTTAAAGAGTATAGCTGCACGGCAAATTTCATAAAACTTCCTCCTGTCAATCAAAATAAACCGGTTTTCCTGTCTTTGAGGACTCATATATCGCCTCTAATATCTGCGTTACGACAAGCGCCTGGTGCGCCTTTGTCGGAACGTCCTTATCGTTTATAACGGCGTCGATCCACGCCCTTGCCTCAAGCTCGGACGGCTCGCCTCCCTTCCTTCCGCCGAAAAACGCCACGCCGCCTGTTTTAAAATCGGGCTTTTCGATGACTTGACGATTGTTTTTAACATAGTTTACACGAAGGCCGTCAAGCATATCCGCTCCCGCCTTGTCCCCCGCAAGGAGCGAAACAGCTTCGTTTGTGTCCGCTATATTAAGCGCCCAGCTCGACTCAAGAATTATGGTGGCGCCGTTTTTCATTACAATAAATCCAAATGCCGAATCCTCAACTGTGAACTCCTTCGGGTCCCAGTCGCCCCAGGCGTTTGCCGTCTCGGTCATGTCGCCGAGCATCTTGTATTTTGTGCCGACGACCATCTTCGGCTCGTAGTTGTCCATAAGCCAAAGTGTCAAATCAAGCGCGTGTGTCCCTATATCTATAAGCGGGCCGCCGCCCTGCTCAAACTCGTTGAGAAAGACGCCCCACGTCGGCACGGCGCGCCTGCGCAGCGCAATCGCCTTTGCAAAATAGATGTTTCCAAGCTCGCCGTCGGCGCAGACCTTTTTGAGATATTGCGAGTCGCCTCTCCAGCGCTGCTGATAGCCTATCGTAAGCTTTTTGCCGGTGCGCACGGACGCATCGTACATCTCCTTTGCCTGCGCGTATGTCTTTGCCATGGGCTTTTCGCACATCACATGCTTGCCCGCCTCAAGAGCGTCCACCGTAATAAAGCCGTGGGAGCGATTAGGTGTGCAGACATGGACGACATCAATCGTCTTGTCCTTGAGAAGCTCCTTGTAATCGGTAAAGACAGCGGCATTTTCGACGCCGAATTTTTCAGCCGACTTAACCGCTCTCTCCTCGATTATGTCGCAAAAGGCGACCATCTCAACCTCGTCGATTTTCGCAAGATTTGTCATATGCTTGCCGTTTCCGATGCCGCCGCAGCCTATTATCCCAACTCTTACCTTTTTTGTGGCCATTAGGTATTCCCCGCATTCATCATAATGTTTTTTTGCGCTCAAAACATCTCGTTTTCGCCGCTTGCTGTGCATTTTGCCGTGTGTGTAGTCATACAAGCTTAATTATAACTGATTGGGGTGCATATGCAAGCAAAAAAGCCGAATTATGACGTAAAAAAGGGCATAGCTTTTTTGTGAATGTTTCACAAAAAACTCACACCCTCTTATTAAAAAAGAAAAACAGCGGCGGCACATCATCCCTTTGAGTGCCGCCGCCGTAATATTATCTAAACGCTATAAAGCCGTAGTGAAACCCGCTCCTGTTCAAATTCGGAATAACGTTGTCAAGCTGATATGAAGTACCCTGAAAAAGCTTAAAGCCGTTGCTTGTCAACTCAATACCCAGAGAGCCATACCGGTTGCCGGCCACTCCGGCATAAGTGTAATATAATGAGGAGCCTTGATATGTCGGCGTGACAAAAGCTGTTTCCTGGGCGAAAACAATAACGGCCTTCGGTTCAAAAGGCAGGCTAATGCTTTGAGTCGCCGTGCCCGTCCCCAAATAGCTTCCGACTAACAGCGGTTCGTTCCACACCGCTTTTTCATCCTGCGTCACATGTATGTTGTTGTCTGTGATGTGGCTGCCGCAAAGCAGCTCCTTGTTCATAAAAGATTGAAAGTTCATGCTGCTGCTCACAGCGGGGCAGAAGTCGGAGGATACAAGCATCCAGGCGTTCAGCACAAGAGCGTCGGTGTCCCTGTCGGCCATAATGTTGGAGCATCCTGATTCGACAATCTCAAGGTCTGACGCAAATGTCAGACAGTCAATAACATTTGAAAAAACATCATGACATTTTGCTCCGCCCTCCGAAAAAGGAATGTGTATTGCAAGCTTGATTTTCATTTCCGCGAGGCGGCAGTATTCGTTTTCAACAAGGACCCCGTTGCCGTCGTCCGAAAAGCTGTCCTCGATTGAAACCTCCTCAATCCCTACGGCGACAATGGCGCTTTTCAGCGGAATCGCCTTTTTTTCAGGCGGAAACTCTGTCATGAAGCGTATGCTTGACAATTCCTCCTGAGATGAAAGCCACGCGACAATATCTGCCGGCAGAGAGCTGATTGAGCTCAAGTTTATCACTCCTTTGCTTATCCGGTGTCGATAATTGTTCTTATTATTGCCCAGACATAAAAAATCTTGTCCCCGGCATAAACCCTTTCCGCGCGGTCCACTTTGTATTTTTCGCCGTTTGACTCAATGAAATATGAGTCTTCATGCAGCGTCAAGTCGTGTTCCGGCGGGCCTATGTACAAATAATGCCCCTGGCTGTTGAAGCCTATTGTTGTGTTGACACCGTAAAGATACATCTTGTTTTTATAGCGCAGCGGCTGTATAAACGCGTGAAACGTCTCGGAATTCCATCCGTCGTCGTCCTTTATGCAGACACTCCGCCCGAATCGGTTCATAAATTGATTGACCTTCAAGAAATCACCTCACTATGCCTGTGTAAAGATAAAAGAATCGTCACGCATAAGGGGCTGCGCCGCGACAAAGGCATCGTCGCGGATTTTGGCGGCCTTGTCCATGACAAGCGACGCGCTTTTGCTGATGATGACATCGCCCGCCTTGAACGAGGTGATGCTGTCATCGTCAGATATATTTCGCATTGTCAGCTTGTAATACGCAAGACCTGCCGCCGCGTTGACTGCGCGCGGATCCTCTTCATCCGCCCCTTCCTTCAGCATGAAGCGGATTTCCTCGATGCTTGCGAGACAAAGGGGCAGCGCTTCTGCCGCCCCTTCTCCGTCAAGAACCGTTATCCGCCGCAGGCTGTTCAGAACAGACCATTGGTTCATAACAGCACCTCCGATTAAACGTTCAGAACTCTTGACGCGCCCTCGAAAATTTTAGCGAATCCCGCTATGGATGTTATCGCCGCCCTTTCAAGCTGGCGGTCAATCAGCTTGTCGTACTCGGTCATGACGTCGCCCGCCTTCACCATTTCAAGCGAGCAGCCCCTGTCAAGCCCGACTATTTTGCCTGATGAAACAGCCGACGACTTTATCAGCTCGGCGCCGATAGGCGTAATCATCTTTCCGCTTGACTGGAAGCTGAATCCGGCGGAAGCGTCTTTAAACTCATTTAAGTTGAGAAGCTTCGCCATGATTGCGGGAGTTGTTATAAGAGTGTTCAGCTCATACGGAGAAAAAAGATTCCAGAAGGTCACAAGGTCGCCGTATGTTATGACGTGCGTCGAGGAATCCTCAATACCGCTCGTCGCCGCGGCGTTGCCGTTCCCGTCGCCGTTTATCAGCACGCCAACAGCGTCCGCGAACTGTGTTCTGGCGATATATGCTCCTATCTGCTTTAAGGTTATGGTGAAAAGATCAAGCTTTTGGAAACGCACAGCCTCGTATGACGCCACAAGCATACGTCCGCGCTTGTGAAGCTTTATAAGGTTTTCCTGCGTCGTGACTTTTGTTTCCGGAATGAACGCGCCCTCTGCCACGTCCTTCAGCTCCTTGTCGTCGCCTGACGGAACAGACGCGATGGAGCGGTAATCAAGGCCGTCAATCATGGTCGTCGTCGCAACTATGCGCGGAAGCAGGTCGGCCTCCTCCAATCCCTGTCGGACAGCCCTTGAAACATACTCCGGAAAAAGAGCCGCCGAATCAGTCGTCGCGAAAAACTTTTCGACAGGGCTGCTGCCCGCCCCGCTTACGCGAATGTCAAAGCGCTTAAGCTGACGCTGATACGCGTCAAGCCCCTCAAGCGGCGAGCCCTTGTAGTTTTCTGTGGGGTCAAGCTCCTCAAGCGATGCCGTGAAAGATTTCCCTGTTCCGTAAAGTCCTTTTTCAAGCTTTATTGAATCATATGACATTGTTTTTCCCCCTTTTTTTATCTCAAAGTAAAAATGTGACTGTAGATTTTGTTGTGTTCACGTCGACGATAAGATATTCCCTGCCGCCCTCGGACGCCACTGAAACTTTACCCGCGCCGTTGCACGCAAGATTGTTGTAGCCCGCCGACGGCGCTGTTCCGCTGTATCCTATTGTCACGATTCCGGAAAGCTGAACGGCGGCAAGGCCGTTTCTGAAGCTTTTTGATATCCCGCAAAAGCTGTCGCCAATCCCACACTCATTTACTGTGTTTCCGGCGCTCACAATCACGGGAACGCCCGCGGTATCAAAGCCCGCGGCGGCTTTAAATGTCAGAGTTTTTTCCTTAAACCCATCAAAAGAAATTGACATCTTGTTTTCCTCCGTTATTTATATTTTGAATTCATTGTTTTGTGCTTCGCAGTCCTTTTTTTCGCCCGCAAGCTGCGGCGAAACAGGCATTCGCTTTTCGGCGTTTTGAGAAAAGACAGATTTCAGCTCGCAAAGCTCGTTTGCGGAGAGCTTGCCGCAAATAGATTTAAGGCTTTCACCGCTGATTTGCGGCATGGCAAGCATTCCGAGGCGCACGGCGTCCGAAAGCAGCCGCTCCCTGTACAGACGCCCCTCCGCCGCGCTTTTTTCAAGTGTCTCAATTTCCGCGCGCAGGTTCTTCAGCTCGTCCGCCGAAAGCGTTATAGCATCCGTTTCAGTCTTGATTGCTTTCAAAATGTTGTTCAATTCTTGTCTCCCCTTATTTGTGAACGATTTAGTCACACCCGCCGCCGACTGTGCCGGTACGGCGACAAATGACCATTCATAGGCATCCGCCGGGTCTTTTAAAACAGCGTGGCAAAGCCTGCCGCCGTAATGCTTGCCTTTTATATGCTCGCACATTCCGCGGCGCAAATCCGCCCCGCACTCGGAGCAGACGACATTTCGTACAGAGCATCCGACGCTTGCTTCCTTTTTTATGCCCGCGTCGATATCCGCTATAAGCGCCGAATTCCTTTCGTTTCTCGGCATGTAAGCCATAGCCTTAATATACGCGTAAGGCTCGCCCAAAGAATTGCGGCGCGCGTTGTCCACGACAAGCTCCGCTTTGTAAAGCCGCGACACCTGATTGGCGCTTCTCATGTCGTGGTCACAGATTCCCGTCTTGCCCACAAACATTTTCGCGAGCGCCCCGAGTGCCTCTGTGTCAAAGCGCTCATAGTCACGGTCAATTTCATTGTCGCAAAGCACAACTCCGAAGGTGTATACCTCTTGCTGTGTAAGCGTCTTTTTCGTGAAACGGTTAATGGTATCCATATCATCGGCCGACGGCGCGCACGGCGATATATCCGCCGTTGAGTTTTTATCCAAGCCATAACCACCCTTCATAAACTTATTTCGGAAGCGGCGACACATTCGCCTCTTTCTTGTTTTCAATCAGCTCCGACTGGGCGTTGTAAAGCCGCGCGCGGCTCAATTCCACTTCGTCCTGAAGCGTAATGTCGTCCCAATATATTTCCGGCTCGCAGGAGAAACCTCTAAGCCGCAAAAATGTGCGGCAAATCTTGTCGATTACAGGCGTTATTATCCTGCGGTATCCCTCAAGCTCGCTGGTCAGCGCGTCCGCCTGCTGTGACGACATCCTTTCGGTTGACGACCATGACAGTCCGAGCATAAACGGGGGCAGGCCTGTTTTTGCCACAATCTGCTCAAGCATCTGGCGGACAGGTATTTCGCTGTCAAGCACCTGATTGTCAGCGCCTATGACTTTTATGCTCACATCGCCGACAGTTACAAAGTCCTTGACTCTCCCGCCCGGCTGCATTGCGTCGCCCCACTCCTTCGCCACCTGTATCGCGCGCTCTTTGGCGAACGCCTTGTCAAACGCGTCGTTTTGCGGCTTATAAGTCACGGCAAATCTGACGTTGCCGACGCGCTCCCAGTTCAGCCCTATCGTGTTATAAATTTTTAAAAGCACCGCGCTGATAAACGGCAGACCTTTTAAGAGTGAGCAGCCGGCCATCTCGCCGGGTTCGGGATTAAGCGCGGACAGAAGAATAAGCTCCGGGTATTTGACGGGAACGGGAGCCGCAACGCCGCGCGCGCAAACCTCGACACCGAACCCGTCTGCCGCGCGCCGAAGCTCGATATTTTCAAGCGGCGCGTTGTACAGTCCGCGCACATCTCCCGACGACACGATTATCTCCCCGACAGACGTCCCGTATGTCAGAAGCTGTTCAAAATACGACGACACAAACGCCCATATTCCGTTACGGTTTCCGCCGACAGGCACACTGTTCACAAAGCGTCTCAACTCCTTGTCAGCGGCTGAATCGGCACACCGCACCTCAAACCCGCCTGTCAGCAGCACAAGCTTTGTGACAGCCGCGTCGATAATGGGTATGGCTTCCCGAAGCTCCGCGTACAATCTCGTCTGCGCCGTTCCAAGGGGCACATATCCGTCAAGGAGTGAAAACGGATGAGACGCGCTCCTTCCGCTCGCCGTCTGCACGGCGGCCTCGTAAGATCTTTTTCTTTTGAACGGCATTTTACAAATCATCCTTTCACTGTCTTTCCACCGCAATGGAGAAGAATTCGCCGCCGCCGCGCGACAAGATGGTTTCGACAAAATAACGTATGTCGTCCATTGCGTGGTCGTTTTCTTTGCGCGGCGTATCCCTCACTGCGCTGTCGTCCCAGCGGTACAGTCCGAATTCGCGGATTGTGTCCCTGCACGCGGGGCAAATCATAATCCTGCGTTCTTTCAGCGCCGAGGCGACTTTGCGTATCCCGTCCGCGACGTCATTTTTTGCCGGCACGGCTTTAAACTTGCCGTGACGCCTGATACACTCAAGAAAGCTTGCGGCGGAAGGGTCCGCCACGACCGCCTCAATGTGCAGCCCGCGCGCCATTTCCTCAAGCGCGGAGTAATGCTCCTCGTCTGTCCGCTGCTCACCCTCCCGCCGTGAATCAAAGTAATATTCGTTCAGGCGGTACCAGCGCTCACCGACCCTTCCCCACAAGCCGAACGAAGAGGGATTGACCGTCCCGTAATCACAGGATATATAATATTCGCGCGGCGTTCCCGGCGGCTCCGCCACATGGCTTTCCGCTTTGAACATGGGGTATACGATGCCGTATGCCGCCACCCATTTCCCCTCAACAAAGCGCTCATAAAAAGCTCCGCTGTAAAGGCTTTTGTACCTTCTTATAATAGCGGGGCGCAGGGACGGGTTGTCCTCCATTCTGAAGTGAAGGTAAAGGCAGTTTTTTTCCTCCGCCTTCTTTACCCATTCCTCATGAAACCAGTGCAGCGGATTTTCCGGGTTGCAATTAAACCACAGGCGTGACTTTTCGACTGAACATCTTGCCAGCGCCTGCTCGACAAACGAGCGCGGCATCAGCGCGACCTCGTCAAGCAGCACTCCGCCGAGCGTCATACCCTGTATAAGCGACGCCGAGCTTTCGTCCTTGCCTCCAAAAAGGTAAAAACGATTCGACGCGCCGTCACGGCTGATGTCAATATAGTTTCTTGACAGCTTTTCCTCGCAGACAAAGCCCATTTCCCTCAGGAGCGGAAGAACGGGCGTCACAATGTTTCTGCGTAAGGAGGTTATTGTCTTGCCGCAAAGTGCAAACGATGTGTCGCGAAACTCGTAAAGACTCCACGCGACGAAAGAAATCGACATGCAGACAGTTTTTCCGGAGCGGACGGCTCCGTCGCATATGACGGCGTCGCGGCCGCAATGCGGACTTGTTTTGCACCACCAATTGAGGACTGCCAGCTGCTTATCTGAAAAGGATTTGAAATCACTTAGTTTTATCCGGAATCTCTCCTCTCAAAATAGCACCGCGCTTTACCGGAGGCTGTTTTCTTTCTTTTCGGCGCTCTTTTCCAACGCCTCATAAAATGGCAGCGCACTGTCCGCCGCCGCTGTTTTCCCGCCCAAAGCCTCAAGATGCTCAAGCGCTTTCAGCCTGTCGAAGAACTTAATCTCAATTGAGCTGTCCTTCTTCTTTATCTCCGAAACGTTGAAAACATCAAGCTGCTCAAGCTCGTCGGCGACAGATTTTCCATCCGTGAAAAGGAGCCTTAGCACGTCGGCGTATGAACCGAAGGCCAATCTGCGATAACCTGCGCAAACCTCGTCCAGGCCGGCCGCCCGCTCCGATGAAATATCTTCAATCTCCGACTTGACTGATTCCTTTTCAAGGAGTCGTATTGCCGCCCTCTGCGGCATGGCGAACCCCGCCTTTGCCGCCGCTTCTCTCGCGTTTCTGTTTTCAGCATAAAAGACGCAGAAAAGCTTTTCCTTTGCGGTCAGTATTTTCATTTTTTCAGATTTCCTTTCTGTTATATTCCGGCGTTTTTAAAAACCCCTTCACTAATAGACAAAATAATCCCCTTTGTTGCCTCAAACAGGGCAACAAAAGGGGAAAACATAAGCTTATTTACACTTTATTCACACTTTGTTTACACCTCATCTGCAAATGTTTAATTTCAGACATGCAAAAGCCCCGCGCCGCTTGACTGTCTCAAACGGCGCGGGGCGCAAAAGCTTAAATGTCGGCGGCTGAAGGTTAAGTCACCTTTTTATACCATGTGTTGGGAGTCTTTGTGAAATCAGGGGTATCCGTGAGCTTTCCGTTTTCGCCCTCACGAATCCTTGTAATGCCCAAGTCGACAATATCGTCATACAGCCGCTTGTTGCTTTCCTGCCACTTTTCGGCACGGCAAAGCCTTGAAAATTCCTTTACCTTGTTGCACGCTTTCCAGTATCTCCATGAAATTTCCGAAAGCCTTATGCGCGTCTCCTCGTCGGGCAACGACGCCTTTTCGAGAGCGTCTTTCCAAAGCGAATCACAGTAATCTATTTGGTTGCCATTTAAAAACAGCACGGCGTCACTGCTCATGGATGTGAATATGTGCATATGCTGCCTGCCACCGTATGTCAAGCGCCCTGTGTTCGCCGTCGTCATGTCAATATATTTCCTTATGGATTTCCAGCCCGCCCCGTAGTAAGCCTCAAGGAACTCGTTCATCGCCTTGTCCATGTCAATGTACGGATCCCACAAAAGCTTTGAAAGAAGATAAGCGCGCAGCTCTCCAAATTCGCCGTTGCTCTCCGCCGCCTGATAGTTGCCTTCCTCGTATACGCCCACCACGTTGTTTTCAACAAAATATTGAATGTTTTGTTGTATGACTCCGAAATCGGGGAAAGGTCCGAGGAAGTTTGCATAATTTGTCGTGTAGTCCCAGACATAAAGAGTTTCGCATATCTTTTTCCAGTCGTCCAAGTCACGCCGCATGGCGGCGGCCTCGGAACACTCCGCGATAGGGTGAGAAAAGCAGCATTCGATCGTGCAGAATCGGATGATGACATTGTCGCGCGGCACTGTCAGCTTCGGCGCGCTTCTTGTGTATTGGTATGCGAAAGTGTCAACCTTAAAATTGTCAAAGCCCTCCGCCTTGACCGCGTCGGCAATCTCGTTGACAAACCGCAGGAGAGTGCCGGAGTGCGCCCCTTCTTCCTTGTCGACAGCCCTGCACTTGTCACAGACACAGTAATCCTGGTTGTCGTGCTGCGTGACGGAAACAATCTGCGCGTCAGGGTTTGCCCTGATGAGCGCAAGCACATCGTCAATGGCAATACGAAGCGTTTCGGGATTTGTCAGGCAAAGCTGATTTCTTGTGCGCTTGCCGTTTTTGCCCAAGGCAAAATATTCGGGATGCTCATCAAAATATGTGTTTGCCGAAACAATCCCGTTTGTCAGTGTGTGGGCAAAGCTTCCGGCATAGCCGAAATTGCCGCCGTTCTCAGGCGACAGACGGCGGTAAATGTTGCCGTTTTGCCTGTTTGCAATGCTGTACTCAATATCGCGCGGACTTATCCAGTCAGTCTCGCGGTATTCGAGCCATGGTTTTTCGACAATTTTTATGGATGCGGGAATGACGACGGCGCCGGATTGCGGCACCCTGATAAGATCCTTTGTGAACCAGCGGCAATTTAAGTATTTTTCAAGAAACGCGTAAACTCCGTAAAGAGTCCCGCGAAGCTCACCGCCGGCGATAACAAGATCTTCCCCGACAGTTTTGATTTCATAGCCCTCATCGCCGAGACTTTCCCTGTCAATTGTAAAGGCGTCGCCCTCGCGGTTTGTCTTTCCGACAATTATTTCTTTCCCCGCTTTTTCCTCCGTGTCCGCCGCGGCCGTCAGCTCAAAGCCGCTTATCTGATGAAGGTATCGCGCCAGAATACGGGCGGCGTTTGCCTCTGACAAGGACGCCTCCGAGCCGTAAATTATCTTGTATTCGCTTGCGTTGTCGTCAATCAGCGTCATTGTCTGCCCCTCCGGAGTAAAGCAGGTGTTATCTTCGGCATCTTCAGGCGGATAAACCTTGCCGAATAAACTTGTGGACAAAAGCAGCACTATCGACATTATAAAAGCCGCCGCCTTTTGTGTAAATTCCGTGAAGCTCATTCGTTTTCCTCCTCTGCCCTTTTATTTTAGCATAATCTTGAGCGTTTTAATCTCAAACGGTCTGAAAGAAAGCTGAAGCGCGCTGCCCGAGACGGCAAGCGGCTCGTCGTTTTCCTCAAGCAAATCACAAACAGCCGCCGAATCAATTTCGCTGTAAAAGCTGACGGCGCAATTTGTGCCCTTGTTCCATGTTTCATAAAGACGGACTATGAGCGCATCGCTGTCCTCGGCCTTTTTGACAGTCTCGATAATGATGTTTGGCTTGTCTGCTTTGATGAGGGACAGTGACTCGCCGAGTGCGCCGTCCTGCGCTTTCGACTGTGTGCAGTAAAGCGGCACATTCAGTGAATAGCCTTCGCGCACAACGTCTGACGATGAAACAACGCCGTCATGAGGGTAAAGCGCAAAAACAAAGTCGTGTATCTCTCTGTCTTGAAGATGGTTCGGCGTCGTCGCGCTGCGCAGCAAAGTCGGCTTAATCCTGCCTTCCTTTACAGCCCAACCGTATTTGCAGTCGTTGAGAACGGAAAAGCCGAAGCTGTTGTCCGACAAATCCGCCCACTTGTGACCGCAAACCTCAAACTGGGCAAAATCCCACGTCGTGTTGTTGTGCGTCGTCCGCTCAATGTTTCCAAACTGGATGTCGAACGTTGCCTTGGCGGCGTTGACGTCAACCGGATAGTCAGCTTTGAGCGCAATATCCTTTTCCTTCCAGTCAATGACATAGCGCACGTCGACGCGGACCGTGTGAGCGTAGAATATGAAGTATTGGAAGATTGTTGAAAGGTTAAATTTCCGCGTCACCTTTATGACAGTGCGCACGGGACCGCTTTCTGTTATTTCACAGCCTTCGACATTGTTTATATCCCAATATTTTTCGCTGTAGAAGCATTTAATATCCCATGCGTCGTGGTTGTGAGGTCTGTCCTCATATGCCGTCAGCCTGTTCAGCACCTCACCCGCCGGAGCCACAGCCCTGCCGTTTTCCTTTAAAACAAAGGAAGAAATGTTCATGTTGCCGTCAAACTTCAGCGAATAGAAGCTGTTTTCAGCACCGCCGCTGTCGGCCGCCACAGGTTCTCCCGCCTCCGCCTTGCCGCGGACGACACAAAACGCCTTGTATCCCTTGGCGGGAATCCCCGCCGCCAAGAAAACAAGCTTTCCGTCGGCGCTCTCCTGCATCGGGCACACTTTTCCGTCGCTGTCGGTTATATAAAAATCGCCGTTTGCAGGCATTTCTGTTTCGACTATGTCGTCTCTGTCAAAGCCTAACGTGTTGAAAACCACAAGCGAGTCGCCGTCAAGCTTTATCCTTGACGAAATCGCGCCAATCGCTTTTTCGGCAAGCTCCTTGCCCGCGCCGAGTATTTCCTCATATTGCTCCTTGGAATCCTCGTAAACGGCGGCTATGGACGAGCCGGGAATTATGTCGTGGAATTGGTTGAGAAGAATGATTTTCCACGCGTCAAGTATCTTTTCGGCGGGATATTCCTCGCCCGCCAATAATCTTGCCGTTTCGCAAAGTGTCTCGACATCGTGGTAAAGCAGCTCGTTTTTGCGGTTGTAGCGTTTGTTCCGCGCCTGGGAGGTCAAAGTGCCCCTGTGGAACTCAAGATAAAGCTCTCCCGCCCACTTCGGCAGACGGTCGCTGCCCTTGACTTCTTTTGCGAGCCTGTCAAAAAAGTCGCGCGAAAACTCCATGTCGACACGCGGACATCCGGCAACTCCCTTGTGCAGCCTCATTCCGTTTTCAAGCATTTCTCTCGTCGGCCCGCCGCCGCCGTCGCCGTAGCCGAAAGAGCAAAGCACGTTTTTGTTCAGATCCTTGTTGCCGTATCTTTTCCAGCCGCCGATAATCGTTTTCGGCTCAAGATAGGCGTTGTATGTCGTGTTAAAATCAAGCTCGTCGCTGCCGCTCCTGCTGGGAATGAAGTGTGAAAGAATCTCTGAGCCGTCGATGCCTTTCCACATAAACGTGTCAAACGGGAATCTGTTGTATTCATTCCATGAAATCTTTGTGGTCATGAAGTAATCAATGCCCGCAAGCTTCATTATCTGGGGCAGCGCGGCGCTGTAGCCGAAAACATCGGGCAGCCACATTATCTTGTTGTCCACACCGAATTCTTCTTTGAAAAAGCGCTTTCCGACAAGGAACTGCCGCACAAGCGATTCGCCGGAAACGACATTTGTGTCAGCCTCAACCCACATGCTCCCCTCGGCTTCCCAGCGCCCCTCCTTTATCTTTTCACGAATCCGCTCATAAAGCTCGGGGTAATCCTGCTTAACATAGTCATATAGCTGCGCCTGCGGCGACATAAATTTATAGTCGGGGAATTCCTTCATGAAGTTGAGGACAGTCGCGAAAGAGCGCCCTGTCTTTTCCTTTGTTTGCCTGATCCTCCAAAGCCATGCCGTATCAATGTGCGTATGACCGACGGCGGACGTTACAGACTCGGTTTGAGCGCCGTAAACGGCTTTGTCAAGGAAGCGCGACGCCTCCCTTACAGAGCTGATGAATTTGTCATAATCGCCTGTGTTCAGCTCAAGCATTGTAACAGCCGCGTTGAGCGCCTTGATTATCTCTATCCTCGGAATTGCGTCATGGTCGTAAGCATTCGCGACATCCCACGGCACCAAAAGGTCATAAACAAGATCGCTCACATCTGTGTCAACTGTTTTAAGCATGGCGCAAAGCTGTGACTGACCTCTGTATTCCCAGTCGTCGCAATACGCGCTCAAAGCGATGTCATAAGTCTCGCCGCCTTTTGCGCAGTCGGTAAGGTATATGAATGTGTGGTTCATATCAATACCCTGCACAAGCTCGTTGTTTAAATAAAGAATGAACTGCTGCGCCCGTGAATCCCACCTTGTGTCCGGAAACGGATTGATTTCATAAATCACCTTTTTGCCGGCAAAACGCTCGGGAATTGTTACGGTGTGGCGAAACCAGCAGTATTGCTCACGATATCCCCAATATTCATCGTCGTGAAACGGCCGCCACTCGCCCTCGCCAAGCTGCGATATCGTGTGCTGCCCGTCCCTAAACAAAAAGCCCCCGGCACGCTCGCTGTCTGTATAGACGCGGCTGCCGAGGTGGCCAATAATCTTGCGCACCCTTTGTGCCAGCATTTTTCGCTCGGAGTTTTTGTCCGTGAAAGGAATGTCAAAGTTCGCCATTGATAGCCTCCTTCTTTTTATGTGTTTTTATTACAGTTCGTATTTCCCGCCGACAGCGGCAAGACACGGAGCTTTGCCGCACAAATGCGCCTGCGCAGTCACTCCGCTATCGGCTTATAAAAGACATCAAGGACAGTTTCAAGGGCGGCACGCTCGTCATAATAAAATTCCGCAAACTTTTCGCCCATTTTCATCTCGCCCTCAATCGAAATAAAGTTGTCAAATCGGGCGCCTTTTGATATTGCGTTTGTTGCGAGATATGTCGCCAGCGAAAGCGTGACATTCGTGTGTGAATAAGCGGTGGCTGTGTTGTAAAGATTAGAAATCGTGCGAAGATTTCCGAGCGAATATTTGACGGCCTTTTCGGAAAAAGCTTTAATGTAGTGTATTTGCCGCGCCCGCCTGTAAGTGTCGGCGTTTATATCATCGTGCTTTCTTTCGCGCACATATTGAACCGCTCTTTCACCGTAAAGGGTGACTGTCTTTCCCTTGGTAAAGCTGCCGATTGTCTCAATCGGGGTCAATGTGACACCGTCGATGGCATCGTTTAGCGCCGATATTCCTTCAAGGTCAAGGACCGCGTAAAAGCTTATGGGAATGCCGTAAAGCACCCTTTCTATTGATGTAATAACATTTTCGCAGCTTGTGTTTTTGCCGTTTCCGTATGAGTAGGCAAGGCATATTTGCATATTTTCCACACCTACATATGCGCCGGAGACTGTGTATAGGTTTACTTCCACAATAAGGTCACGCGGGATGCTTATGAATGTCAGCGCGCCTGTTTTAAGATCCATCGCCGCCACAATTATTGTGTCTGCCTGCCCGGCAGTCCCGATTATGCCGCCGCTTGTGCCGAGCGTCTTCTTGTCGACGCCCATAAGCGCGGCGGTGACAATGTTTTCGTTAAGAGCGTATTTTTTCCCGTTATATTCGACCGTTCTTCCCTCGTCGTAAGTCACAGCATATTCATTTTCGCCGATGCCTATGTGCTCGCCGTCGTCAAGCTTGTTTTTCCCTATTCTGGTAAGTGTAAACAAAGCCGCAAACCCCGCGATTAAAAGTACCGCAAGGACGGCCGCTATCATGCGTATTACTAAAACGGCGGGACCGCGCCGTTTTTTGATGCGCCGATGCCCTTTTTTCGCCTGCTTTACATCTTCATCCTCGGCATCGCCGTTGTAAACAGCTTGATACTTTTCAACAAGCCTGTCAAGATCGGATGAACGTTTGCTCTTAGATGATTGAGAGCCGCTCCCGGAGCCGCCGTGCCGCGACGAGCTGCCGGAGGAGCCGCTTTTGCGACGCGACGAGCCGCTTGAGCCGCCGCTTCTATGTGACGAGC
>LSQX01276309.1_pt2 | contig 37641 bp, 29 predicted proteins | sample 654561 | NCBI WGS metagenome assembly LSQX01 (sample SAMN04489861, study PRJNA283612) | anaerobic digester metagenome | isolation source: 4 biogas reactors fed with cattle manure at either 37C or 55C with and... | place: Denmark: Kongens Lyngby | collected 2014 | reverse complement strand
CACACTATTTTGGACTTGACTTTCTAAGGGGTCCTTAACATATTATATCATTTTTCAATATTAAATTGTTATTTAAATTGTTATAATGAATATAGCCTATTCAAAATCATGGGATCTTAAAACGGATAAAAGGGGAACAGATATCCTGTCTATCTACCTTTCATATCGTTGTACAAACGACTCTCGTACAGGGGTGGTTTCATAATTTATATCCTGTTATGAATCATTCATTCATATCCCATTTTCAATGTCCATACAACTTCCTTGGACAAGGACGTAACCTTTCTCCCATCACCTGATTCACGTTTATTATTATCAATTCTTGGTAGCTTAGGATATATTAGAGACTCTCACCTGCCGATTTGCGTCCATACTATCCATACACGGGAGGACAGGGGAAAGAATATAACTAACATTCTTTCCCCTGTCAACTATTATTCATTGTTATCATCATCCTGTTATTTCTTACCATACTTGCTATCATAAGCACTTTGATAAATTTCAAGAAGTTTATCAACACCTTTATTCTTCATTTCTGCTATATATTTATCCCACTCGTTATCTATGTCGGCGTCGCCTGTGATAAATCTGGCAGCCATCTCATCCCTGTAGGAGTTTATTACTGTTTCCAGGTTGGCCAGCTCGGCAGCTTGCTCTTCTGTGTATACAAGAAATGGCAAGACCATTTCTAATGGAGGAACATAAGGGGCATAATTATTATTTGTATCCAATGCAAGCCTCCATTCCATATCTGTTTCATAATCTCCTGGCTGCATCTGGGCATATCTATTCTCAGAAAAATCGGTTGTATCACAGCGTAATCCAATTCCGCGCCAGCAGTAGTTTTGTTTATCACTCCATCCTATCCCGTCTGCAAATACCAGTACTTCTGATGGCGTACCGCTCCTTAGATCGTTTATACCCTTTGCTTTTTCTTCCTCTGTTAACTTTCTCCACCCGACTCCTTCTTTACCAAATGCTTTTAGATAATACAGATCCCTATCATACAATTCTACACCCCATCTGAACGCCTCCTCTGGATATTTGCATTGAGAGGTTATTACAAATGTTGTAGGATTGATTTGAGAATACGCATTCCATATTGCATATTTGCCTGCTGGGCCTTCCAGAGGCGGAATAGCTATATAGTTTTTCCAATCCTCTGGTCTATCACCTACAGCTCCTGATGGTACGCCGTTGGGGTAACATCCTATTACCTCAACATCATCCCCGCTTTGTGCAATTTGCCTAGCTTGATCCTGCTGTATAACAAAGCTTTGAGGATACAACAACCCTTCTTTATAAAGCTGATTAAGCCATTTAAGCGCATCTCTCCATCCATCTTCAATATAATATAATTTTACTTTTCCATTCTCAAGATGTATTGCAGAATATACGAAAGGATTTGTCAAGTAGCCAGATATTATAGAACTATTCCATCCGCCCTCATATCCAAGTAGGGGTATTTCATCGGCTTCTCCATTTTGGTTAGGATCCTCGGTTTTGAATTTTCTCAGCATATCCGTAAACTCATCAACCGTTTTTGGTATTTCAAGTCCGAGCACGTCGAGCCATTGCCTGTTAACACACATTTTGTTTGAAACTTCGCAGTGATTGCATTTTTCAATGTGGGGTAAGGCGTAAATATTACCGTCACTCATTGTTATTATGTCTCTCAGATTTGGTACCTTTTCCAGTACTTGTTTAAACACACCGTCATAGGCATCAATATAGCCGTTAAGAGCCACAAAGGCACCTTGTGAACCGTAAACCTGCTGCTGTGTTTGGGAAATATTACAATTTAGATATATGTCCGGCATGTCTCCACTGGACAGCGAAATATTGATCTTCTCGGTCAAACTTTCTGATGGTATAACATTCCACTTTATTGCTATATTTGTCAGCTCTTCATAAAACTTAGTAAACTCATTTGTAGTGATATCTTCAACATTTGATGCAGTTGGTACTGTAACCGTTAATTCGATTTTTTCATCTACTATCGGAAATCTGCCACTGCTTAGGATTGATTCCATTGCTTCACTCCACTCATAAAGACTTGATGATACCGGTGGTCCGGTTGATTCCTCAACATCCTCAGCTGATTCATCAACATCCGTACTATCCTGACTGGTTTTTTGATCAGAAGTGTTGTTTCCACAGGAAGCCAAAATCATACAGACTAAAACAATTGACAGAATTATAGCTACCAGCTTATTTTTATTCATAAAATCTCCCCCATTTATTTTATGATTTATTAAAACAGAACTGCCACAAACAGACTCAGCTCTGCTTTAACCTTTTAGTGACCCAATCATTACACCCTTCACAAAGTACTTTTGAACAAAAGAATAAATGCATAACATAGGAAAACTGGACACAACTATTAACGAGTATTTTAACAGCAGCTTCATTTCCTGTTTTTTCAAGAGCTCTTTTATCTCAGAACCTGACAGCGACGTGTAATCAACCGTATTTGCTATTAGAATCTCCCTCAAAAATAACTGCAATGGGTATTTTGATTTGTCTGTTATATAGAGCATAGCACTGAAATAATTATTCCAGTGTCCTATGCCGTAGAATAAAACCATGACAGCAATGATTGCTCCCGATAAAGGTATAACAACAGACCATAGAAAACGCCTGTTACTGCAGCCGTCTATTTGGGCAGATTCCAACAATTCATTCGGAATGGTTGTCTGGTAATAAGTTTTCATTACAATAACATTATAAACACTTAATAATCCTGGGAGCCATAGTGACCATGAGGTGTTCAGAAGATGTAAATTCTTAACGAGCAGATAGGACGGAATTAAACCGCCACTGAAGAGCATAGTAAAAACATATATTTTCATTATTATACCTCTACCGATCAAATCCTTTCTCGAAAAAGGATATGCCGCCAGTATGGTAAAAACTACATTCAGAGTAGTACCAACAACGGTATACATAATTGTATTTAAATAACCAATCCAAATATCCTTATAATCAAATACCACCTCATAAGCCTGTGTTGAAAAATCCACAGGATAAAATGAAACTCGTCCGCTTTGAACTGCCTTGGCTGAACTAAATGAACATGCAACAACATGCATAAGAGGATAAAGCACTATGAGTAATCCAGTTATTGCTATTAGTGTAATCAAAACATCAAACACCTTGTCACTCTTGTTTATTCTTATTCTGTTAACCCTGCTATGATATTTCACCATAATGATACCTCACTTACCTTCTGAGCAATTTTATTTACTATAACGATCAGAAGCAATCCTATTACCGACTGGAACAAGCCGATGGCTGTAGGAAATGAGTAATTTGCTATCGGCGATGCCAACCCTATTTTATAAACATATGTATCAATAACTTCTGAGGTCCTCAGATTGAGATTATTCTGCATGAGATAGATTTTCTCGAAACCGGTACTCATTATAGAGCCGACACTCATTATCATGAGAATAATTATCGTGGATTGTATACTTGGCAAATCTATGTGCCATATTCTTTTAAGTTTTGAAGCACCATCTACAATTGCAGCCTCATGCAGTGTTGGGTCAACACCCGTCAATGATGCAAGATAAATAATGGAATTGAATCCTGTATACTGCCATATTCCCGTCCAAACGTATAAGTGAGGAAAAAGATCCGGATTTGATAAAAAGTCAATTTGTGCAAGTCCCATTTTTTTTAGCATAACATTTATAGGGCCAAAATCTATTGCAAAGAATTGATTGATGATACTAACCATAACCACGGTGGATATAAAGTAGGGAGCATATGTAACCATCTGAAGAGTTTTCTTTAATTTATTGTTTATCAAATAGTTTAGAACAATGGCTAAAAAGATCGGTAATATCGGGCCCACAAATATGCTGTAAATGCTTAATGATAACGTATTTCCTACAAGGCGCCAAAACTCGGTAGACTGAAAAAATTGGTTGAAATGCTTAAATCCTACCCAGGGGCTTCCAAACATCCCTTCAAATAAATTATAATCCTTAAAGGCAATCTGCAAACCATACATTGGAATATACTTAAATATTATTATGTAAACAGTCGGGAAAAAAAGCATTGCATATAAATCCCAGTTATTTAACACTTGTTTTTTTCTGGCTGATTTGTTTACAGCCGCTTTATTGTATGCAGATAATTTCATCAAGTATTTCTCCCCTTAAATATTGAAAGTAATATGAACAAATCCGTAAATGTGATGGGCAATTATATGACATTTATATAATATGCCACATATAGGTACTGTTACAACCTTCAATTTTTGATATCCTATTCAATTCTTGTAATTTTTATAGAACAGACAAAAACCCTTCTCACCTTATCCAATCAAACTGTCTCTTTGGATTTTTTGACTATAAAGTAGCTCTTAACCATACAATTTTATTTGATTGTTTTATAAACCAGACTGTAGTAAAATAGGGAATTGAAGTTCCCTGCTGGTTCATCAACCTTTTTTTGTCTGTACTTGGTTTAATCAATTTGGAGATTTTTTGTACTGCTGAGATGAGCGGAAGTTTTCTATCAATATCAGCATTATAGCATTATGATCACTATAACAATAAGGAGGTATTCGGATGCCCCACCTGTGCACACCTATTATAATAAAAAACAAGGAAATCAGAAATCGAATCGTCATGCCTCCCATGGTATGTTTTAGCTGGGCAGGCGAGGATGGCTTCGTTACCGAAAAACATATCCGGCATTACGAAGCAAGAGCCAAAGGAGGAACGGGACTTATCATAGTTGAAGCTACCTGTATAAACCGGTATGGCCGCCTATCAAGCGATCAGCTGGGCATATGGTCAGATGAGCATATAGAAGGGTTAAGGCAGATTTCCCAGGCTTGCCACAAACATGGCGCTACAGTGCTGATCCAAATCCACCACGCCGGAGCGAAGACACCTCGGGATGTTGCCGAGGTAGCCTTAGCTCCATCCCGATATCCGGAACATACAGATACCGACAGGCAGGTTCGGGAATTAAGTGTCGAGGAAATAAAAGCCATACAGCAGGACTTCCTAAAGGCAGCCCAAAGGGCAAAAGAAGCCGGCTTTGATGGCGTTGAGCTTCACGGTGCCCACGGTTATTTGATCTCCCAATTCGCATCAGCCATTACCAACAAAAGAACGGATCAATACGGTGGCCCCCTGGAAAACAGAATGAGATTTGCATTGGAAATAATACAGCAGTTAAAGGATAATATTGATAAGGACTTCATCATCGGATACCGCATGGGAGGAAATGAGCCCACTTTGGAAATCGGGATTCAGATTGCGAAAATTCTGGAATCCGCCGGTGTCGATCTTCTGCATGTCTCTGCCGGCATATCCTCCCCCGAATTTCCTCAGCCACAAGTCCCAGAAGGCTTTCCGGAAAACTCAATTGTATACTGCGGCGCCCAGATAAAAAACAGGGTAAGCGTTCCGGTCATTGTGGTCAACGGAATCCGTACGCCTCAACAAGCCAAATATCTGGTGGAAAACGAGCTGGCCGACATGGTAGCCGTCGGTCGGGGACATCTTGTGGATCCCGATTGGGCCTGCAAGGCCATAAATGGCTCTAAAGTAAAACCCTGTTTAGACTGCAAAAGGTGCCTATGGCATTCAGATCCAGACAAATGCCCGGGTAAAAACTGATCTTGCCATAGCCTTTTCACTCATATTGACGCCTTAACCTTCTCTGCCTCCTATACGTCCGGTTCATTACTTATCCCATTTTGTTAGCGCGTCAAAATCGGCTCCCTGCATATTTAAAAAGGCCTTTCCCTCTTAGTGGAAAGGCCTTTTTATAACTCAATATCATATTATTATACTGCTTCTGAGTCCTTCCTATGCAACCTCCTACCGTAAAGCCTGCCGGTATGCCTTAAAGCACCGAACAGAAGGGCTACTAAAAACACATTTCCTACCATAGCCGGAAGGACTGCCGTTACAAAAGCACCGATAAAGATCTCCTGAGGAAAAACCCCTAATAGTATTGCCGAGCCTATAAATACGCATCCGCTTAGAATGGTACCGACTATGGGTACAGCAATTGAAAGAACGTATTGATTGATAAACCTCCTAAACAGCCGAATACCGATAAGCAAGACTCCCGTAGTTATCAGCTTATCAATCACATTGGGAACAAATCCACCCGGCACGTTGGTTGTAAGTCCTGACAGTATGCCGGCAGCTATCCCCGCAACAAAACCCACCTTAATGTCCTCAAATGTTAAAAGACACAGGAATAACATAGCCAGCAGAAAATCGGGTTTGACGGGAGTCCCCGTTGAAGGGGTGACATAATGGAGTACCAAACCGATGGCAAGCAATAATCCAGCCAATACAAAATCTCTCAAATTTTTCACAACTCATCTCTCCTCTTCTCATCTAATCTGATTTTACCGCCCCACATAGCCTGTACGGGCTGTACAGGCTACATGCAGGTGGATTTTATATTGCTACAATAATAACACATAACTTATAAAATGGCAACACCAAAATAAAATTCAAAAATCATCTGTAAAAGACATGGTTTGCTATGGTAGTCACATAAGTTCGGTTTTTCACTATCCATGAACCTGCTGATTTAGCCGGGTTGAAAAAGTATAGGGCATCTCCAGCCGGTTTTGACCCTCCGTAAGCCTCCTGAGCAGCCCGATAGCTTTCACTGCTGGGCGTATTGTATATCGTACCGTCCTGAACGGGGCAAAATTGGGGAATACCGTTATAGTACTCAAATATTACTCCGTATATCGTATTCGGAAAGCTTGAGGATCTGACTCGGTTCATTATTACGCTCCCAACAGCAACTTTACCGATATAAGGTTCACCATCGGCCTCCGCGTGTATGATCCTTGCAAGCCAGAAAATATCGTCTGAAACCTGCTGGGACGACGAGGATCCCCTGCTGGCAGAGCCGGATGTCTGAGAACCCTTGCTATAGGAAATGGTCTGACCGTTGTACAATGCGTTTTGAGTCTGGGGACCTGCAATACCATCGATTCTCAAACCATAGGCTTTTTGAAAGGCTATCACCGAGTTCTCGGTTATTTTCCCGTAATATCCCGTCACATTTGCGTGGAAAAAACCCTTTTGCTTAAGAGCTGTTTGCAATCTGGAAACGGCCTCGCCCCTCATCCCGAATTTTAATGTTACAACCTGGCCAGTACTGCCGTAAAGCGCCGATTGAGTTGCATTACCTGCTATTCCGTCCACCACCAAACCCCGGCCCTTCTGAAATTTCATTACAGCATCCCGGGTGATCGGGCCATAATAACCGGTAACCTTCCAGTAAGTATAGTAGCCCTGATTCTTCAACTCCTGTTGTAGACGGGAAACCGCCTCTCCCCGGCTTCCTATCGAAAGCAGAGGATATGCCGCCTGGACATTCACCGATGGAAAAAATACAACTGCAATGATCACCGCTGCGATAAAACAAAGAAATCTACGCTTTTTTGTACTCTGTCTCATAAATCCACACCCCATATTCCCAGTATTTTTGCTTACTATTATAGGGTGTGCTTGAATTTACTGTCAAATTAGTAAATCTCCGTAATATGTATTGTTACAAATATATTACGGAGATTTTAAATATTTATTATTTTTGCTCATTAATTCATATACATACCATATCGTGCCAAAGCTTGTCTTACAATAATCAACCGAACTTTATTGTCCTTACATTAACTCCGGGAATCCGGCTTAGCTCTTCGGAAAACTCCTCGAGATAAGCATCGGTAGCATTCACATTGAGGGTTATGATACCCCTGTCACTTCCCGGATCATGTACCCCCTGTCTGGTAAGTATACAATCCCCGTACTTTGTCAATACTTCCTGAACGCTGAGGGCCTGCTCTTTTCGGTTGTCCAATTCCACAGCAACCACGTAAAGACATTTATCTGACATCAATCTTCCCTCCTTTCTTTATACTATTTTCTCAATCTCAACCCGGGGCAATATACTCTCAAAGCCCGAACGGGTACACAGCAGTGTCCCTTCCCTCATCACAGAGGCGGTTGCAGCCGCCATACCATAGCGCAGCATTTCCTTCAAGCCGGCTCCTTCCTGTATGGCAAGACAAAAGCCTGCAACCATCGAATCTCCGGCACCTGCCGTACCTTTCACCTCAACTTGGATGGGCGGAGCATAATAAGCCTCCTTATCATCCACTATAATGGCACCCCGGCTGCCCATGGATACCCCTATTATGTTTACCCCCTTATCCAAAAACGTCCGGGCTGCACGTACAATTTCCCTGTGAGTTTTAAGGCCTATTCTGGTTGCCTTTTCCAGCTCATACAGATTGGGTTTGACCAAATACGGGGCCGCTTCAAGCCCTTGAAGCAGCAATTCATCATCGGCATCAAGTATGCATGGCACACGGTATTTGTTCACCAGTTCAATCAAATCCCTGTAGATGGACACCGGCACCCTTTGAGGAGCACTCCCACCAAAGACCATCATTTGGCTTTTTGCAGCATAGGAATTAACCTTATCCCTCAGCTCTGCAAGGCATTCCGGCGGAACCGGATTACCGCTTTCGTTGACCTCTGTAACAACTCCCTTTGACATATCGAATATCTTAAGGTTAATCCGTACCTCCCCTTCTACATACACAAAGTCATGGGGAACACCCATTGAATCCAAGAAAGCCCTTATCATCTGACCTCTCTCAATATAGTTAATGCCCGTACACAAAGCGCTCCTGCCCAGCTGGTGCAAAGCTACAGCCACATTTAGACCCTTTCCGGCCACATCCATTCTGCTGCCCTTGATCCTGTTCAATCCTCCATATGTAAATTGCTCAACGGTGACCATCCTGTCTATACATGGATTGAGCGTCAATGTAGTTACCATCATCATTCCCCCCGCTCCATACCCCTGTTAACTCCTTACTATGTAATATGCCGGTTATCTTTGACACCGTCGTTTATCAACAGACAGTCAATCGAACCCCAAACATTTTATCTGCTGTCAGTCCGCCGTATTACTCATTTAAAAACCGGGCTATCATGCATTGAGCCCGGTTTTTAACGAAATCCTATTATTCTTCACTCTCCCGTCTGGCCTGTTCAACAACTTTTGCACTGATGTTGGCAGGCACTTCCTCATAGCGTACATACGTCAATTTAAAACTCCCACGGGCCTGGGTCATGGAACGCAAGTCGGTAGCATATCGGAACATCTCGGCTTGAGGTACCTCAGCTTCAACCTTCTGCAGTCCGTTACCTAAAGGTGTCATACCCAAAATACGCCCGCGCCTGCGATTTAAATCACCTATGATATCACCCATATATTCATCGGGTACCACCACTTCAGCCTTCATAATGGGTTCAAGCAGTACGGGATCCGCCTGTTCCAGCTTTCTGTAAGCAAGGGCAGCCGCTATTTTGAATGCCATCTCGGAAGAGTCAACGGAGTGGTACGAACCGTCGTACAAAGTGGCCTTAATCCCGACCATGGGATAACCTGCCAGGACGCCCTTTTGAAGCGCCTCCTGCAAACCCTTTTCAACTGCAGGAATATACTGTCTGGGCACTACACCGCCCACTATCTTATCAACAAACTCAAATTTCTGTTCCGGATCCGGCAATGGTTCAAACTCAATCCAAACGTGTCCGTATTGTCCGTGACCGCCCGTCTGCTTTTTATGCCTCCCTTCGGCTTTAATACTCTTACGGATGGTTTCCCGATAGGGTACCTTCGGCTCCTTAAATACCGCGTTAACACCAAATTTGTTCTTCAGCCGGCTGGCTATTACATCAAGATGTACCTCGCCTATTCCGGATATAATAGTTTCACCAGTTTCAACGTTCGGCTGTACCGTAAAGGTTGGGTCTTCTTCCATTAGTCGGTTCAAACCGCCAAACACCTTTTCCTCTTCACCTTCTTTTTCAGGGAGCACAGCCATAGAAATGGAAGGTTCGGGAAAATCAATGCTTTCGTACATCACAGGTGCCGAAGGATCGCACAGGGTATCACCGGTTACAGTGTTTTGGAGCTTAGCAATCGCCCCAATATCACCTGCGGTAAGTTTATCCACCTGTATCTGCTTTTTCCCCCTCAATACGTATATGGAACCGGTTTTTTCGTTTCTTTCCTTATTTGCATTATATATGCTCATCCCTGCGGAGAGTTCTCCGGTCATAACCTTAAATACCGAAAGCTTCCCGACAAAGGGATCAACTACCGTCTTAAAAACAAAGGCTGAGAAAGGCAGTGATGGATCCACCTTATACTCCATCGTTGCCCCTGTTTTGGAATTGGTTACCGATACTGCCGGACGCTCATTGGGAGCAGGTATATAATCAACGATACTGTTCATCAACAACTCAACTCCGGCATTTTCGGTGGCAGAACCGTATAGTACCGGAACCACATCTCCTTCGGCAATACCTATGCGTAAAGCCTCACGAATCTCCTGCTCGGTAAGCTCTTCACCCTCAAAATACTTCTCCATCAGCTCTTCGCTGGTCTCGGCTGCAGCTTCAATAAGGCGCGTACGAACATCTTCAACTGTATCTGACAAATCATCGGGGATTGAAATCTCTTTAGGTTCCTTTCCTGTGAAATCCCAAGCCTTCATATTGACCACATCTACCAGGCCGGTAAACCGTACACCGCTCATAATTGGCACCTGCAGCGGAGTTATGGCTGTTCCGTACTTGGCTTCCAATTCCTCCAACACTTTCTCGTAATGTACATTTTCCCTGTCCATCTGGTTGATGAAGACCATTCTCGGAACATTGTATTCTTTGCAGTAGTCCCATGCTTTCTCAGTGCCGACGTTAACGCCTGACACCGCACCAACTACAATGACGGCTCCATCCACCACCCTTAAAGCCTGGAGCATCTCACCGATGAAATCAAAGAATCCTGGCACGTCTATTATGTTAATTTTATGATCATTCCATCCCAATGGTGCTATTGCAGCACTGATGGATATTTTCCTTTTTATTTCTTCGGGATCATAATCGGTGGTGGTAGTGCCATCTTCGACCCGACCAAAACGATCAGTTGCTTTGGCATTGAAAAGCATGGCCTCAGTTAAAGTGGTTTTTCCTTCTCCGCCATGGCCGACGATTCCTATGTTGCGGATCTTTTGTGTCACAAAGTTGTTCATCAACATTCCTCCTTGTAATTTTGGTACACTGTCTAAAATAATGCATATGCTATACTATTCTGCAGCAACGGGCTATTTCCTTTTTTATTGTAACATACTTTTGACCAAAACTTAATACGGTTATTAAATAAATATTTCATATTTTCTTCTTGTCAGCTGTATTTAATTTTGAAATTGTAAAGCATCTTCCACGGATGTACCGCTACACGAGCGCACATTATTAGTATACACATTGCTTTTTGCAGAATATTGCGTAAATCACCTTTAGAAAAGGCTTTGAACCTATTAATGAATGAAGCGAAGGACAGCCGGAATCCGTTCTAAACGAAGAGAGTTCTTTTTGTTGTAGTCCTTGACTTTTTATATAATAAAATATACAATTTTCTAAATATCATACCAAACACCCCGACAGACTTATCACCTTATTCCACGGAGGTCAGCCATGAAACATATAACCGTCAGTTTGAAAAATAAATCATACCCCATATACATAGCCTCCAGGGGTTGGAGCCAGCTGGCCCAGGCCATCGGGGGAAAAATCAGGGGTAAAAAGGTAATGATAGTATGCGATGAAAATATATATCCCCTTTACTATAATTCAGTAAAATCCGTTCTTATATCCATGGGATACCAGGTATGTTCGGCCGTAATACCCCCGGGGGAGGCAAGTAAGAGCTTTGAACAGGCCCAAAAGCTATACACGCAGGCTCTGGAAGCCAGACTAGATCGCTCATCTTCCATCATTGCCCTGGGCGGCGGGGTGGTAGGGGACCTGGCAGGCTTTATAGCAGCCACGTATATGCGGGGTATTGGTTTCATCCAGATCCCGACTTCACTGCTGGCCCAGGTGGACAGCAGCGTAGGAGGCAAGGTAGCCATCAATCATCCCCTTGCCAAAAATATAATAGGTGCTTTCTATCAGCCTGATCTGGTGTTTATCGATCCCGGCACCCTCATTTCCCTGCCATCCAGAGAATTTGCCACCGGCCTGGCAGAGCTCATAAAACACGCCTTTATAGCCGATCCGGACTTCATAAGCTGGCTGGAGGAAAACATGGATGCTATTATTGCCCGGGATGTGGAAATCTTATCTCATGCTATTTATCGTTCCTGTCAGATCAAGGCGGGTGTGGTTGAATTGGATGAAAGGGAAACCGGCCTGAGGATGATACTCAACTACGGGCATACCATTGGCCATGCTATTGAAGCGGCCACCGGCTATTCAGAATACACCCACGGTGAAGCGGTAGCTATGGGTATGGTATATGAAGCCGGAATCGCCGAAAAGATGGGCTTGATTAAACAGGACTATATCAATCGGTTGGCAGACATATTAGAAAGAGCCGGGCTTCCCACCCAGCTCGACACACCGGCATGGGATCTCATAATTGAAAGAATGAACCACGACAAAAAGAATGTTGACCAGCGTATTGTTCTGGTATTACCCATCGGATACGGCAAAGTTAAAATTTTTAAGGAGCTAACGCCGGAACAGCTCAAACAATTTCTGGAATAAATAAAAGGAGGAATATGGAATCATGCTTAAACACCGTAAAACCATTGAAAGCCTGGAGCCATATAGGCCAGGAAAACCCATAAGCGAAGTTAAACGGGAACTTGGGCTTACCGATATAGTGAAATTGGCTTCTAATGAAAATCCGTTGGGCTGCTCTCCAAAAGCCGTAAGAGCAATCATTGAATGGACGAAGGACATAGCCCTTTATCCCGATGGAAATTGTACCGAGCTTAGAAATGCTCTGGCTTCCAGGTTCAGTCTCAGCCCTTCCCGCTTTCTCTTCGGTGCGGGAACGGACCAGATTTTAGAGATAATTGCTCAAACCTACATCAACTCGGGCGACAACACCATCATGGGCTGGCCATCCTTCTCAAGATATGAAGCCGTAACCCGTATAATGGATGGAACAGCCATTAAAGTGACTTTAACCGGGGATTATCGCTTGGATCTGAAAGCTTTTTTAGATGCCATTGATGACAAAACCCGTATTATATGGATATGCAACCCCAATAATCCCACCGGTACAATAATCACCGAACAGGAGCAAAGGGAATTTTTGAAAAGAGTGCCGGACAACATATTGGTAGTACTGGACGAGGCATACCATGAATATGTTCAGGATGCCAATTATCCCCGGAGCATCCAGTTACTTGACGAATACGATAACATAATAATACTCAGGACTTTTTCCAAGATATACGGTCTGGCCGGCCTCAGAGTTGGATATGCCATATCCAACGAAAACATTATTTCCTATCTAAACAGAGTCAGGGGACCTTTTAATGTCAATGCAGCTGCCCAGGTTGCTGCCGTGGCATCGCTGGAAGACAGAGAATTCGTTGAGGACAGTATAAGGATCAACCAGGAAGGCAAGCAATACCTATATCGTGCCTTTGATGACATGGGACTGGAATACATCCCGACCCACGGCAACTTTATCATGGTAAATGTGAAAAAGGACAGTGTGCAGGTATTTAGGGATCTGCTTTTAAAAGGTGTTATCGTTCGATCTGGGGATATATTCGACATGGACAACTGGCTCAGAATTACCGTTGGTACGCCAGAACAAAATGCAACATTGATAAATGCATTAAAAACGGTGCTATAAAAACATTCCATAAGCCAAGCCATAGAGATACGGGTTAACGTACAACAGATTTTTATCCGGTATGGTACGGTATGATAGTAATGATGGTACAGCAGTACGGTAGAACGGTAGGGCACATCACATTATAAAAATTATTGGCTTTTTTAGAACAATGCGCCCGTTCTTAACAGAATAGCGCATTTTGTTGAGTCTAAAACTAATTGTTGAGTCTAAAACTAATAAGAAACATAAACCATTGTTACGCGGAGGATGGATAGTATGGTTATTGTTATGAAACCAAGTGCTACAAAAGACGATATAAAGAATATTGACGCACTTCTCAAAAAACTGGGTTTGGGCGTCCATATATCAACGGGTTCGGAACGGACCATTATTGGAGTAATCGGAGATAAACGACTTCTGGCCGATACTCCTCTGGAACTAATGCCAGGTGTGGATCGCCTGGTGCCAATTGTTGAACCTTTTAAGCTGGCGGGAAGAACCTTCAAACCTGAATCAACGGTGATACGGATTAAAGATGCGGAAATAGGCGGCAAAAAGCTGACCATTATGGCAGGGCCCTGTGCTGTTGAAAGCCAGGAACAGATCATGCAAACGGCAAAGTTCCTAAAATCCAGAGGAGTCCAATTCCTAAGGGGCGGGGCATACAAACCCCGGACATCACCTTATTCATTTCAAGGCCTGGAAGAGGAAGGTTACCGTCTTCTGGCCGAAGCGGCCAAGGATGTCGGCCTTCTGGTGGTATCAGAGATTGTGTCCATCAAATCCATCGAACAGGCAATAGAATACGTGGACATATTCCAGATCGGTGCCCGGAACATGCAGAATTTCCAGCTATTACGAGAGGTCGGAAGGACAAAAATCCCCGTAGTTTTAAAGCGAGGCCTTGCTTCAACGATAGAGGAATGGCTGAGCGCTGCCGAATATATAATGAACGAAGGCAACTACAATATAATTCTCTGCGAGCGGGGCATCCGTACCTTTGAAACGTATACCCGAAACACCCTGGATCTCAGTGCCGTTCCCATTATTAAGGAGATCAGCCATCTTCCCATAATAGTCGATCCCAGCCACGGTACCGGAAAATGGAAGTTGGTAACCCCAATGAGCCGTGCCGCCATTGCCGCCGGCGCTGATGGCCTGATAGTGGAGGTTCATCCTGATCCAACATCGGCCCTTTCCGACGGCCCCCAATCGTTGAATTTTGAAACCTTCGACACGCTGCTGGATGAAATTGCAAAGGTAGCCGGTGTCATAGGACGGGAGTGGTAAAACATGTCATTGCAGAAAATAAGCATCCTAGGCCTTGGCCTGATCGGCGGCTCCCTGGCCAAAGCTATCCGGCGTAACCTGCCGGGAAGCATCGTTATTGGTTTTGATACAAATAATGAATACCTGGACACGGCTTTTAGGGAAGGAATAATTCAAGAAGCAGCTGCAAAACTGCAGGAAGCCGTCGAGCATGCCGATATCATATTCCTGTGCACACCGGTAGGAACCATTCCTCAACTCATCAAAGCAATCGCAGAGGATATACGCAAGGGAACCATTGTTACGGATGTGGGCAGCACCAAAACAGCAATAGTAAATGCTGCAGAGCGGTATCTACCCCATGGTATATTCTTTGTAGGAGGGCATCCCATGGCCGGCACCGAGCATTCGGGGTACAAAGCCAGCATCCCTCATCTTTTCGAAAACGCCTACTACGTTCTTACCCCTCTTGCTTCCACCCCTGCATGGGTTTTGGATAATTTAAAAGCTTTATTATCATCCATAGGCGCCATTCCTCTGGTAATGGAACCCCGGCTTCACGACAGAATCGTCGGATGCATAAGCCATCTTCCCCATGTAGTAGCCGCTGCATTGATAAACGCCATACAGAAGGTGGACGATCCCCAGCATTTTAAGGAAAGGCTGGCCGCCGGCGGCTTCAGGGATATCACCCGCATAGCTTCCTCAAACCCGCTTATGTGGCGGGACATATCCCTGTCAAATGGTGAACAGCTTGTAGAACTTATAGATCATATGATCGACAATCTATCGGAATTTCGAAACTACATCAACGACAATGACCGCCACGGGGTTGAAAATTTCTTTTCCAGAGCAAAGGCATTTCGTGACAGCCTGCCCACCCTTCAAAGCCTGGCACTGGCTCCCTACCACCACCTGTACGTGGACGTGGAAGATCGGCCGGGAATCATCGGGAAAATAGCAAGCCTGCTGGGCCAACACAGCATTAATATAAAGAATCTGCGCATAATCCACAGCCGGGAAGAGGAACCTGGCGGATGTTTGGTGATTTCCTTTTCGGATGTGCCTTCCCTGGACAAAGCAAGGAAGGTGCTGGCTGCACAGGGTTTCAGGACTTACGCAAAATGATTGCCGCGCAATAGAAAGTGCAGTGGCGGGTTTTTTACAACCCCCATTTATGCGAGGCTTTTAGCAGCACAAAAAGGTACAATGGAAATATAATAAAAATATGATAATGCCAAAGAAGATGATGAATCGGGAGGAAAACCATGAAACTCAGCATAACCCCTGCCAAACGGCTATTGGGAAAGGCAGAAATCCCCGGCGATAAATCCATATCCCACCGCTGCATAATACTCGGAGCAATAGCCAATGGAGAAACCCATCTCAGCCGCTTCCTGATGAGCAACGACTGTATCAGCACCCTTAAGGCTTTCAGGCAGATGGGCGTCAATATAAGCGTACCGGGCCCTGACAAAGTTGTAATAAAAGGTGCGGGGCTGAACGGGCTTAAACCGCCTTCTTCCCCCATCGACGCCGGCAACTCAGGCACCACTGCCCGACTGTTGGCCGGTTTACTGGCGGGCCAGAGTTTTGACAGCGTTATAACGGGGGATGCATCCTTGCAAAAACGCCCTATGGACCGGATCGTCGCTCCTCTTAAAAAAATGGGAGCTGACATCAGTGCGGGTACCTGCGCAAGGTATCTTCCTCTTATTATCAAAGGCAGCACTCTTGAAGGAATAGATTATCATATGCCGGTTGCCAGCGCTCAGGTAAAATCTGCGCTGATCCTTGCCACCCTCTATGCAAAGAGTCCCAGCTGTATACATCAGCCGGCTGTATGCCGAAACCATACCGAGTTACTCCTCCAGGCCTTCGGAGGCAGAATAGAAACTCAGGGCAACACAATTACCGCTTATCCCGCCAGACACCTATACGGCCAAAATATTAAAATACCAGGGGATATATCATCGGCTGCCTTTCTTATGACAGCCGGCCTTCTGGTGCCGAATTCAATGCTAGTATTAAAGGAAGTGGGCCTGAATCCCACTCGAACCGGAATACTTGATGTTTTCCATCAGATGGGAGCCGATATTTCGGTTGAAAATCTGTCAAACTCCGGAGGTGAAATAACGGGGGATATTATCGTAAAAACCTCTTACCTTAAAGGAACCGTTATCAGCGGAGGGCTGATCCCCCGGTTGATCGATGAAATCCCCATCATAGCCCTGGCCGCCACACAGGCAGAAGGAACTACCGTTATCCGGGACGCCCAGGAGCTGAAGGTCAAGGAAACCAACCGCATTAACACGGTTGTCAGCCTGCTGTCCCGTTTAGGTGCAGATATTGAAGGCACAGATGACGGCATGATCATCCACGGTCCTACACCCCTTACAGGGGATACCTTGGACAGCTTTGGAGATCATAGGCTTGCCATGACCGCAGCCGTTGCAGGCTTGATAGCCCGGGGAGGAACCACCATCAACGGATGGGAATGGGCGGACATCTCCTTCCCCGGCTTTTATGAAACGCTAAAAAAGCTGCAATGCTAGTACTGCTTTAACAGCCTCGTCACATAATCCCTGTAACCCTGTATTTCCTCCCATGTGGTCAAAACCCTGATCTCCAGAGAAACGGTTTTCCGTTGGCCGGGCTTTAAATATTCCAGGATTCCCCTCTCCCTTGCCCAGCTCCGTCCCATAGGAACGCAGTTTCCCGGCTCAAGGCCTACCACATAATCCTGCTGCCCCATCATCTTCCATTGGGTAAAATACGGAAGTTCCTTTTGGTTATAATATACACATATACCCAGATTTATGGCCTCGTTTATTATGGCGGCACAGCTTCTTCCCCGGTCATCAACAGCCAGTTTGTGGAAAAAAACCTGTTCCCTGTACCCGGGCGTGGGAACCTCAAATCTGTTGAACCCTTCAATGCCCTTACGAGCCTCTTCATCCCGTGGAGAGGTATGTATTATCGGTGCAATAAGCTCACTGCCCTCATCCACCACCGGAAAGCCCATGTTCATATGATACAATATCATAAGCGGGGTATCCTCATACCCTTCATTGACAATCTCGTCGTCAATTATTATTCTGTTCCTTCCACCATATGCCTTGATTCTCCGATGCAGTACCAAATTTTCGGAGAATATAACAGCTTCCCGCACCTTTCCTTCTATCCACAGAATCAGCTCGTCCCCTTCCCATTCAACGCCATGGTTTACCTCGTCAGCGGGAATATTGCTTATTCTTCCGTGAAGGCCCAAATCCCATATTCCTTCTCTCTCAGGCGGCCCTACCTGGGTAAGCCCGCAGGTGGTCAAAACCCCTCCGTTAAAACTGCGGAGCCACTCATAGCCGTATGGCTGATAATAAGAGGAGTGCACAATACCCCCCTTGCCTATGAAGCCTAAGGCTCTCCCGTTATGTTCCATCCAGGCAATGTCCAGGGCTCTGTCGGGCAGCACAGTAAAGCCAAGCCCGCTGCCGGTTTTAACATCCAGGGCATGTACCCCTTGTGCCCTGCCTTCATTCATTGTGTATGACTTTATACCCGCAATCTGAGACAAATGACCAACCCGCCGTCTTATTTCTTCTTTCGTAAATTCCCTGCCAATATATTGCATTTTATTCCACCCCCATTTTTTATACAAGCTTCAAGCCAAATCCTGGCGGTATTTTTCCATAAGTATCTTAAAAAGCTCTGCGGGTGTTGGAGGAGTATACGTTATGGCATTGGCACCCGCTTCAATGGTAGCAATAATGGTTTCTTCACTGGGACCACCCGTAGCAATTATAGGCACATCCGGCATTTGATCCCTTATCCTCTTAACAATATCCGCCGTTTTTTTAGCTCCCGAGACATTCAGTATACTGGCTCCCGCCTCTATCCGGGCTTTAAAATCAGTATTTTCCGATACAACCGTAACAACGATGGGAATGTCGATTGTATCCCTGACCGCCCTTATGATATCATTGGGGATTGGAGCGTTTAACACGACTCCAATGGCTCCTTTAAACTCGGCATCCAGCGCCAGGTTTACCACCCTCTTCCCTGTGGTGGTCCCACCGCCTACTCCGCAAAAGACCGGCACATCACCGGCCATCATTATGGCCTGAGTTATTGCAGGCTGTGGGGTGAACGGATATACCGCAATTATGGCATCGGCATTTATATTCTTGATAACGGCAACATCGGTGGTAAATGCCAGGGAACGTATTGTCTTCCCGAATATCCTTATTCCACTGGCCTGCTGAATGCATTCCGGCACTTCAATCATATGCCTTCTTAAGGTTCCGCGTATTTCTTTCGGCATTAAGCTTCCTCCTTTGCCAATCAGAATCAACTGTTATTTTGCTTATATTAACCTAAAAAATATACGCTTAAAACACAAACAAGAAGCTTGTCCAAACAATTCCTCATACAAGCCGTCCACGAAAAAAATATATACAACAAACCTTCTTTTTGGGGGCTATGCTGCCATACCCCCTCAGCCCCCCTTCATTATACTGACCAAACCCTGCTTCATCGTTTCAGCTTCCCCGGCCTTTACCCTAAACACCACTATCAGTACAATCACTGCAATCAGCAATACAATCCCCCAAATGATAACATCCTTCTTCAAGAAAAAAACCCGCATATCATACACCCCCTCATCTAAAGATATGCAGGCATGCTTCAATTTAGAATAGCATATTGGGAGATGGACAGCCCGACGACTGACGACTCGTTACTGATAGATATATATGGCACATTTTACATAATATACATGCTATATTTCTGCCTTCCATAATGTAAAATAACTTTAATCATAAAAGCATTATAAAAGCTGAAGGAGCATTTAATCCATGAAACAATTGGAAGAATTAATCGAAAAAATAGAAATCCTTCGTAATCAGATACATGAACTCATACAGCAACAGGGCATCACTAACCCGGATATTCTCAGGACAAGTCAACAACTGGATCAACTGCTGGTGGAATACTATAAGCTAATCAATGCCGATAAGGAGGATTAGCTTATAGTCTATTATACCATTAATTGCATAAAATCTCAATTCCCAGCCAAAAGCCGCCAACCTGGCTTAATTGAAAAGCCCATGGGTGTATGCTATAATTTGTATAACGAATTCGGCATAGGAGGGATAATGTGGATATAAAAAGTTTTGCGTCACCCGAAGCAATTTACCGTTCCGCCCCGTTCTGGAGCTGGAATGATAAACTGGATAAGGATGAGCTGAAAAGGCAGATTAACGAGATGGCTGAAAAAGGCTGGGGAGGATATTTCATGCACTCACGCGTCGGCCTTGTGACAGGGTATCTTTCTCCTGAATGGATGGAAATGATCAGAACCTGTGCTCAACAGGCCGGTGCCACCCAAACTTACGCATGGTTGTATGATGAAGATAAATGGCCGTCAGGTTTTGCGGGAGGCGAGGTACCTGCTGTTGAGGAATATAGAAGCCGTGCATTGGTACTGCTCAAAAAGGAATGGCTGACTGAAAACGACACGGTACTCGATGAGTATGAACTGGATGGCAATACATATTATATATGTAAGCGGGTATCCCCGCTGGGAAATGCATGGTTTAACGGAATGTGTTACGTTGATCTTATGAACCCCAAAGCCGTTAAAGCTTTCATTGACTGTACCCATGAGCGTTACAAGGAAGCCTGCGGTGAATATTTCGGCAAGGAAATTCCGGGTATATTTACCGATGAACCATGCTATCTTATGGAAGGACAGTACAACGTTCCCGTGCTCCCTTGGTCCGATTATCTGCCTGAATTCTTTGAGAATTTAAAGGGGTACCGGATCGAAGAACACCTTCCTGAACTATTTTTTGATATACTCGACTACCGCAAAATACGTTTTGATTTCTTTGACGCCGCAACCCAATTGTTCATTGAAAGCTTTACCAAACAATACTACAACTGGTGCGAAGAAAACAAGCTTATAATGACCGGCCACTTTATGGCAGAAGATAATCTGGCCTATCAGCTTCAGTGGATCGGCGCTGCAATGCCTCATTATGAATATATGCATTGGCCTGGAATAGACAAGCTGGGAAGACATACAGACCAGCTGGTTACCGTAAAACAAGTTACCTCGGTCGTGGATCAGCTAAATAAAGAAAGGGCCGTTTGTGAGGTCTTCGGCTGTATTGGCCAGCAGTCCAGCTTTTACCACCGCAAGTGGATTGCCGACTGGCAAGCCGCTCTGGGAATCAGCTTTGTAAATCATCACCTGTCCCTCTATTCTATGAGAGGCGAAAGAAAAAGAGATTACCCGGCTAACTTCTATTATCAGCAGCCCTGGTGGGATAAAGAGCGGGAGTTCGGTGACTACATAGGCCGTTTAAGCTACGCAGTTTCACAAGGCAGGCGTCAGTTGGATATATTGGTGCTGCATCCCATTTCCAGCGTATGGAGTGAATATTCGCCCCTCCATAAACTAAACAATCTGGCGGTAGAAAACGGCGTATACGATAAGCCTTTTACCGATCTGTCCAAAGCCCTTATAGCAAATAAGCTGGATTTCCATTACGGTGATGAAATAATCATGCAAAAACATGCCAAAGTAGAGGACGGCAAGCTGGTTATAGGTCAGCACTCATACTCAACAGTGGTTGTTCCTCCGTCGCTGACCCTGCGTAAGTCCACCTTAAAGCTGCTGAAGGATTTTGCCCAAGTCTCAGGTGCCAACAGGCTCATATTTATGCGGCCGCTGCCTGAAAGGATTGATGGGGAGAAAGTCCATGTTGATCTGCCCGCGGGCATACAGATTGCGAACACAATTGACGATATCATAACCATTCTGGATGGCTATTATCCTGAAAGAATAAGGATAACCGACAGGCTTACCGGCGGTAATGCCTATAGAATCATTTGCCACCAGCGATCATCCGATGAGGGCACATGGTTGTTCTTCACCAATACTGACGAGAAAAGGGAGATAAACGCTTCGATTTCGCTGCAGGCCCAAGCACCGACCAACCCTGTAATACTCGACCTTAATTCTGGTCAGGTATACTCCCTGCCCGCCGCTTTTAATTCCGATCGCATAGAATTTGAAGTAAAATTCTATCCCGCTGGCAGCCTGTTAATAATGCTTCCCAAAACTCAGATGGACGCAAAACCTGCACCGAGTTACCTGGACAGCGGCATACAGTTTGGTACCGGGCATACCACATTACGCTTGATAGACAAATGGAATTCATCCCTTATGGACAAGAATGTCATGCCCATCAATGACGTTACCCTGTATCTGTACGGGACAATGGTAGCACAGGATACTCCGGTCACTAAAGTGCTGCACCAGTGGTTTTATAAAGCACCGGAAGGAACTCCCTTTAAGGCCGAGTATACCTTTGAGGTAATAAACGTTCCTAAAGGCGAGATATTCGCAGCTATTGAAGTCGCCGAGAATTTGGACAGGATCACCTGCAATGGTGCGGAAGTCAAACCTCTGAAAGTTAGGGGAGAGCTAGGAGCCTTTGATCCAGAGAAAAGCTGGAAGGATATCAATTTCACCAAAGTACCGTTGAACGGCTTGCTGAAAAAAGGTATCAACAAACTGATGCTGGAAGGAAGAAAATCCAACAATATTACCGGCCCCGGAACCCATTCAGGGGTTGAAAACTTCAACGAACACACTCCCACAGAGGTTGAGACTATTTACATTGTCGGCGACTTTACGGTACAGGATGAGGATAAGATAAAATTTGCCATTAACGGCGTTATCGGCACCCCGGACCATCGGGATCTTACAACTTCCGGTTATCCCTTTTATGCGGGCAAAGCCGAGTTTAATTCATATATAGAAATCAGCGATGATTTGGCCAATAGCTCGGGCAGATTCTATCTGAAACTAAATGATGTAAATGCTGCCTGTATTGAGCTTTATATAAACGGAGAATATTGCGGCGTAAAATACTGGCAGCCCTACGTATATGATGTGACAAAGCATTTGAAAGCAGGAAGGAACGAGATAAAGCTGGTAGCCTCAACTACTCTGTTCAACCTCATGGGGCCAAACCGAATTGTAGGAATTACCGAGGCCCTTTATGTTGGACCCCATACATTCCTGGATTTTAATAATTTTACGGAGAGATATGCTCTGCTTCCATTTGGGATAGGGTCCGCCAGCCTAATCACGGTATAGGATATCTTTTGTATGAACCGATTTGTCTCAACATGTCGGCTTCACTTGCTCTGCTATATGAGCAATACCTTAAGCAATACCTCAAATATGTCGAACTTTACTTCAGCTGATAGACGGGATAGTTGCATATTTCATTTTATGCCTATCCCGCCTATTTTATTTATTATATTCGGTCATCCGTTACTGGTTTTTCCTCAATTATCATATCTGTACCTTTGGCCAGCCCTTTTCCGAACCATATGTTAATTGAACGATATTTTTTCAAATACGAATTTCCTATTTCCTTGTGGTAGAAAATTGCAAATCCGTATATAATATAAGCACCAACTAAAAATATTTTAAAATATATCTATCGAAAAGAGGTATATCCATGAGTAGCAATGAAAAGAATGCTCAAAAGGAAATACCAGATGGCATTATGATGAAATTATTTGAAGCCTTCCCCTATCCGCTTCAGATTTTTTCCCGCGACGGGACGGCAATAATGATTAACGATGCAGCGCTGGAGATGATAGGCATAAAGAGCAGAGAATCTCACATAGGCAAGTATAATGTTTTTGAGGATCCGATAGTCCGTAAAATGGGCGTTACGGAACAGGTCAGGGAGGTGTTGTCCGGCAAAATCGTTTACCTTACCGATTTTACCACATCTTATGATGATTTGATACGATATTATTATGTAAGGGAAAGAGATTTAAAGCTGATAAACTCGGATATAACATGTTTTCCTCTTCTGGACGAGAATGGACATGTAGAATACTTTGCTGCGATCTTTATCTTTAAAAACGTATATGCGGATAAAGAAGAAATCGGACGGGCCAAAGAGTATATAAAAACCCACTGGAAGGAACCTTTCAAAGCCGATAAGATAGCAAAAGCAGCACATCTTAGCAAATCCCATTTCAATAAACTATTTAAAATTCATACCGGCATAACTCCCCATGAATATTACATTAACTATAAAATCAGTAAGTTAAAAGAGAAGCTGTTGGATACAAACCTCTCTATTTCTCAGGCTTTTGCAGCATGCAATATGAATTATAACGGTCATTCCGCCAGACTGTTCAGAGAAAAGGTTGGTTTAACTCCTTCAGAATTCCGAAAAAAATACCGGAATAAATAAACTTGACAGAAAAAATTGTATGCAGAAACCAGGCTGTAATGCCTGCTTTTTTATTTTCTGATCACAGTATTCTTACTAAATATGAGCATATTTTAACTATTAATAATCCAAGCTCATGAATAAAATATCTATAGTGAATATCAATTCCAAGTATTATCAAAGGCATTCCTTTACTTGATTCAGCATTGAATGCTGAAGGTGAAGGCATTAATTATTGATTTAACCTTCTACCAGCGGGATATACATACAAGGATTCCGACTGTTAGCTTTGATATTCCCGATTGTTTATCAACCATTCTTGACGCGGTACGGCATCGATTGCCCGGTTGACCAGATGGTTTGACAAAATATTATAATTCCGGGGAATTGTGCGACATATCTGAAAAAATACAAATAATAATTAAATAGGAGGAGGCTATTTGTATGTTGAAAGCAAAAAGAAAAAAGCACATTCAGTTCTTATTTCAATTAACAGCCTTGATTTTGATAGCTGTAATTCTTGTCGGCTGCGGAAGTAACACGCCTGCGAATGAAGATACACCTTCAGGCGGAGGGAAAGTGGAAGAAACACCACAGCAAAAGGATGAAAGTGAGGGAAAAACAGAGGATACGGCACCGCAAAGCGATTCAGGTTCAAGCTCACCCGGTTCGCCTGCTACTGCAGCGGAATCTTATACTGCTTACACAGAGGCAAAAGGCGAGTTGATATCAAGACTGTCTGATGCACTGTCGAGTAATCCCGATACCGGACTTGCTTCAATGTCTCTGCTTGGCATAGCATTGGCAGATTTGGCCTTGCTACCGGCAAGCAGTTTCGGCTTGGGAGAGAGTTCGGTCAATATGGCGCTTGGATTCGTGGGAGCTAAAGATATTGAGTATAGTGAAAGCGGCAACCAATACAGCGTTAAGTATCGGAGCGAAGACGGAAAAAATTATGAGCTGAAAGGAGAATACGATAAGGCAGCAGACGCACTTAAATGCATTTCATTTACAGACGGCAAGGAAACTATAATTTCGGAACATCGCAAAACATCTTTCGGATATGTCAGTCAAACATATATTATTAATGACGACGGTTCAGCATATGTTTATCAGCTGGCAGTCAGCGGCTTGAACGGTGCCATTGGCATTTTCGAAGCATCCCAGGTACCTCCGGGATTAACAGGCAGCGAAACAATTGACTTCCCCAAGCAATGCAAGGAATGGTATGCAATAGATGGAAATAAGGTAACAGGAGTCGACTCTGACGGTCAAGAGATATCATTTGAGTATACCCCATCTGATGAGGGTGAATAGGTAATGAGAAAAGGATTATTGATACTGATAATCTGTCTCGCAACACTTGCTGCTGCTTCAGTTCTCACAGTGACTGTCGTAGTGCCGTATATAAGATACAATCAGGCAATTGCTCCATTTAATGAAGGAAGGTATGAGGAGGCCATAGCTGCATTTGTCGCTCTTGGGGATTATAAAGACAGCGCAGAAATGTTGATGGAATCCCGTTACCGTGCTGCAGAAGCTAAACTGGATAAGGGGCTGTATGAACAGGCAATGCAGGAATTTTTGGAGCTTGGATCATATCGTGACAGCCATGAGCGTTATCGCGAAGCACGTTATCGCTGGGGGATGGCGCTTGTAAACGAAGGATCATACAGGGCTGCCCTGGAGCTGTTTTTACCGGACATCGAGGATGTTAGCGTCATGAATGAAATAAAAAGAATATACAAGCTGGCAGCGCAAAACGGAGAATTGGGCGTTGCTTATGATGCTGCTGCGGCGCTTCGGGATTTTGAGGCCATAGCTGAACTGGGTTTACAGGTTATTGCAGCTGGCCGTAATCATGTGGTTGCCCTTCGCAGAGACGGCAGGGTGATGGCTGCTGGTAACAACGACAAGGGACAATGCAATGTTCAGGAATGGACCGATATCATTGCAGTAGCTGCCGGGTTTGAGTATTCTGTCGGACTTCGGGCTGATGGCACTGTTGTCGCAACCGGATTTAATAACAATGGGCAGTGCAATGTACAGGGCTGGACGGAGATTGTGGAAATTTATGCGGGCAATACCGCAACAGACACTATAGGCGTGAGAGCTGACGGTACTATTGTAGCAACCGGGAGCCTTAAAGACGGGAATTACTTCGAACAAATTCCCGGGGAAGCGGATGGTATGATAAAGCTGCGTCCGGGATTTAATGGTATCATTGCGGTAATGGATACCGGCTTTATCCGGTACATTCGCAAATCAGGTGAGATGAAAGGTATTAACAGATGGATAGGCATAAAAGATGCAGCTATTGGTACTCAGCATGCTGTTGGATTGCTTGTTGATGGAACCCTGGTAACCGCAGGAAGGAGTTCGTCCGGGCAAAACGATGTGGAGGACTGGTCCGATATTATTGCAATTTCTGCTTCCAACAGCAATACTGCCGGGCTGAAAACCGACGGCACGGTAGTTGTGGCAGGGAGGGACACCCACGGGCAGAAAGATGCGGAAAAGTGGGAGGATATTACAGCAATATCGGTGGGACCGAGTTTTATAGTCGGGCTGAAGATGGATGGCACGGTAGTTACGGTTGGCAGGTTTTTGGCAGATGATGAGGCCAACAAAAAGGTCCTGGAGGAAATTGCTTCATGGCGGGATATCGGACCTTCGTCATAGTCATGACACCATGAATGATATATGAGAGCAACAACTATCAACAACTGTCATCGAATAATGAACACCTGCATATTGTTAACAACGTACTGTTGCATATTATAATCTACACCATCATAAAAAAACGAAAACCTGACCTGTCGATTAAGTCATTATCGGCAGGTATTTTTTACCTTATCACTAACCATGTATCATTGGAACAAACCTAACCGGGTAGATCTCCTCCTTTTTCAGCTCATCTTTTTGTTTAACGATACGATACAGCATTTGTATACCGTTCTCAGGGCCAACCGGGATTACCATCCTCCCTCCCTCAGCCAGCTGTTCAACAAGCGCACCGGGTATCCGGGGCGGCGCGCACGTAACCATGATGGCATCATATGGAGCGTGCTCCTTCCAGCCTTCATAGCCGCTTCCCAGCTTATAGTGGATGTTGTTATAACCCAGTGATTCCAATACCTCCCTTGCCCGGAGCTGAAGAGGCTTTATCACCTCTATTGTATACACTTCTTTAGCCAGGCGGGCCAGAAATGCAGTTTGGTATCCCGACCCGGTACCGATCTCCAGCACTTTTTCGTTCCCCTCCAGCATTAGCAGTTGGGTCATATATGCCACCAGGGAGGGCTGGGAAATGGTTTGGCCAAACCCTATGGGCAGAGGGGTATCAAGAAATTCATCCTGTTTATAGATTTCATCAAGAAATTGCCCTCTTGGAATGGTGTTTAATGCTTCCCATACCCGCTCGTCGGTAATATTTCTCATGTGTTCCCGCCTCCACGCCATGATTGTATTAACCCCCTCCCGCTCATTACTTCTTTGTAATCCTATTCGTCAAAAAAATGGTTTCATATATTACTCTCTAAGATATCATTTTAAAAAAACGCCAAAATATCCATCTGATTTGAATACCTGTCCTTAATACACCTGTCCGGTCTCATAAGTCTCCCACTTAGAATGGCCTCATCATCATAATTATTTCCAATGAAAAGGTATAAGTTGAAGCCTGCCCCGCCGGTTGATATAATTATCATTGCAGGATGCAGTCATACCAATATGTTATCAAGCCATTTCGGGAGCTACGAATATGAAACCCAAGAAATCCTTAAAATCATATATTTATGAAAGAGATGAACGCAAGTGCCGCTTTTGCTCCAAACACCTTAAGTACCACCAGGCAAGTCTGGATCACTATCTTCCCAAAAGCCAAGGAGGAACAAACGATGTATTTAACCTCATATTGAGCTGCAAAAATTGTAACAATACCAAAAAAAGCTCCGTTCCTGATGATTATGAAGAATTAATGATAAATCTGTTCAAAATCGGGGTTAGGGATAGGGTGATCAAAGCATCCCTACCCCGATTTTCAGCCAAAGAAATCGATCATATGGTAGAAAGCATCGACAGGCTTGAAGCCATCGATAAATACGTAGTTTTTCAAAGTAAAACCCACCGCCTGTACATAAAGAACAACAGCATAAAGAAAATTGTTTATATCGGAAGCAATAATTCTTTCGAATAAGCACATATCACATTAATATTACTCAAAATACTTTCATGGAGCGTAAATATTTTTTGTGTATGGGATCATTTGGCCCTTTCTGGTCAGCTATCAATAAACCTCCTCAATAGTGTACTCCTGAGTGCCCAGTCCTATTTTTTCCAACTCCCTCAGCTGCACAAAGGGATCCTTCCTGTGAATCCTTTCAAAAAGATGTCCGTGGTCTCCCAACTCCATACCCTGGGGAAGCCCGGATGGAATAAGATCCTCAACCTTAATTGCATCTAGGGAAGCTCTTTCGATTGCAACGATATCCTGGGAAGCAAAGACACCTATATCGGGCACCAGGGAAGGAGTTGTCAGCCCCCAGCAGTCACACAGTATGGTGATATTGGTAAGGAAATTGATATAGAATACATGACCGGGTTCAAATGTCTTTATCACCTCATCGGTACAGATGGCCATACCCTTCTGGAAATCTTCGTATCTGTTGGCATCCATTTTAATGGCACCGGTGGGGCATACCTTCACACAATGCTGGCAGAAGGTACAGTTATGGAAGAACACATGATACTTACCATCCTCATCAAAGCTGTTTGCATCATGGTTACAGCTTTTAATGCAATCTTCACAGTGTATGCAGAGATCTTCCTCCCACGTTATTCCACCCTCAAGGCCGTGGATCTGCTGTCTGGTCCTGTCGGTTACACACCCCATTGCGATGTTCTTGCAGGCACCTCCGTATCCGCAGGCACCATGCCCTTTAACATGGGATAGGTTTATCATTACCTCGGCATCGTGGATATAGCCTCCCACATCGACGTTCTTAAATGTTCTGAAATCCACCTTCTTCTCATAAAAATACTTATCCAGATATCCGCATACCGGTATAATCGGTACCCCCAGGTACTCCTCGGTATAGCCCCTGCTCCTTGCTCCGGAAACCACGTTGTCGGTTATGTATACCTTGGCACCGTATTCAAGCATTTTATCAACCAGAATCTTTACAAACAAGGGATGAATTGTTGAATATCCAATATTTCTGCCCAAGTGCATCTTTATGGCCGTCCATTTGCCTTTGACTATCTCCTGCATCCCCATTCTGTCAATCATCCTGCCAAACTTAGCGGGAAGCGTTACATCGGCATCATATTTATCATACTTCACAGATGAAAACAACACTTTTGAACCCATAGATTTTCCTCCTTTTTCTTTTGCATATATTGACATATCTTTGCCTTTGAAATATTTATCATTTGTAGCCGGGTATAATTGTTATGGAAACCATCAGCATATTTGCCGGCCCCAGCTTTATTCTATCACAGCGGCATGGCCTCATCAATATCTCGGAAATACTCCTGTTATCTTTTCACTCTTCGGATCAACAAGAACGGTAATCGACCCCAATAAACCATCCATCTCGGTATGAAAACTCACATAATACATATATCTCCCCGATACATCCATAAGCTTGTTTTCATAAGGCTCAATTACCTGCTGGCCTTTAAACGCCACCGCTGCATATATTTCTTCCTCTCCTGTAAGTCCAAGCTTATCTGCCCTTCCGTTTACCCCGCTGTCAATCAATTCGTTGTAAACCATATCCCTTATCCGTTTTTTCTTTTCCTCATCCAAGGGGATGTACTGGGATTTTGGAACATAGCTTATCAGATTTAAACTTTCCAATTCAACGGTAAAATCGCCCTTGGTCTGCTCAACCACAGATCTTTTCAAATAGATGGCCATCTGACTGCCTGGGCCAGTACCTCTCAAAGAAACCGCATCTTCAATAGTTGTATCCAATGAAAGGGAAAAGACATCGCGTTTCACGTTGGCTGTCGGGGTGTAGCTATCAGGAAGTTCATCTTTGAAGTTTACTTTTCCAACAGTTAAGATATTGCCGGGGGTTTTACCGATATCATGAATAAAATAAAATATGGCATAAAGATAATCGGGGGATTCATTCGATTGTACGATACATTTCAGATACACCGTTGTGTTTTCACAGGTAAACAAAGGGATCTTCCAGTCAATGTCATCGCTTTCGTAAGCCATAACATACTCTTCAGGAAACATCTCCGGAGTAAAGGTAATCGAACTTCCAATCAACGACTGATTGACAATTTTGTAATCCTTCTCTTCCATTACCTTTGAATAAGAAGGGTCATCCGATCCAAAACTGACATCACCAGCATTTTTATAATTCATTCGCGATGTGCACAGAAAAACCACCGCTATCAATACAGCCAGAATACCGGCTACCTTTAGGCGGTATTTATGCTTTCTGAAAACATTTATAAGGGAGTTACTGAACAACTCAATATCAGCCATTTGGCCTCATCCTCTTTTCCCTTAATAAATTCTCCAGCTCCTCTATCTCCTCTTACGCAAGATCCGAATCTTCTATCAGTGAAGCCAGAATCAAACCGAGCTTACCCTTAACCATTCTGCTAAAAACCCTGCTCTCATGTTTCAAAGCCTGCTCTTCGATTATAACAGAAAAATAGTAATACAAATGTACTATATATTAACATATTGCTTCTGTATTAGATTATTGTCAATAAATATTTATAGTCTGCCATAAAAGTTATTTCCCCTTCTTCTGCAACAAATACCAAACGACCAAATTCCGTCGGAACTTTGATTTTACTTTTTTATAAATATGAAAAGAGGGGGATTGCTCCCCCTCTTAAACTCTCCGTATTTATAATACTTTACATTCCAACTATTTCATCGAAGTATTGGAGAAACTTAGCTCTCGTACTCTCAATATCCATATATTTTGCTTCCCATCCATGCTTACAATGTCCTCAATCAGCCGCACTTTGAATAGCCGCAGGACCGGCAGACTACGCATCCTCCCTCGTGCTCCATTTTAAATCCGCATTCCGGGCATGCTACGGTGTTTTTACCGGGGTTCCCAGCCGGATTCGATGACTCAATTCCCTCCAGGTGGATGCCTCCGTTCTTTCGAAGCGGACTTTTACAAACCTCCTTAAGGGAACAGAGGGAGCAATTCCCCAGGCAGCTATGCCTGTTTACCATGTCCGGGCTTCCGATGTCTATATCATCAACGTCCAGTTTGTTGTTCAGCCTTAACTTCACAACCTTTTCAAGCACCCTGCCTATGGCATCGGGGCAGGACAGAACCTTTAACCCCTTCTGCCGCAATGTTGAGTGACACCTGATGCCTTTGAGCTGTTCTATCAATATATCAACATCCATACCGGAACGCAGGGCCATGGATATAAGCCTGCTGGTAGCCTCGGATTGGGACGGACAGCCTCCGGCTCGTCCCAGATTTGTAAATACCTCGCATATTCCCTGTTCATCATAATTCACCGTAATATACAGGTTACCGCACCCTATCCTGACTTTTTCGGTAAATCCCATGGTGACGTCCGGACGGGGTCTTGGTACTATCTTTTGCTGTTTCTTCTCCGCCTGTTCGGCCTGCCCTACAATACGACTTTGAATCTTTTCGGTCAGGGATTCGCCTTTTTCCTTCTTTCCATCATCATCTTTTTTAGGCTTTACACTCAAGACCTGTGCCTCCCTGCTGCCGTCGCGATAAATTGTAACTCCCTTGCAGCCCAGCTTGTATGCCAGCCAGTATACCGTCCTCACGTCGTCAACCGTGGCACTGTTGGGGAAATTCACCGTCTTGGATACCGCATTGTCGGTATACTCCTGGAAGGCTGCCTGCATACGCACGTGATACTCGGGTGAAACATCATGGGCCGTCACAAACACCCGCCTCACGTCTTCCGGAATCTCCTCTATATCCTGAATGCTGCCATGGGATGCTATCTTTCTCATAAGCTGGTCAGAATAAAAACCTCGCTTTATGGCTACCTCTTTAAAATACGGATGCACTTCCAGAAGCTCATCATTGTCCATCACATTCCGCACGAAGGATATGGCAAACAACGGCTCTATTCCGCTGGTAGTACCGCATATTATGCTTATGGTCCCGGTAGGAGCTATGGTAGTAGTGGTGGCATTCCTGAGTTTTATACCCTTATGCCTTAAAGTGCTCTTGTCATAATACGGGAATGTCCCCCTTTCCTCGGCTAACTGGGCCGACATCTCCCTGGAACGCTCACTGATAAACCTCATTACCTTTCGGGCAAGCTCGACACCCTCATCGGAATCATAGGGAATGCCCAGCTTAAACAGCATATCAGCAAAGCCCATGACTCCAAGGCCAATCTTCCTGCTTCCCTTGGTCATCTCCTCAATTTCCGCAAGTGGATATTTATTGACATCAATGACGTTGTCCAAAAAATGCACAGCCGAGTCCACAATTCTGGCCAGTTTTGCATAGTTCAACACATACCTGCCGTCAACCTCTTCAACCACCGTGGAAAGATTTATCGAACCCAGGTTGCAGCTTTCATAGGGCAACAGTGGCTGCTCCCCACAATTGTGCACGTATATACCATTGGCATCAAAGGCATTAATCCCTGGTATTTGTACGTCAAAAACATCTTTTTCACCGGCAGGGATAATTTCGGTAATTGTAGCAACAAATCTCTCCCTGTTGAGTGCTCTTCCGTATTCCTCAAGGCACAGCCTTAAAGACTCATGCTTTTTGGCATTGGCAAAACCTATTTTCTCAAAGAAAACCTGTATATTATCCGAGGTGATAACCAGCTCATGCCCGGTCTTGACGCTGTACTCCTTCATTCCTCCCTTGCCGTCGGGCATTTCTTTGTTTTCCTTGGGTTTACGTTCCATATATATGGTGGAAGCTATACCCAAACGAAGCAGCATCCGCTGAACAATTTTCAATCCTTCGGTATCATTTTGCCACAGCCTGATGGCTACGTCCTTATCATGATTGCCTGTAACGGTTCCATCGGCATCGAAAAGTCCCCTCAAAAAACCGCGGTGGAATTCATAGCTTGTCCTTTCTAGTTTTTCAGTGATTCTCTTATTTCCGGGCACAATCCCATAGGCAGCCGCCAAATCCCTGAGAGATGCCATCTCAAGACTGTGTTCCTTCCTGTCATCAGTCATTTGCTTGAAGCCCTTGAAGCCTTCCCTGTGCAGCAGGGTAAAAGTGGCTTTCTCTGCTGCTTCCATAACCGATTGAGCTTCCCGGTCATCTCCCCATACTGATATAACACCGTCCTCTTCCTTCAGAGTACCATTACCTATAAGAAGACCAAGCATATACCCTTCCTCGAAAGTCCCCTGGCCTTCCCAAACAAGCCCGCGGTTATTGTTCAAAAGAATTTGATCTCCCGGCTCCAGTTCTCCGGCAGGTATCCAGTCCTCCTCTATCCTATCCCGTGTCATGAGAGAAGCAACCCTTATCATGTGGTCGGGCGTAACTTCTATACTGTAACCTCTGTCAGTCTGTATCCTTATAACTTGCTTTTTGCCGGTCTTAAAAAACCCCTGCTCTGCCGAAAGATAAAAGTTTCCGTTCAACGCGAGGGGTACCTGCCTGCCCAGTATATCGGCAACCTGTGCAGGACCTTCCTGGGTGAGCACCCATGTATCCCCCGTCACACACGGGTTGGTGCTCTCAATCTCACCCAGCTCAATGAGCACATTATCCCTGTTTAGGCGATCCAAAAACACGATCCCCGGCTCTCCGTTTCTCCAGGCATTTTCCACGATCTTATCAAATACCTCCCGTGCATTCAGCTTCCCGGCTGACTTGCCCGTCCTGGGATCGATAAGATCGTATTCCTCTCCACGTTCAACGGCCTGCATAAATGCTTCGGTAATGCCAACGCTTATGTTGAAATTGGTTATATCGCTATTCTCTTTTTTACAGTCGATGAATTCCAAAATATCGGGGTGATCCACCCTGAGTATTCCCATATTGGCTCCACGGCGTGTACCCCCCTGCTTTACCGCCTCCGTTGCCGCATTGAATACCTTCATAAAGCTGACGGGACCGCTGGCCACACCGCCGGTGGACTTTACCGCGGAACCCTTGGGCCGAAGGCGTGAAAAACTAAAGCCGGTACCCCCACCGCTTTTATGTATCAAAGCCGCATTTTTTACTGCATCAAAGATACCTTCCATGCTATCCGGAACCGGAAGCACAAAACAGGCTGACAACTGCCCAAGAGGCCTGCCAGCATTCATCAGAGTCGGGGAATTGGGCATAAACTCAAGATTTACCATGAGCTGATAGAATTCTTCTTCCAGAGCATCTATATCAGCATCCGGCGAATATATCTTATCCGCCTGAGCTACATGTTTTGCCACTCTCCTGAACATGTCATCAACGGTTTCAAGCAGATTGCCGTTTTCATCCTTTGCCAAATACCTCTTCTCCAAAACCTTGATTGCGTTCTCAGTCAGTTTCATATGGTAGCCTCCTTTATACTTTGTTGCTGCATCGTATAGGGCGTACATATTGTGTGTGTTTTTCTGTCGTGTACTACATATTGTATCATTTGGCTTCTGTACAGTCAAAATTTCCAACAATAAAAAAAGGACCTATTTTTTATACTATTGGTCCCATGCTAAATCTGATGTCAAATTTCACATTATTTTAAAGCAGATATACTTATTCCGATATAAGGTATTTTTGTGTTTATTTAATATTTAAAATTCCCTAATCGGACATGCGGACAAAATTTTGGACTCTAAATGAGAAAGGAGAATATCCGCATGTATTCAAAAGAAGAACGTTAAAAGGCGATTAAATTTTACATCAAATACGACAAATGTGCAGCAGATGTAATTCGTGAACTAGGCTACCCAGACCGTAAAACGTTAAAAAAGTGGTATAAAGATTATGTAGAGAATGGAGTATTATTTAAACAGTATTTAAGATGCCCTAAATATTCGCCAGAACAAAAGAAAGTCGCTGTGAACTACTATCTGGAACATGGCTGCAATTTATCACGAACGGTCAGAGCTTTGGGATATCCCTCAAGAGAAACACTAAGATCATGGTGTAAAGAATTGGTGCCAGGTTGGCGTAATAAACGTGTGGGTAGTATTAAAATTACCCGGGAGCAGAAGCAAGAAGCAGTAATTGAACTATGTACTCGCAATGATGAAACTGTAAAAGATATAGCAAAAAAATATGGCATTGCCCGAGAAACATTGTATAATTGGAAAAAAGCTCTGCTTCCTGGGGGTGTAAATGTAAAAATGGATAGTAAAACTAATAATCCTCTATCTGATGACAAAGATGCTCTTTTATCTGAAATTGAGTCATTGAAGCTGCAGATGAAAAAATTAAAGCTTGAAAAAGATATACTAGAACACACAATAGAAATAATAAAAAAAGACCCGGGCGTCGACCCGAAAAACCTGACTAACAAAGAAAAAACCAATCTGGTCGACGCCCTAAGAGGTGAATATCCTTTAGAGGAATTGCTTAATTATATTGGTTTGTCACGCAGCAGTTATTTCTACAACCGTAAAATTAGGTTATTGCCGGACAAGTATGAGGAACTCCAGCATCGTGTTAAAGAGCTTTTTGAAGAAAGTGGTAGATGCTATGGATATAGGCGGATCCATGCTTTATTAGTAAGAGAAGGTATACGGGTTTCTGAGAAGGTTGTAAGGCACATAATGCTGAAGTGTAACTTAACTGTTGCCATGAAAAAGAAACGCAAATATAATGCGTACCGGGGTGAAATTGCACCTGCTGCGGATAATCTGTTTAATCGTAATTTTCATGCAGAAGCCCCCAATGTCAAGTGGGTTACCGATATAACAGAGTTTTCGATTCCGGCCGGTAAGGTATATCTTTCTCCAATAATAGATTGTTTTGATGGATTAGTGGTTAGTTGGTCAATAGGTACAAGTCCTAACGCGGAACTGGCTAACAGTATGCTTGACCATGCAATAGATACACTAAAAGACGGAGAACATCCAATAATTCATTCAGACCGAGGTGGCCACTACCGGTGGCCAGGATGGCTATCAAGAATAACTAAGGCAGGTATTGAACAATCGATGTCCAGAAAGGGGTGTCCACAGGACAATGCAGCTTGTGAGGGGTTTTTCGGCCGTATTAAGAGTGAAATGTTTAATAACAGGTCTTGGAATGGAGTTAGCATAAAAGAGTTTATTGATATACTTGATAAATACCTTGTATGGTATAATGAGAGGAGAATAAAATTATCGCTAGGAGCTATAAGCCCAATTGAGTATAGACAGAGTCTAGGATTGACTGCTTAAAATGTCCAAAAAAATGTCCGCACCCCCAATCATAACATATTCGCTCAACAGCTACAATCGGTTAAATGCATTTAGCTTTTGTTTTCGGGTAGTTGTCTCACCCATTTTCGGAGGTTCTCCAAATCACAGTTCACAAAAAACTCCAGTTTTTCAATTTCTTCATCGGTTAAAGTTTGTATTTTGCGTTTTTTCAGTCTTTTCTCCAGCATGGGCGCTCTATAAACAGTTCCTCTGTTAAATTCTTCTATGGAAAAATCTTCCGGGACACTCTCTACAATTATTTTTCCCTTCATAACAATATGGGTATATGATGTTGGCCTGCTTGGATGGCCACTGCAGCAAAACATCGTAGTATAGCCTTTTCTGTTCAGCTCAAGTATTGTATCCAGTATTTTTGTATCAATATCAGCAATATCACCAAGACATTTCTTGCACATACCGTAGTTTTCCTTATATGCAATCATACAATTCATACAAATGAATGTTTTGTCGTCCCAATCTGCATTTAAGCAATCTATATCTTCTATGTCAACTACCGAAGCCTTAAAATCCTTCTCCAAAATATCATTAATTTCTTCTATTTTGTTTGGAGGAATTATATACATATAACCCGGTCTAAATTCAACAGGATTATCTTTAAACTCATAAACATATCCACATAATACCAATTTATCCATGTATTTCTCCATCTCGTTAAATTTAATCCTACAAACGGATGCTATTTCATGAAATGATAACCTTTTTCCCTGAAATTTCCTCATTACTCTTAAGATATATAGTTCTTCACTGGTTAGGCTGATGGACATTTTATTGATCACCTCTATTAGTAACCGACAGAAAGTTATTCCGTATATACTCGAAACACTAGGGTGTTGTCCTTTTCGTCCCCTACAGTTAGGTCAATAACTACTAGGAAAGTACGATTTGTGGTACACCTGGTGGAAATTTCTGTCCCCTATAGCTGGATCAAAAATATTCGCTTTAACGAATATTGAGACGATGGGAAATTCGGATTTCCGTCCCCTATTGTTGGGTCAC
>LSQX01070640.1_pt1 | contig 37643 bp, 38 predicted proteins | sample 654561 | NCBI WGS metagenome assembly LSQX01 (sample SAMN04489861, study PRJNA283612) | anaerobic digester metagenome | isolation source: 4 biogas reactors fed with cattle manure at either 37C or 55C with and... | place: Denmark: Kongens Lyngby | collected 2014 | reverse complement strand
AGGTAACAAAGGGAAAACTGCTGAAAACATGCATTCTGCTCTGCTACTGAAAGCACCATTGTCCGTCAGTCTGAATGAGGCGAAGCAGGTTTTCAGTTCTTTCCCTGGAGAGGGACTTCAGTTTAAGAGCCCTTCCTGCGCCGCGAAGGAAAATCGCAGCTGTTTCCTTGTCAAGGCGCCTGAGAAAGGAGAGGCGGCAGGCATAGGAACAATGGGGCAAAGAAACTGAAGCAAGCAACAGGAGGGATTCCTGCAGTTTTTCTTCCTGGTTTCGAAAGAAGGCAAGATCTCTGGCAGTCCCCAGAATGTGTTTTCTGGCCGAGTCGTTAATTTCCTTTTCAATAACCGGGATGAGGATGTTTCTGATTCTGTTTCTCATGTACGCTGTATCCTCATTTGTCGAGTCTTCTCGCCAAGGGATACCGTGATAGGTGAGGGCTTCCCTCAGGAATACTCGTGAGAAATTGAGCAGAGGCCGGAATATACGCTCCCGTTTTTCGGGAATACCTGAGAGTCCCCGTACTCCTGATCCGCGAAACAGATTATGAAGAAAAGTTTCAACGGAATCGTCGCTCGTGTGCGCCACTCCGATACCCCATCCACCAACGGCCGCTCTCGTTTTTTCTAGGAAATCGTACCTAATTCTCCTGGCACCGTCCTCCAGGGACTCACCTTTTGCAAGAAGATCCGGAACGGAAAGGGATTCCTGAATGCACCTGATTTCAAACCGGTCAGCCATGGATGTGACGAACCTGGCATCTTCCATGCTTTCCTTCCCCCGGATGCCATGGTTAAGGTGAGCAACTACAAGCTTTCTGTTCCGAAACAAGGAAAAAAGCCAGAGCATTGCCATGGAATCACTTCCACCTGAAACGGCAAGAACAAGGGGAAAATCGGCATGCATCCAGCCTTGTGCAGTACCGGTTTTAACGAATTCTTTTTTCAGTCGGGCGAGAGAGTAATCGAACGGAATTTCGAAACGGGGGGCATCCTCTATCTTCCCCATTGCAACCTCCCGGAATAAAAAAAAGACGGAACCAGTCTCCGCCTTTTGAAAAACTCGATTGGTGGCGGTGACTGGAATCGAACCAGTGACACTGCGGGTATGAACCGCATGCTCTAGCCATCTGAGCTACACCGCCGAAATGGTTGCGGGGGCAGGATTTGAACCTGCGACCTTCGGGTTATGAGCCCGACGAGCTTCCTGGCTGCTCCACCCCGCGATATTGTCTTCCTGGTGCCGGACGCGGGACTCGAACCCGCACGGACCTTCGTCCACAGGATTTTAAGTCCCGTGCGTCTACCCATTCCGCCAGCCCGGCCAGCACTAGGGCATTATAGTGCACCTCCCCTTGTTTCGTCAAGCGGAGAGTTTTTTCCGTCAATGGTTTTTCCCGAAAAACTGCAAAAAGATCATCCTATTGAACTTGGCGCACGGAATTTTCTGAACAGTACGCTAGGCCTCTCATCTCTTTTGAGTGGCTGAACGATCATCTTGCCGTAGTCTTCGAAAACCTGGCGAATATAAATATTCCCTGTTGTTTTCAAGTCCAGTACTTCGGGAATGGCATCCTTTTCCCCCTGGTCTCCTGTCATCAGCAAAACTCTCGGGCGGACCAGATCGCGCTCCTTTGATTCGAGAACGACACCTTTTCTGCCGTCAGAAAGCTCTACTACCGCACCTGGAGGAAAGAGTCCTACGGTCGAGAGAAGGGTGCGCACTATAAATTTATCGAAGCGTCCGTTAGCTGAAGCCAGCAGTGTGGAAACAGCCTGGTCGCTTCTTTTTCTTTCGTCGGAATCGCGCGCGTTAAGGAGATTTTCAAAGAAATCCGCCACAGCGATTATCCTTGCTCCCACGGAGATACTCTCACCCCTGAGAGCGTCAGGGTATCCTGAACCGTCCCATGATTCGTGATGGGACCGGACGGCAGAGAGAATGTCAACCGAAGTAACTCCCGTATCCCTCAAAAGAGCTTCGCCAAGGAGAGGGTGGGTCTGGATAGCCTTGCTGTCTGCAGAAAGGGGTCTTTTCCCCTGTTCCCGTGTGAAGGGAACAAGGAAGGATTTTCCGATGTCGTGCAGTAGTCCGGCGAGAGTCACAGATTGATTAAATTCCTTCCACATGGGGAAAAGCCTTCCTGATATGTGCCCTGCGAGGAGAGAAACATTAATTGCATGAAGAAATGGGGTTGTTTTTTTCCCGTTGCTTTCTCCGAGGGAAAGGGTGATCTGGGGGTTCTTTTTCATCTGACTGCAAAGAGTGTTGCCGAGAGAAAGCAGGGAGCGGATTCCCTTTTCCCGAACGCTTTTGTTGCGAATGTGAGAATACACGACCTCCATTTGGTGGGCTGCTACCTGCACTATCAGCGGATTAAGCAGGGAAACAGGAGGCTGAACCCGGCGGAGTATATTTCGGAATTCATCAATGGAAAAAAACACCGCGTTCTTGACGGGGACTGCCTTAATTCCGTGTTTTTGAAGCAGTTCAACAGCACCCGGGCAGGTTTTCCTCAGCGTCTGCAGATGGAGGCCAGCGGGAAGAAGCAATGACGATGAAGAAGAAAGTATATCTGCAGCAATCATTCCCTCTTCTTCAAAAAGCAATTCAACCGGTATGAGTTTGACGGAATCCACTTCCTCTACCTCCGTTAAAAGAATAATTTCCTTGTATCGGCCCTCGGACCAATTCGGCCAACAGATGACGAGTCGTATACAGTGTCCTGTTTTTCTGCGAGATTGACATCGACGCACCACCGTGCTAGACTGCGAAAGAATTCAAGAAGTGCACAAGGTAATATGATAAAGTTCTCACACTTTAGGAGAAACCTTTTATGAATTTTAATTTGGACAAAAACGAAAATCCTTTTTCTATCCCCGGAGAAATCAGGGGAGCAATTCTGGAGAAGATATCAAAACTGCCATTCAACAGGTATCCCGACCCTGATTACTGTGTTCTAAAGAGGATACTTGCCGGTGGTGCTGGTTTGCCCCCTGAGTCAGTCGTGACAGGCAACGGCGGAGATGAAATTCTATGGATGGTTTTTTCTCGATATGTCCGCCCCGGAGACACTGTACTGACCTTTTCCCCTACTTTTTCCGAGTATTATAGGCTCTCCCGCCTTTTCGGTGCCCGGCACCTGGCACTGCACATCGACCTTGAACAGGATGAGCCCGTTTTTCCTGCCGAATTCTTTTTGCAGACCATTGGAAGAGAAAAACCATCTCTTATTCTTATTGATACCCCGAACAATCCCACGGGAAAAACACTGCCCTCTTCTTTTATCGGAGAGGTGATTGCCCGAAGTGAATCTCCTGTAGTGGTCGATGAAGCCTATGGTGAATTTGCAGAAAGTACATTTCTCCCTTTTCTGTCGGGAAAAGCCCTTCCCGACAGGGTCATCGTTCTTAAGACCCTGTCCAAAGCATGGGGAATGGCCGGTGTACGCTTCGGATGGGCGTACTGCGGTGCATCAGCCGCAGCTGGACTCGAAGAGACAAGGAGTCCTTTCAACGTCAGTATTTTTTCAGCCGCTGCCGCTGAGGTCATCCTTGAGCACCCTGAGTTTTCAGCCTTCTCGGCCGGAAGAGTAAAAAATCTCCGGGAGAAGGTGAGGGAGCATATTCAATCTTTTGAAGGATGGAGGGCCTTCAAAAGTGACGGTAATTTTCTTCTTCTACGGGTTCCCATTGCGGAAGAATCTCTCCGCAGAGCTGCTGATGGGCTTTTTTGTTTCAAGTTCTTCGATCTCACGCCTGAAATGAAAGACGAGCGCTGTTGGATCAGGCTAACGATCGGGACTGAGGATGAAATGAGCGAAGTGCTCAGTTTCTTTTCTTCATTTCAGAAATAGACCTAAACGGTTCAGAAGCCGAGGAGGTGCCATTGATGGTCGAAAAATGGAAGGACAAATTGACGGATCAGCTGTGCCAAGCGCTTCTTTCCCTGGAAACTCCCGAAGAAATCTACAGTTTTCTTGAAGATGTAGCTACCATAGGGGAAATCAGGGCTCTGGCCCAGCGACTTGAAGTTTCACGGCTCCTCAGTGAGGGGTACACCTACCCCCAGATTGCCCAGCAGACAGGCGCAAGCACAGCGACAATCAGCAGGGTGAAAAAATTTCTCGAATACGGGGCGGACGGATACAAAATAGTGCTTGAAAGGCTGCGGAAAGAAGACTCCTGAAAATTGTAGCGCTGAAAAAACGGAGTCCTCATGAGAGGACCCCGTTTTTTTCTTTATAGGGACACATTGTGGCGATGAGGCATTTCCCGCAGGCCGGTTTTCTTGCACCGCAGATGCCTCTGCCGTGTTCAATGATATTGATGTGCCCCCCGTAAAAACGCTCCGGGGGAACCCATTCCTCGAGGAGAATCTCTATTTCTTCCGGGGCGGTCTTTTCCGAAACCCATTCCATGCGCCTGCAGAATCTTGCAATGTGGGTGTCCACAGGAAAAGCCGGTTTACCGAGATCGAACAGCATAACGCATGCGATTGTTTTTGCGCCGATTCCCGGGAGCGAGGAAAGGTATTCCCTGACCTTCGTGCTTTCCCAGGATTTGAGCTCCTTCATCGAATAGTCTCCAAAGGTTTTCTTTATCGTATCAAGGATGTGGAGCATTCTCTCCGATTTTGTCCTTGCCAGCCCGGCAGGCCTGATGCATTCGGCGATGTCTTCGGAAGTACCCGCTGCGGCGGCTTCCCATTCCGGAAAGCGGACCTTGAGAGTGGCAAAAGCCCTATCCCTGTTCCGGTCGTTGGTGTTCTGGGACAGAAGCGTGAGCACGAGTCCGTCGAGGGGTTCGTCATGGGCCAGGTCCGGAGGAGCTGATTCATTCCCCCACATCTTCTCCAGTACGTCGAAAACGTCCTTGATATTTTCGGGACGGGAAAAGCTATTCTTCTTCATTTTCGTTATCTTCTCCCGACTCCAGTTTATATTTTTGCTTGAGTTTTGCCCCTTCTTTTAACCATTTTTTCAGCCTGTTCTTAACTTTCCTGTGGATGATGGACGATGAAACACCGGTGAGGCGTTCAATCCCCTCGTCGATGGTCGATACGGCATAAATGCTGAATTTCCCCGCCTTCACTTCTGCCAGGATCTTTTCTTCAAGCATAAGGTGCCGAACATTCTGAACGGGGATAATGACGCCCTGCTTTCCTGTAAGACCACGGTGTTCGCAGTATTGGAAGAAGCCTTCAATCTTCTCGTTAACCCCGCCGATGGGCTGGATATTGCCAAATTGATCCACCGATCCTGTGACTGCAAATCCCTGCATTAAGGGGACATCGGAAAGGGCAGAGAGAAGACAGTACAGTTCCGTCGATGAGGCGCTGTCTCCTTCAATTCCTCCGTACATCTGTTCAAATGTGATGCGGGCAGAAAGAGAAAGGGGCATGTCCTGAGCGTATTTCCTTCCGAGATAGCTCGTCAGGATAAGAAGCCCCTTGTTGTGAATGGGGCCGGTCATCTTGACTTCTCTTTCTATGTTGATCACACCCTCCTGCCCCATGAAGACATTCGCGGTGATTCTTGATGGATGGCCGAATCTATAGTCCATGAGATCAACCACCGAGAGGCCATTTATCTGTCCAACCACCTCTCCAGCAGTGTCAATTCTTATGATGCCGTCCTCGTAGGCTCTCGCTATTCTCTCCTGGACAAGGTTGGAACGGAATTTTTTCTCTTCCACGGCCTTCCTGACATGCTGCCGGGTGACGAGTGAGGCTCCCTCTGCTTTCGCCCATGCTGAGGATTCGACTATGACTTCGGTAATTTTGTTGAACTCTGTAGAAATTCGTTCCTGATCATCAGCAATTCTACACGACCAGTCGATTACTTCCGCAACTCCTGAGGCGTCGAAGGGGAGTCCTTTTTCATGTTTCAGGCAGGTGGCGACAAACTGCGCCATCTGCCGTTCGGTCTCGGGGGTTCTCTCCATGTCCGTGTCAAAATCGGCCTTAATCTTGAACATCTTTTGGAATTCAGGATCGTAGTACTGAAGAAGGGAATACAGATAGGGGGTTCCAACCATGACAACCTTCAGCCGAATGGGGATAGGCTGCGGCCGGAGAGAAGAAACCGGTACAGCTCCATACTGCTCGCCGAGGTTTTCTATGTTGGCCTCACCTGTTCTCAGAATTCTTTTGAGTGCCTCCCAGGACATGAAATTGAGGAGAACCTTTTCAGCGTCCAGTACGAGAAATCCTCCATTGGCTTTCTGGAAGGCTCCCGGTACTATCTTTCGAAAATCTGTGTATAGATACCCTTGACGGCTTTCGTATTCCACTTTCCCGGAAAGGTTGTAATAGGTAGGATTTGTCTCCCAAATGACAGGAGAACCATGCTCGGGATCATTGCATACAAATACGTTCACAGTATAGCGGGTGAAATCAATATCAGCGTTTTCGTCCTTTGCAGCTGCAACGAAAATGCTGAAGTTTTCGATAATATCTTCTGTCAGGGCATCGATCCAGGAGCAAAGAACCTCCGTCGTGCCGAATTTTTCCTTGACGTCCTGGAGGTATGGAGTTATAGCGTTTCTGCAGATTTCCGCCTCCAGTTTGACGATCCTCTCTTTGAGCCCTTTCTCCAGGTCACGGATTTTCCGCAGGGTATCCAGTGTTTTCTGGGAAACTTCCTCGGATTTTTTTTGCCATGCTTTCTGCTCTTCCTCTGAAAGAGCTTCAAATTCCTCCTGCTGGATTTCACGTTTGACCTTGTCTCCGTTTTCTCCTTCCTCTTCAGTAAGAGGGATGTTAACGAATCCCTGGGGAGTCCTTTTGAGAGAGAATTCTTTTTCTGTCGCCCATGCCTTGACTTCTTCCATGAGCTGGTTCACTTCTTCCTGAAACTCTTTTACCAGCTGGGCCTTTGCATCCTCGTACTGGCTTTTCTCAAAAGCTTTGCTGATAGCAACCTTAAGTTCTTCAAGGAGTTCATCGAAGGCCGCTCCAAGGGCTTTTCCTTTTCCTGCCGGGAGGTTGATTGCCAGGGGCTGACCAGGGTCTTCAAAATTATAAACATAGACCCAATCGTCAGGGGCAGCCCTTTTCGCCGCCGCTGACCTGAGTCGTTCAAGAGAATAGGTTGTCCTGCCGCTGCCCGGGTTGCCCAGTACAAAGATGTTGTAGCCCTTGCTTTCGACCTCGAGGCCGAAGGAAATCGCTGAAACAGCCCTTTTCTGCCCAACAAATTCTTCAAGAGGCTGAAGATCATTCGTTGTCTTGAATCCGAGAGAGCGTATGTTTGTTTTTTTTCGAAGTTGTTTTAGTGAAAGCTTTTTTCCTTCAGAACGTTTTGCCATTGAGATTTCCTCCCGGAATTTGTCTTGATTGTTTTCGGTTCAGCAGTCTATTCCTTTTCTGGCCAGAATCCCTTTGCTGTATGGGTGTTTCACTTCTGCCATGTCAGTGACGAGGTCAGCAAGTTCAATCAATTCACAGGGAGGATTTCTTCCCGTGAGTACAACCTCGACATGCAGGGGCTTTCTTCTGAGGAGACCGACTACTTCTGCCAGAGGGATCAGGCCGAAAGAGAGGGCTACGTTGATTTCATCAAGAATGACAAGATCATAGCATCCTGACGAAAGAGCCTGCCGCGCGGCCTCAAGACCCTTTTCAGCTTCTGCAAAATCAACCGGGTCGATCTGACCGGGATAGATGTAATCCGGCCTTCCTGTCTGAATAAGTTTTACTCCCGGAAGGAAGGAAAGCCCACGCACTTCACTGTAGAGCCATCCCTTCATGAACTGGATGAACGCTGTTTTTCCGCCGCATCCAGCCATACGTACCACAAGCCCAAGTGCGCTGGTGGTTTTTCCCTTGCCTTCCCCCATGTAGATGTGAATGAGCCCGAAGTCTAAAAGCGACATAGTTTCATCACTCCGTTCCACTATGCACTCTTTTCTTTGTATATTACAATGCAATCAGATTGGAGGTTTGTCAATGCTTTCGTATAGAAAGATTCTCGTCTCCGGCATCGTTCAGGGTGTCGGATTTCGTCCTTTTTGCGCACGGCTGGCCGACAGGCTGGGGCTTTCGGGATCTGTAAGAAATACTTCGGGAGGGGTGGAAATCGAGCTTACCGGTGACCGCGAAATTCTGGACCAGTATCTTCGTATCCTTCCCTCAGAAAGTCCTCCGGCTTCGGTCATTACTTCGACAGTAGTTATTGAAGACCGCATTTCGGAAGATCCTGAGGAAAAAACCTTTTTCATTCTCGAAAGCAAAAGGGAGAAAGAGCAGTACGTACTCATCCCGCCCGACCTCGGTGTGTGCGAAGAATGCGAAACAGAGATGCGGGATGCCTCGGACAGAAGATACCGCTACCCATTCATCAACTGCACGAACTGCGGACCAAGGTACACTATTATAAAGGACTTGCCCTATGACCGGCCGAAAACGGCCATGGCTTCATTTCCCATGTGTGCATCCTGTAGCCGGGAATACCATGATTCTTCAAACCGAAGATTCCATGCCCAGCCCAATGCCTGTTTTGACTGCGGTCCTTCGGTCTGGCTCGTTGATGGTAAAGGAAAAAAACTCAGTGCGGGAGACGACGCGATCCGAAAGTGTTCCCGCTTTCTCGATGAGGGTCAAATCGTTGCGGTCAAAGGTATTGGGGGGTTTCATATTGCCTGTACACCCTTCAGCGACGAGGTGGTAGCCCTGCTTCGGCAGAGAAAGGGACGGAAGGACAAACCCTTTGCAGTGATGGCATCTTCTTTCCAAGAAGCTGAAAAGATGGCCTATATTCCCAAGAGTGCCAGAAAGCTTCTTCTATCTCCGAGCAAGCCTATTGTGCTCTGCTGCCGGAAAAAAGAGTATCCCCTCTCTCATTTTGTTGCACCAGAACAAAAAACGGTGGGTATTCTCCTCCCTTATTCGCCTCTTCATCACCTGCTTCTTGAGGGGAAAAAAGCCCTCATCATGACGAGCGCCAATTTTTCGGATGAACCAATTGTGTCGGCAAATGACAGAGCCCTTTCATCCCTCGAAGGAATTGCAGATTATTTCCTGCTTCATAACAGGGATATATATATGCCTATTGATGATTCTGTAGCCGCTCCCCTGGGGAGATCTTTTTTTCTCCTTCGAAGAGCCAGGGGGTACACGCCTGCACCTATGGCAATCCAGGCCGAAACACCTGTCATTCTAGGAGCTGGGGCTGAAATGAAAGCTTCATTCTGCCTTTCCAGGGGAAATATGGTTTTTCCCGGGCAATACCTTGGAGACATGAAACAGAGGGAAACGGCAGTTTATTACGGCCGGGCACTGAAGCATTTCCTGTCTCTCTATGCACTTACTCCGGAATATCTTGTGCATGATCTCCATCCCCAGTTTCTTTCCACAGTTGCCGCTTTGGAAAATCTTCCCGCCTTCAAGGGAGAAAGCATGGCGGTGCAGCATCATCATGCCCATCTCGCTGCCTGTCTGCTGGAAAATGGGATACAAGGGCCCGCTATCGGAATGATTTTCGACGGGACCGGTTATGGAGAGGACGGGACTGTCTGGGGGGGAGAATTTCTTTTTGGCGGTTTCAGAGGTTTCTCAAGGGTTGGGAGTTTTCTTCCCTTTCGCCTTCCAGGTGGTGACGCTGCCGTAAAGGAACCCTGGCGCTGCGGACTCTCTCTTCTCGCGGAAGCTTTTGGGGAAACAATCGCTCTTCGAACGGCTCATGAGCTTTGGCCAGGCAGAAAAGTACAAATTTCCCAAGTGCTATCAATACTCCCCGCTTCCCCTGCTACAACCTCTTGCGGGCGTTTTTTTGATGGAATTGCATCCATTCTCGGTCTTGCGGAAACAATAAGCTTTGACGGACAAGCTGCCATGGCACTCGAAGGAATTGCGGAGGGAGGAAGACTCCAGGCCCCTTTTTCTGTGGAGCGAAGGGACGGAAAGATTCTTCTCGACTGGAGACCTGCTGTACGTTGGGTCTTTGATAACCTCCATGAAACACCCAAAAAAATCCTTGCGGGAGGGGTTCATACCGGCCTTGCCTTTGCTGTGTCAGAAATTTGTGAAAGAATCGCTGAAGATACGGGAAACAGAGTCGTAGCGCTTTCCGGAGGAGTGTGGCAAAACAGAAGGTTGACCGCTACCGTCAAAAGGCTTCTTGAAGAAAGGAAGCTTCAGCCTCTGTTACACAGGCTTGTGCCTCCAAACGACGAGTGCGTCTCTGTCGGGCAGGTTGCCATCGGGGCAGAAATGTGGAAGAAAAAAGCAACCGGGAAGGCGTGAATAACCGTTTCCCACGCTTTCCCGGTTTTATTGACTTTTTCAGATCGTGCTGTATTCGATGCCGCTGACCTTGGATAGTTCAGAAAGCTTTTTCGGCATGTGAATGCTGTTAACAAATCGGATCGTGCCGCTTCTTGACCTCATGACCATTGAGCTGGTATGTATTTCGTGTCCTTCGTATTGTACTCCCTTCAGAAAATCTCCATCAGTGACGCCTGTAGCGGCAAAGAACACGTTGTCTCCCTTGACGAGATCATTGATTGAGAGCACCTGGTCGAGTTCAAGTCCTCTTTTCCTGCTTTCAGCAATGTCCTCGTCGTTTCTCGGCCAGAGCTTGCACTGCATGTTTCCTCCGAGACATTTGATGGCACAGGCTGTAATGACGGCTTCAGGAGATCCTCCGATTCCCATGAGGATATCTGCTCCTCCCTGATCCTTGCAGGTAAGCAGAGCCCCGCCGATGTCTCCGTCAGGGATGAGTTTGATTCTGGCTCCCGCTTTTCTTATGAGGGTCTTCAGTTCTTCGTGTCGGGGACGATCCAGAACGACCACCGTGATGTCATCAAGGGCCTTGCCTTTTGCCTCAGCGACGCGAGCGATATTTTCTTCAGGAGAAAGGTTGATGTCGATCACATTAGCCGCCTCGGGACCGACAACGAGTTTGTTCATGTAGTAAATATTCTTGGGGTTAAACATGGTTCCTCTTTCTGAAACGGCGACGACGCTGATTGCTCCTGAAAGACCCAGCGCTGTAAGCCGTGTGCCGTCAATTGGATCAACAGCAATGTCCACCTCGGGAGCCTTCTCCGCACCAAGCTTTTCGCCGTTGAAAAGCATGGGAGCTTCGTCTTTTTCCCCTTCGCCGATAACTACCACGCCGGACATGCTCACGGTGTTCAGAATGTACCTGAGTGCATTCACGGCAGCTCCATCCACGGCGTTCTTGTCTCCCCGCCCCATCCATCGTCCCGCTGCCATGGCGGCGGCTTCGGTCGCCCTTACCAGTTCGAGCGCAAGGTTTCTGTCAGCAGCAAACATAATATCTCCTCCCGAATAGGTTATATGTTGCCCTGTTACCGGCGGAAACGTTCGAAGATCTGGTCAACCCAGCGAAAATAATGTTCTGTTGCAAAAAGCTCCTTCAAATCTTCGGAGGAAAGCCTGGATTCGATGCGTTTGTCTTCAAGGAGCAGTTCTTGAAAAGGTTTTCCTCCAGCCCAGCATTTCATTGCGTTTTCCTGAACGATCGAATAAGCTTCTTCACGGGAAAGATCAAATCTTTCAACAAGATCCAGAAGTACGCGCTGGCTGAAAACCAGTCCATGTGTTATTCCAAGATTTTCTCTCATTTTTGAGGTATTTACAACCATATTTTTTACAATATACGTCATTTTTGAGAGCATGTAGCTGATGAGGTGAAAGGCATCGGGCCAGATGATTCGCTCTGCCGATGAATGGCTTATATCCCGTTCGTGCCAGAGAGTCATGTTCTCCATCGCGGTGAGGGCGTATCCTCTCAGGAGACGGCTCATGCCAGAGATTCTTTCGCACAGTATGGGATTCCTCTTGTGGGGCATCGCGCTCGACCCCTTCTGTTTGGCACCGAACGGTTCCATTACTTCCATTACTTCCGTTCTCTGAAGATGTCTGATTTCAGTGGCAAATCGTTCGAGCGCTCCTCCAAGAAGGGCAATCGCATTCATTGCGTTGCTGTGCCTGTCTCTTTGGAGAATCTGCGTGGAGACAAGAGAGTGCCTGAGACCCAGAAGATCGCACACTCTCTGTTCCACAGATGGATCGCAGTGGGCATAGGTTCCGACGGCACCGGAAATTTTGCCGTAGCTGATTTGTTCTTCCGCGAGGCGGAGTCGTTCCATATCCCTCTGAAGCTGGTAGAGCCAATTGAGAAGCTTCAGGCCGAAAGTGGTGGGTTCTCCGTGAATTCCGTGGGTCCTCCCGACGCATGGGGTATGTTTGAATTCTTCGGCTCTTTCAGCGATAGCATCCATGAGTGCTTCGGTCTTATCTTTCACTATAGTGAAAGACCGCTTCAGTGAAAGGGAGGAGGCTGTATCGATCACATCGCTGCTGGTCAGACCGAGATGAATATATCTGCCGTTTGCGCCGACTTTCTCCGCAACCGCGGAAACAAAGGCAATTACGTCATGCTGTACCTGTTCCTCAATTTCGTTGATTCTCCCGATATCGAATGATGCCTTTGAACAGATGTCGTCGAAGGCATCTTCGGGTATAATTCCCTTTTCCATCCAGACTCTGCAGACGGCAAGTTCAACTTCGAGCCATGTCCGGAACTTGCTTTCTTCGCTCCAGATGGCTGACATTTCCGCCGTTTGGTATCTCCCGATCATTCCTTGTTCCTCCTTGATTCCATTTCCAGGATCCATTGTTCCCGTACCGCTGAAAGAAATTCGTCGTACAGACCTTTGGCAAAATCGGGAAATGTATAGTCAAAAGGCTCCCATTTCCTGAACCTGAAACGGAGAGTCACTTCCCCGTGAATCCCTCCTCCAATGTACACCCTGTGAGCGTGGTCCTTTGTTGAGGCAAGAACGAGCCTTGCTCCGTTCACATACCCCGGGTCGATGTTTACAGCCCTCGGAACTCTGCTTTCGTTCTCGAGACGACATGCGGCTTTTTTCCATTCCGGCAGGTCTCCCCCGTCCCGAAGACCAGGAAACGAGAGAAAGCGGCGGAACAGAACGGGGGAAATGCCGGCATAATAATCGGTGACGGTAAAAGGAATCTCAATGCTCATGCTTTCCGGGTTTCCCCAGATGCGGGAGAGATTATCCAGCACCCAATTCCACCGACCCCCGTCTGGATAGAGAACTCCCGTTACGAGTTTTACAGGGTAGAAATATGTGCCGTCAGAATTCGCTTCCATCCTTGACCTTCAAGTATCCTAAAATTTCTTCATCCCAGACGCATGCAAGAATGTCATCCGAATTGTCATGGGAAGATTCTCGTGAATCATCGATTTTTTCCACCGAAATACCTTTGCATCGAAGACGGGAAACGAAGGCTTTGCCAACTGCAGCCCACCATGCCATTTCTTTGGCATTAACCATATCTTGGGAAACATCGTCCACCAGAAAAACGGAAGGATGGATCTCCCTGAAAAGGAAACATTTGTTCTCCTTGAGTTCGCAGAGGAATTCAGACCCCTGTCCCCGGGAGACAGCTGCTCCGCCAAGAAGTGCTGCAGCAGAACGGTTCGCTGAAAAACGTCCCTTTGCCCATGAAACGAAAGGAACTGGCGCATCCCACCAGAGAGGAACCCCCTTTCCCGTGTCTTCAAGACTCAGGCTTGAAAGAGACGAAACGGGAAGAATTCGAAGATCCGTGTCCTTTACAACGAGAAGCTCTGTCTGCTTCCCCAGGATGTTTCTTTCGAGAATATCTTCCAGGGTCGAAAAGGAAGAGCAGAGTTCCGTCAGCTCTGAGACGCTTCTTTCACCTTCACCCTTTTCAAGAACAGATATTATCTGATCCTTTGAAAAAACGGGGTGTCCTTCACCCGGAGAAAAGAGAAGGCAGAATTCTATGCCGTGACGGTATAGGCTTCGGAGAAGCTCGGAGAGTGTAACTCCCGTTCTTTTTTTCCTGCAGGAGGTGGTTTTAGTTTTTTCGCCCATAATGGTCCTCACCGAGGAGAGCCCGTACAAATTCTCTTACCTCAAAAGCCTGGAGGTCGTCTTCGCCCTCACCAAGCCCAACATAGCGTACAGGTATTTTCAGCGTGTCAGCTATGGCAAGAAGAATGCCTCCCTTGGCCGTGTTGTCGTATTTTGTCAGCACTACTCCGGTCAGGGGGAGTATTTTGTTGAACGTTCCGGCCTGGGCCAGGCCATTTTGTCCCATGACGGAGTCAAGAACCAGCAGGACTTCCATCCGGGAATCCCCTTTCTCCTTTTCGAGAATCCGGTAAATCTTGCCCAGCTCTTCCATAAGGTTGTGCTTGGAGTGAAGTCTTCCTGCCGTATCTACAACGAGAACATCTGCCCCGGATGCTTTCGCAGCCTGGAATGCGTCAAAGGCGACAGCTGCAGCGTCACTTCCCTGATGCTGGGCAACGACTCGAACACCTGCCCGGTCTCCCCAAACCTTCAACTGCTCTATTGCTGCTGCTCGGAACGTATCCGCAGCTGCAAAAACGACTTTTTTCCCCTCTTTTGTCCATCGGGCTGCAAGCTTGCCTGCAGTTGTCGTTTTCCCGCTTCCGTTGACCCCTATAAGGAGCACCACTGTAGGTGTGGGAGAATCAATGGAAAGAGGTTCACCCATGAATGGAACAGACAAGAGCCGTGAAGAAAGAGTATCCTCAAAAAGCCTGAAGAGATCTTCAGGCTTGACGATTTTTTTTTCTCTGGATACTTTTTTGAGGGAATCAATCAGCCCGAGAGTCAAATCAACTCCAACATCTCCGCTGATGAGAATTTCCTCAAGATTTTCCCAGAAATCGTCATCTACAACTTCTCCTGAAAATAGGAGTGACAACCCTCCGCTCCACTTTTCACGAACACCCTTCAAGCTTTGTTTTAATTTTTCAAAGATAGACAAGGCGCTCTACACCTCCGGAGAAGAACTGGAATTATTAGCCTTTGGGGTGTGATTGTCTCTATTCCCCTTCTGGGGACGCCGCCGTCTGGTGTTTGGCCTTTTCTTTTGCCCGCTGCCCGGCCTGTTTTCCTGATCCTCCTGCGGCTTCGGTTTATCCGCTGCAGACGATGGGGGTTCCGAAGAAGAAACTTCCGGAGAAGAAACTTCCGGAGCAGGTACTTTTTCTCCCTGGGAGGGTTTTCTTTTTCGCCTTCTTTTTTTCTTGGCGGTTCCCTCCTGAGGTGTACTCACTTTTTCCTCTGAGGATTCCATGGCAGCCTTTTCTTCTGTCTTCCGCCGTTCCTGGCGNNGTTTTGTCTCCGGCTGTCTCTTCCCGGTTTTCAGGCGTTCTTTTTCTTCCTGGCCGGAAAGGTTCATCACGGGTGCTCCTGATCTCTTTCAGGCCGTCGCCTTCCCAGGAATTCCCTTCCATAACCGTATCCCGAAACTTCTGGAAATCATCTGTTTTCACGAGGATTTCTTTTCCTTCCGGTGTTCTTATGCGGACTGATTCAGCTGAAAGATCCACACCATCAATAAGATAATTCCCGCCGGACGTCCTGATTTTGGAGCCCGGATTAGGGAGCCCCTTCCATAAATCGCCGTAGAGGTGATGTTCAAAGGACATGCAGCACATAAGCCTGCCGCATATTCCTGATATTTTTGTGGGATTCAGCGCCAGGTTCTGTTCCTTCACCATCTTGATACAGATTGGAGTGAACCGATGAAGCCAGTAGCTGCAGCAACATCTTTGCCCGCAGGGGCCCAGTCCCTTGACTGCTTTCGCTTCATCCCTCACTCCAATTTGCCTGAGCTCTATCCTGGTTTTGAATTCCTTCGCGAGATCACGGACGAAAGCACGAAAATCAACTCTTTGTTCGGACGTAAAATAGAAAAAGAGCTTTTTTCTGTCGAGAAGGAATTCAACATCCACAAGCTTCATCGAAAGATTATGGTTTCTCAGGAGTTCTCTTCCTTTGAGAAGGACCGAGTTTTCTTCTTCTCGTTCCAGGGCAGCATCGTTCGTATCTTCCTGGGTTGCTTCCCTGACAAACGCTATTTCCTGGAGTGAAGGTTCTCCTCCCTTGACCTGGCTGTCCGAAGAATCATCACTGCATGAATTCCTGTAGCGTTCTTCCTGTTCAGGCGAAAGCGGACCCCCCAGGAGCGCAAGTTCCATTCCCCGCATGGTTTCTGCAACAAGCCAGGCACCCTTCGCCGGTACCGGTTCCTGGAGGTCGAGAAGCCCTAAATATCTGGGTTTACCAAAAATTGCCAAATAAATGCTCAAAAGCGATACCCTCCTTGAGAGCCAGTACTGTCAAATCGAGAGCCATGGTCCGTGAAAGACGCCTGGACTCCAGCAGCAACCTCAGACGTTCAACTCTCCCGGCTTCTTCATGGTTACCTGAATCAACCAAATGACGGATCCATGGGTCAAACTGTGCAAGAAAAACATCCATTTCGATACCGCTGTTCTTTTCCGTCCATCTGCTCCATTGTTCAGGAGAAGATGGAGGATTTTTTTTCTCAGTGTCTCGTCCGCTTGGGAGGGATACAGTCCATGCTCTGCTTTTAAGCGTTGGGAGCAGTCGCCCTTCTTCAGAGACAAGGAAGAAAACCACCCCGTGGTCGGGCGGTTCTTCGGCAAGTTTCAAAAGGCAGTTTGCTGCAGGAAGAAGCATGCGTTCGGCGGAGAAAATCAGTGCACAACGTTTTTTTGAGACCACCGGACGATACGCCATTGCACGTATTACCTCTCTGCATGCGTCGATTGCAGGGGCCTTTCCCGGTTCTCCGCCCCTGATAAGGTCAGGGTGATTTCCGTCCGACCATGCCCTGCATGCGGGGCATTCGTCTCTTCCTGTATGGTTCAGACAGAGAACCATCTCCGAAATCTCTCTGGCCATTGCATCATGGAGTTGTTCCGGTCCCGATATGGTTATGCAGTGGGGGAAGCGATCAAGAGCCGCAAGGGTTCTGAGCATCCTCCAGGGGGCTGAGTCTGTCAAAGGAACAGGGAGATGAGACACCCCTTAACCTCCTCCATCAGTTGGAGCATCAGAGTTCTTTCCCCTTCCCTGCGAAAAACACTTTCAAGTTCTTCAAGGGCGGATTCAGTTTTCTCCACTGTAACGAAAAGATTGCGGTCGTTCCTCCTCCACTTCATGTCTCTTCGTAGCCTCAATCCGCCGATTGCCCTTCGAAGGAGTTCTTTAACAAGGTTTCTGTACTGCAAAAGAACACTTTCTGCAGGGAACTGGGTCATTTTCCTGCCGAGATTTTCCAGTTTTTCAAGGAGTTCCCTTGTTTGGGCATCCTCAAGTGATTGGGAAAAAGAACTGGGTTCTACTCCCCGGGCAGGGGAAAGAATCCCTTTCTTTTTTGCCTGTAATCCGGATTCACCACCGGAAATTCTTTCATCGGCGTTTTTTTTCACCTTCAAAGGGAAAGAAACACCTCCAACCTTTCGGCAATTTCCCCGGCAATGTTCACCTGGTCATTATCTCCGTCAAGTCGCCCGATTCGCTCCGGTTCCCTTTCGGAAAGAAAAAGGAACCCCTCCCGGACTTTTTCGAGAAAGGCCTTCCCCTCCTCTTCCAATCGGTCAAGGTTTCCCCTGCGTGAAACTCTATGATAGGCTTTCTGTGGCGGCAAATCAATCCAGAAGGTCAGGTCTGGAACAGGGAAATCACACCACTGAAAAAGTTCTTCGATTTTTTCAAGGCAAATTCCCCTCCCCCATGACTGATACGCAAGGGTGGAATCGGTGAATCTTTCACACACAACAATTTTACCGGATTCAAGGGCGGGGTAAATTACTCTCTTTACGTGCTCACACCGGTCGGCAAGAAAGAGAAAAAGTTCGCTCAGTGAATGTTGCATCCCCTGGTCCAGAAGGAGTTCACGTATTCTTTCGCCTCCGGTCCACCCGCCCGGTTCTTTTGTCCAAAGAACGGCTTCCGCACCGTATCGCGAAACCAGGTTTTCCACCAGTATGCGGGCCTGGGTGGTTTTTCCGCATCCGTCGATACCTTCGAGAGTAAGAAACATTACACTATTCCTCTTCTTCGGAACTCTGTCCGTCGTTTTTCCCCTGAGATGGTTTTACATTGATGATCTTTCTTAGCAGTCCTTCCACTACAAATTCCGATTTAAAAATCTGAAGCGTTCCGTCTCCGAGCCTTCTCTTTTTCATTTCGCTCAGAAGTTCCTGCTCTTCCTTGGAAACGGGGTCTTCGTTTTCTTTCCGGTCCTTTCCTCCCTTTGCAGCTTTTTCGTAATTAAACTCAAGGATCAGTTCATTATTTGTTTCAAGTGCGGACATCTCTGTAAACATTTGGCGGAAATTGGCAATTGTCTTCCATCCCTGTACGACTGCCGACTGGTTGAGAGGTTCTATTCCACCTCCCCTTACGAGGATTTCACAAAATCCGTCGGCATCCTTTGGAATCGAAAGCTTGAAAACTTTCTTAACCTGCTTTTTCCGGTAAGGCCTCAGGGTCACTTCGACTTCTGCCGTGTCACCAGCCTGGAAAGAGTCCCCATTGACTTCTATTCCTTCGATAAACATTAGCCTGGGGTCTTCAGTAAATTCGGCCGATATAGTCACTCCAAGGGGATATACATCGGCAAAGGGATTGAGAAAAATAATATCGAGAAGTTCCGCAGTTTCCTTGAGAGCATTGGCAGCGAGGTCCTTGTCAGAGAAAAACATGTTTTTTCGTGTCCACCCCTGCCCCATGCCTCTTCCGTGCACAGTCATGGAAAAAACCGCAGTTCCCTGACCTTTCCTGCCCCAAAGGTCGTCGATTAGGCCAGTGAAAATACCTGCTGAAAGAGTGGCACCCATGAAGGGATCAGGAACAAAGTGAAACCGTTTTGTTCCTCCTGTCTTTCTGTCTGCGTCCAAAAAACTGAGTGTGGCGGAGACGGACGGCGTAAAATAACCGATTCTTCCTCCGATAGCCTGCGGTCTGTCGTGTGTTACGGTCCCGACTATTTTTAGAGGGCTGCCGATTTTGAAAGGAGCTTCAAGACTTGGGACGACGTTGTGTATGTATGCCCGGGCAACGGGATAATTCACAGCTCCTCTTCCAAGGAAAGGGTGAGCGAATCCTATAAATCTGCCATCAGGCGAGATTGCGGTAAGTGTACCGGTAGAGCCGATAGTCACATCCCCCCACGCGAGAAGCACGGTAATTGCTTCTCCGGGGAGGAGTCTGGCGTTCATTTCGACCGGGACATCCTCAGAGAAGCCTCCGCCCGGAATATATCGATCCTTTCCGAGAAGGGCAGTAATTTCTGTTGCTTTTCTGGGACTAACGCCGTCGATGAAAAGTGGTGACATGTCCCCGGACACAACAGGCCCGCCGACGGAATTGTCATCAGCATCTTCATTCCGGAGATTTTCTTCTTTTTTCCCCTCCTTTTTCTTCTCCTCTTCTGATTCGGAATCCGAAGGAGGAAGGCCCGGGAGGGTTCTCTTCTTTTCAGGCCAGTCCCAAACAGCAGCCATATCTTCCAGGGGAGTAACAAGTCCGAGGGTATGTTCGCTGAAGTTCCACCCGTACCCGATTGCTCCTATTAGCTTGCCTTTTACATAGACCGGGCTGCCGCTCATTCCTGCGGCAATCCCTCCAGTTTTGGCTATTACAGGGCCTGAAGCCCGTACCATAATGAGATTTTTAGGGGTCCCTTTTCTGGGAATTATACTCACGATTTCAACGGGAAAACGGATAATTTCCCTTCCGGAAATAACTGTCAGGGCGTATCCTTTCATTCCCTGCCTGAGCGAAGACGTTCCCAGGAACGGTTCAGAAGGTCTGAAAGGTGAAGCTCCAGCCGTGACAGCCCAAAGAATGAAGAAAACAAGAAACGAAAAAAAACGAACAGGCTTCATGGGCTCTATCCTCCCGAATATGAATCGTCAGATCTGTTTCTTCCAGCGCAGGAAATTCATGATGAAACTGTCGATATCGCCGTCGAGAACAGCCTGTACGTTTCCAGTTTCGTGTCCTGTCCGGTGGTCTTTCACCAGGGTGTAAGGATGCAGTACATAACTTCTGATCTGGCTTCCCCAGCTGATCTCCTTTTTCTCGCCCTGAATTGCCAAAAGTTCCTGCTGCCTTTCCTGCCACGCCCTTTCAAAAAGTTTACTCCGAAGCACCGACATGGCAACCTGTCTGTTCATATGCTGAGATCGTTCATTCTGACATGCAACGATGATTCCGCTCGGAATATGTGTTATTCGTACGGCGGAATCGGTCCTGTTGACATACTGTCCTCCGGCTCCGCTTGCCCTATAGGTGTCCATTTTCAGATCCTCTGATCGGATCTCGATTTCAACGTCGTCGGGAAGTTCCGGTGCGACGTCCACTGAGGCGAAGCTTGTGTGGCGGCGTTTGGCTGCATCAAATGGGGAGATTCTGACGAGTCGGTGAACCCCTTTTTCCGACTTGAGGTAACCGTATGCAAAGTCTCCTTCAACGAGAACAGTGGCACTCTTGATTCCTGCTTCCTCATCCTGGAGAATCTCAAGAATTTTTGTTTTAAACCCTTCTCTTTCCGCCCAACGAAGAAAAAGGCGAAGAAGCATCTCCGCCCAGTCCTGGGAGTCAAGGCCTCCCGATCCGGCATGAACGGTAAGGATGGCATTGTTGGCGTCATATTCTTCGGAAAGAAGCAGAAGAAGCTGCTCCTTTTCTATGATTTTCTGCAGATTGGCGGACGCTGTGTTGAATTCATCCTGCAATTCATCATCATCAACCTCTGAGAGCATATCCGAGAGAACGGTCAGGTCCTGAAAAATACCGTCCACCCTGTTCCAGGTGTCGATTTTTTGCTGTAGCCTGGAGATTTCTCTGGTAATACTTTGACAGTCCTCCCGGTTCCAGAAATCTGCAGTAGAGGCTGAAGCCTCGAATTTGGATTTTTTTTCCCTTATTGAATCCAGGTCAAAGACTGTCCTGCAGGTCTTTTCTCATAACCCGCAGTTCCTCCAGAACAGTGGCGTTTGACGTTATCGCCATGTCAATTCCCCCTCTTTGTTATTGTGCCGCGTGATTTTTCATTATATCATTCGGCCTTGAAGATAAGGAGGAGAATCGATGAAATCTCGACGCGCAACTATTGAACTCTGTCGCCTTCTTTCAGGTTCCTGTGGAAACATACTGTCAGGAGGAAAGGCCTCACGGGCACTGTCTTTATCAAGGCAGGCAATCTGGAAAGCAGTCCATGACCTTGAAGAAGAAGGGTTTGTCATATCTCCTGTTCCGCAGAAAGGGTACATTCTGCGGAAACTGCCGGAGTATGACCTGGCTCCTTCATTGATTGGAAGCATGATCCACCCGGATTGTCCTTGGGGAGAGGAAATTCATGTTTTCGAGAGTTTGCGTTCTACCCAGGAGACTGCTAAAAATCTCGGAAGACAGGGTGATAATGACGGCATTGTCGTCATTTCAGAGGAACAAACAAAAGGCCGAGGCCGCAGAGAAAGGACCTGGGTTTCTCCCCGCGGATCAGGATTATATTTCTCTGTCTTTTTCAGACCGCGATTACTCCCGGGAAGGCTGCATCTTGTGAATCTCGCAGCAGGATTGGCAGTAAAAGATGCCATCCATTTCTGCCTCGGAAGAAAAGTTGCATTGAAATGGCCGAACGACCTGCTGTACGAAGAAAAAAAAATTTGCGGCATTCTTTCCGAGGCTTCGAGTGATTCTGAGAGAGTACGGGATTGCTGTACGGGGATCGGCATCAATATCTCTTTCAGCAGTGAAGATCTGAAAGCCGAAGGTCTCGAAAACGCGGTATCCCTTTCAGCGGAGCAAGGTTCTATTCATCGTGGCAAACTCTGTGCATCTGTTATTGAGAGATTTCACTTTTTTACTTCTTCTCTTGCAGATGATGGAGGAGAATCCCTTCTTTCTCTTTACAGGACGGAATGCTCCACAATAGGGAAAAAGATAGCGGTCTTTACGGAAGAGGACACTTTTTTGGGAATAGCCAGGGGTATAGGAGAAAATGGAGAACTAATCGTCGAAGGAAAAAATGGGACAAAGGCTTTCTGTGCTGCCGATGTCGTTCATGCAACACCCGACGGGAAGATTGATAAGGGGCTTTAATGCAGGGGAGAAAATCTTCGGCGCAACGTTAACTTCAGCGTCATGTTTTTCCCGCCGAAGCCTTGGAATATGGCTCTTTTAGAGAGCCAGCAACGATTCGGGCTCAAAACAGGAGTTTCAGCCCCTGTTTCAAAGGACAGACTGTACTCAGCAGAGTCTCTTTATAAAAAAAATGAAGGGGCATATACTTTTTATTATCACGGTATTTGCATTAGAAAAAAGTTGTCATTGTGGACAAAATATCATATTATGTGTCTGGAATAAATTGACCCTTTGAAAGCATCCACAGGAAATGATCGGAGTGTTTAATTGTTGTTACCAACAGATGTTTCCTATCGCAAGATTTTGACGGTTCTCAGCCTTTCTATGTTCTGTGCTATGCTTGGGATCGGCATTATTGCTCCCGTTTTGCCTCTTTACGCGAAAAAACTCGGGGCAAGCGGTCTGGCAATCGGAATGATAATAGGTTCGTTTTCTTTTTCGAGAACGGGAGGCATGCTAATTTCCGGAGAATTGGCAGAGAGAATGAACAGAAAGGTACTTCTTCTTTTCGGCCTTGCCTTTTACGCTCTTGCCTCAGTAGCCTATACGTTCGCTTCTTCAACAGGAAATCTTATCGCTGTCAGAATAGGTCACGGCATTGGATCGGCAATGGTTGTGCCGATCACAATGGCGATCGGGGCTGAAGTTGCACCAAAAGGAAAAGAAGGCGTTTTTTTCGGGTCACTCCAAGGGGCACTCTTTCTCGGTGTAGGCACGGGACCGCTTTTAAGCGGCATCCTCGCTGACAAGATAGCTTTCGACGCTCCATTTTACGCTATGACATCACTGACGATTCTTTCCATGATTCTCGTCTTCATTTTTCTTCCCGGCAATATTTCGTCCCGAAGAGGGAGCGAGGCATTTTGTGGATTGAAATCTGTTTTTCAGTCTATTCTTTCCGATCATGAAATGCTCATAGTATTCTTTTTCCAGTTCTGCTCCGCCATGTGCAGAGGCGTGCTCGTGATGATGATTCCCCTTCTTGCTTCTGATCTGGATTTATCTCTTTCCGAAATAGGTTTTGTGGTTTCTCTGAACTCTCTTTCTACCGGCATTCTTCAAAGATTTTCCGGCAAACTCGCCGATAACGTTCACAAACACAGACTGATCCTCATCGGCGGGCTTATTTCAGCTGTAACTTTGCTGGGGCTGCCGAATTTTCGTACTCCCTGGAGTCTCGCCATTGCCAGCATTGCTTTCGGAATTGGGCATGCTTTTGCATCCCCTTCCCTTGCGGCTATGGCTGCTGCACGGGGAGAAATGTACGGATCCGGCCGAATAATGGGTCTCTTTAACATAGCCTTCAGCCTTGGAATGACCACAGGGCCTGTTCTTGTCGGGATGCTTCTGGATCATACCGGAAGGGGCCTTCCTTTTTATTTTTTGAGCGCAATGCTTCTTCTTGCCGCTTACCCTTTCAGGTTTCTGAAAGAAGTAAGGTGACAGAGAATCTGGGATGATCTTTAGCAGTCTGAACGTCTCGTCATGATCTGCCGTTCTCTTCCTGCTGTCGCTGCCTGAGAGGTGCGAGACGGTTCCACAGAAGAAGAAACTGATCATGGAAAAAGAGAAGAATATCCTGTTCATGTCCGGGGCGACCAAGAGAAATGATGTCCCTGTTTCCCTTCAGGGCATCGCGTATCGGCTTGGGTGTGCTTGGGTCGATTACCACAGGAATTCTTTTTTTAACTGCATCGCTGATTGCCGTGAACATGCTCTCCAGATCATCTCCTCTGCCCCATGCAGCTTTTGTTGAGCTGTCGGCAGGAAGCATGCCGCATCCGGCCGCCGAAAGAAGGCTGGAAAATCCACCGGAAAGGTCAAAAACAGGATAGTTCTTCAAGAGCTGTCTTCCAACGAGAACAGTGCTGTCAAGCCTGGTCTGGAATTCCGAAAGCCTTCTCTGGTAATAAGAATAATTTCCCGGATCGAACTGGGAGAGAGCTGTCAGGACTCTCTGGGCGATAAAAGGGAGTACTGAAGGGTCGAAGAAGTGAAAATCTGTCCTGCCTCTGTCAAAGGGAACAGTGCCGTAAAGAATGAAAAGCCCGGGGTGCTTTTTAGGGTCAAGACCGAGGGAGGATGCTTCGGAAGCATCAAGGGCAACGATTTTCGAGTCATCAGGTATGTTCCGCTGACGTATCTTACGAATAGTCGAGCCTTCTTCGTTCCACTCCTGGATTGGTTTTACCGAAACATTAACTCCGCCGATGAAGCGGGTTATTGTGGAAAGCCAGGGAGATGAAACATAAATTTCCCAGCAGGATCCTGGTATTGCAGGAAAGAGAAGGAAGAAAAAAGACATGAAAAGAAATATAAGGGTGAAAAAAACAGATGGCTTGTTATTTGTTCTCATTCTGCCTCCAATATCTCCCTGGTAAGCAGGGAAAAAGCATTTCTTGCGGCTGCGAATTCAGCAGTTTTCCTGCTCGCGCCATCGCCTGCGCCCGCTTCTTCATTTCCTATTATTACCCGGACGGAAAAAAGGGGAGAATGAGACTGGCCGGATATTGAAACAATTTCATATACCGGGTTGGGCAGTCCTTTTTCATGGGCAAGCATTTGGAGGGCTGATTTCGGATCGTTTTTCCTGCCGTTTACCGGATGGCGGTTGAGATGAAAAAAAAGAAAACTGTCGATCACTTTGATGGCGGAAGAATAACCACCATCAAGAAAAATTGCTCCCAACAGAGCTTCCACAGCATCTGAACAGAGAGAGCAATTCCCGATCTTACCGGGTTCCAGTCCATTCCCTGTCCTGAGCACTTCATCAAGCCCGATTTCTCTTCCCCATTCAGCAAGTGATTTCCCGCAGACTATGGCGGCCCGGGAAAGAGTAAGGGCCCCTTCGCTAAATAATGGAAAGGATGAGAACAGAAAATGAGAGACGCCGAGCTCAAGCACGGCATCTCCCAAAAACTCAAGCCTCTCATTGTGGTCTTTTCGGCCTTTTTCGTAGGCGAAGGACGAGTGAATCAGGGCAGTTTCAAGTTTCCCTACATCGCTGAAATGGTATCCCAGACGGTCCTGGAGCTTTTCCAGTTCTTCGGAAAACCAGGTTTCGTAGTTCATGGAGAAAAGATTGTCATTCCTCGAATTTCTGGAATGCGACCACGCCGTTATGTCCTCCGAATCCGAAACTGTTTACAAGCAGCCTGGAAACATCCTTTTTCACGGCTTTGGGTCCCACGACATTGATGGCGCATTCAGGGTCGAGATTTTCTAAATTTATTGTCGGATGAATGACGCCCTCCTCGATTGATTGCATGGAGGCCACGGCTTCCAGAGCTCCGGCGGCGCCGAGACAGTGTCCGATCATGGACTTCGTGGAATTTACGAGTACTTTTTCCGTGTGTTCTCCGAATACGGCACGGATTGCTACGGACTCCATTTTATCGTTGAGAGGAGTGGAAGTCCCGTGGGCATTGATGTAATCCACATCCTGAGGAAGCCACTTTGCGTGGGCCATCGCCTTGCGCATGGCACGGGCAGCTCCTTCTCCCTCCGGGTCGGGGGCTGTAATATGGCTCGCGTCACATGTGGAACCGTAGCCAACAAGTTCGGCATAAATATGTGCCCCTCTTCTCTGGGCATGTTCCAGTTCTTCCAGTACGATTACGCCTGCTCCCTCACCCATGACAAATCCGTCGCGGTCTGCATCAAAGGGACGGGATGCCTTTTCAGGCTCGTCCATTCGAGTGGAGATCGCTTTCATTGCAGCAAAACCTGCAATGCTGATGCTCCTGAGGGCTGCTTCAGTGCCGCCGGCAAGTATGATATCCGCGTCATCCCTCATTATTGTGTGATACGCCTCCCCCATGCTGTGAACCGATGTGGCACATGCAGTTACGACACACATGTTCGGGCCCTTGGCATGGTGTTTTATGGCAACGTAGGCTGTAGACATATTGCTGATCATCATGGGAATGAAAAAAGGACTGACTCTTTTCGCCCCTTTTTCCATCATCGTCTTGAAATTGTTGAATGTGGTTTCAATCCCGCCCTGGCCGCTGCCGATGTAGACTCCGAATTTATGGGGATCCAGGCTTGCCGTGTCAAGCTTCGCATCGGCAACGGCCAATTCCGCCGCTGCCACAGCAAATTGAATGACCCGGTCGGAGCGCTTGGCTTCTTTGTTTTCCATCCACTGGGACGGGTCGAAATCCTTGATTTCCGCTCCGAAGGGAACAGGGCAATCTGTGACATCAAAAGTTGTATACGGTCCGATGCCGTTTTTGCCTTCTTTCAAAGCCTGCCAGTAGTTTTCTCTTCCAGTTGCTATAGGGCTGACAACTCCAAGCCCGGTTACGACAACCCTTCTCAAAACACTTCACTCCTCCGCTGCAGGGTTGGAACTCGAAAAAGTACAGGGTAGTTTGACGGGAAGCCCTTCGGCATTCCCGCCAAACCGGTTATTTCCTGCGGCTTACTCTTCAACACCGAGTTTGCCGAGTGTGTAGTTCATTGCTTCTCCCACGGTGGTAAGCTTTTCAGCATCTTCGTCGGGTATTTCGATGTCGAATTCTTCCTCGATGCCCATGATGAGCTCGACGATGTCAAGTGAGTCGGCTCCGAGATCTTCCACGAAGGATGCTTCGGGCACTATCTGATCCTCTTCAACATCAAGCCTGTCGATGATGATTTCTTTCAAACGGGCGAGCATTTCCTCTTTTTTCATTCTCCTTCACCCCCTTCCTTTGTATTTCAGCACATGGTCATTCCGCCGTCAACGGCGATAACCTGTCCGGTAATATATGATGCATCCCCGGAGGCGAGAAAAGAAACTGCGGCCGCCACATCATCCGGGGTTCCCGGCCGTCCTGCGGGGACCTGCTTTAAAAGTGTTTCTTTCGCTCCTTCAGGAAGGGAACCCGTCATTTCCGTTGCAATATACCCGGGAGCGAGAGCGTTAACTGTTATTCCCTTTCCGGCATATTCTCGTGCAACAGCTTTTGTAAACCCTATGATGCCTGCCTTGGAGGCGCAATAATTAGCCTGTCCCGGGTTGCCTATCAGGGCGACTACAGATGATATGCTGACAATCCTGCCCCATTTCGCCCGGACCATCCCCCGGATGGCCTCTTTCGTGCAATGATACACCGAGGAGAGATTGGCTGTCAGTACAGAATTCCAATCCTCCGCTCCCATTCTCATAAGAAGCCCGTCCTTTGTTATTCCCGCGTTGTTTACAAGCACAGCAACCGAGCCGAATTTTTTTTCAACTTCAGAAAACAGAGCTTTCACTTCACTTTCGGAAGATACATCACCCTTAAATGGGAAAGCCTTCCCTCCTGTCTTCCTGATCAGCTCACAGACTTCTTCTGCCTGCTTTTCGCTCCTGTTGTAGTTTACGGCAACCTGGAACCCCACTGCACCGAGCCTGAGAGCAACGGCTCTTCCGATTCCCTTGCCGGCACCTGTAACAAGTGCGGTCCTGGCATCAGTCATTCTACACCATCTCCTTCATTTGGTTTGAAAGAGCATTGAATTCAGGAAGGGCACGACAGGTCTGGACTGTTACTCCCTTCCTGCATTTTTTTACAAGTCCGGCAAGAACCGATCCGGGGCCTATTTCATAAAAAGAATCGACGCCGTCGTCGGCCATTCTGTTGACGGAATCATGCCACAGAACAGGCATGAATGTCTGATCGAAAAGGGCCTGCTGAATTTCCCCTATTGTGCTCATCGGTCGTGCAAAAGCATTGGAGACGATCGGTATAGACGGATCGTTCCATTTAAGTGAGCCGAAAGCGTCCCGAAGCTTGTCGGCTACGGGGCGCATCTGTTTGCTGTGAAAAGGAGCGCTGACGTTGAGAAGGACTGTTTTTTTCGCTCCCGATGCTTTTGCCATTTCCATGGCTGCGTGGACAAAAGCGGTGCTGCCGGAAATCACGACCTGTCCTGGGGAGTTGAAGTTTGCAGGCTGACACTCTCCGTTCGGGGCTGCTGCAAAACAGACCTTTGAAACAGCATCAGGATCCAGTCCCAGAATGGCAGCCATTGCTCCTTCTCCTTCCGGTACTGCTTCCTGCATGAGTTTTCCCCGGAGATGTACAAGCGCCACACCATCTTCAAGAGAAAGAACTCCGGAGGCAACAAGAGCGGTATATTCACCAAGACTGTGTCCTGCTAAAAAGGAGGGGGCAATTCGCAATCCGGTTTCTTTGCGGAGACATTCATAAATTGCCACACTGACCGTTAAAATTGCAGGCTGGGTGATCGCTGTTCTCCGGAGTTCTTCTTCTGTGCCGTGAAAGATTATTTCCGAGAGAGAAAAACCGAGTGCTTCGTCGGCTCGATGGAAAATATCCCTTGCTGAAGAGAAGGAATCGAAGAAATCCTTTCCCATTCCAGCTTCCTGGGATCCCTGCCCGGGAAAAATGAGAGAATAGCTCATTCCGGTTTCACCTCACCTGAAAAACGTGTTCGGAAGGGAGTTTACAATCCGTTCCGCTCCGGCAAAGAGTTCCTTTATGATCTGTGCAGCAGGTCGAATATCGTTAACAAGTGCGGCACTCTGCCCTGCCATCAGGGAACCCCACTCCACGTCTCCTTCAACGACGGCGGCACGGAGTTTTCCCGCGCCGAGCTGTTCATATTCTTCGACGGTGGCTCCGCTTTTTTCAAGGTCTTCAAATTTCGCCGTGAGTTTGTTTTTAAGACAACGAACCGGATGACCGGTAAAACGGCCGGTGACAACATTGCTCCTGTCCCTGGCATTCACAACCGCTTCTTTGTACGCCGGGTGAACTGTGGATTCGTCACAGCAAATAAACCGTGTTCCGACCTGAACGCCTTCAGCTCCGAGAGCGAAAGCAGCGGCAATCCCTCTGCCGTCAGCAATACCGCCTGCAGCGATGACGGGTATATCAACCGAATCCGCTATTTGGGGGATGAGAACCATGGTGGTGAGTTCTCCGATGTGGCCCCCCGCTTCCATCCCTTCTGCAACAACAGCGTCTGCTCCCTGTTTTTCCACCCTTTTTGCCTGGGCAACTGAAGCAATCACCGGTACAATTATTGTCCCAAGAGGTTTTAGAATATCAATCACTTTCCCCGGGCTGCCGGCTCCAGTGGTCACGATTGGAACTCTGTATTTCGCCACAAGTTCGATTGCCTGGTCGACTGTAGGCGACATGAGCATGATGTTGACACCAAAGGGTTTGTCGGTCAATGTCCTGACTTTTACCAGCTGAGCCTCCAGGAGGTCAGGCGGCATGTTAGCCGCGGCGATGATCCCTAATCCGCCGCCGTTACTAACTGCAGCAGCGAGGGTGGCGTCGGCCACCCAGGCCATGCCTCCCTGGATCAGAGGATATGCGCACCCGAAGAGACGGGTGATTCTGTTGTCGCTGAAAGCAGCGCCGGAGTCATGCTTCATAGATAATACCTCCATATGTCATGCCCGCTCCGAAAGCCGTAAAGAGCAGTTTGTCCCCCTTTTGAATCCTGCCCGCCCCGAGGAATTCATGGAGGGCAATAAAAACCGAAGCAGCCGATGTGTTCCCATACTCGTCTATGTTTATGACCACTTTTTCCGGTGAAATCCCAAGGCGTTCTGCCGCTCGCTCTATAATTCTCTGGTTTGCCTGGTGGAAAAACCACCAGGCTATATCTTCCGGCTTCATCCCGGAATCAAGACAGAACTGGTGCAAAAAAGGCGGTATGATCCTGTTTACAAAACGGAAGACATCGTTTCCTTTCATGTTCACGAAATGAAGTTTCTTTTCAAGGGTCTCAGCGGATGCTGGATGTTCAACGAGTCCTCCGGCAAAGGTTATCTGGTCATGTTTTGTTCCGTCCGATCTCAGGTCAGAGGAAATAAAACGGCCTTCTTCGCCTTCCGACATACCAAGAACCATCGCTCCTGCCCCATCGCCGAAGAGGATGCACGTATTTCTGTCAGTCCAGTCGATAATGGGTGAAAGAACCTCTGCACCGATGACAAGAACTTTTTTCCAGAGACCTGACGCAATGCCTCCGGCTGCAAGTGATATGGCGTAGACTCCGCTGGTGCATCCTGACTGCACGTCGAAAGCACCCGCATGGTCAGCACCAATAATCCCCTGAACCTTCGGGGCAACTCCCGGAAAGAGAGTGTCAGGGCTGTTTGTCGCCACGATAATCATGTCAAGGTCATGGGGGGCGGTTCCTGAATTTTCCAGGGCGCTGAGAGCTGCTTTTTCAGCGACCGAACTCGTCAGTTCTCCATCCCCAGCAATATGCCGACGGCAGATTCCGGTTCTCTCCCGAATCCATTCATCGCTTGTCTCGACCATGTTTGACAGATCATGGTTCGTCAGCACCTTCTCAGGAACATACATTCCCGTACCCTTTATCGAAACAGGAACACCTGAAAAAAAACCCATAACAAGGAAACCTCCTTTACCCCAGCTCTTCTCTTATGAGCTCCACACCGTTTTGAAGGACGAAATTTCTGGCCACTCTCAGGGCATTTGTGATGGCTGGAGCTTTTGAACGTCCATGGGCCTTCACAACTATCCCGTTCACTCCGAGGAGGGGAGTTCCTCCATGTTTTTCATAATTGAATCTCGTCCAGAGATCTTTCATCATGGGAACCATAAAAACCATTCCGAACTTGGGCAGCAGTCTGTGCCCCATTTCTTCCTTCAAGATAGAATATACAGCTGACATCAGGCCTTCGGCAAACTTGAGGACCACGTTCCCCGAAAAACCATCGCATACTACCACGTCAGCTCTGCTGTAGGGGATATCGTCGCCTTCCACGTAACCGGTAAAATTCAAACTGCTTGCCTTTATAAGTTCTTTTGCTCCTGCAATAACCTCGTCGCCCTTGATCTCTTCCGAGCCGTTGGACAGAAGAGCTACCTGAGGCTCGGTAACTCCCAGGATCTTTTTGGAATAGACGTTGCCCATGTGGGCGAACTGCAGCAGGTTTTCCGGCTTGCTCCGTACAGTTGCCCCGACATCAAGCAAAAAGGTATATTTATTGAGCGTCGGAAGTGCCACACCCAGAGCAGGACGGTCAATTCCGGAAATTCTTCCCACTACAAGCACTCCACCTGCGACAATTGCCCCCGTGTTGCCGGCGGAAACACACCCCGAAGCTTCGCCGCCCCGAACCATTTCCATTGCTATGCGGAGGCTTGAATTGCGTTTTTTTCGTATGGCCACAGAGGGATGTTCCTCCATGCCTATCCGTTCCTCTGCGTGGACTACCGAAATTCTTCCGGAAACATCCCATGGAACCTCTTCAAGGAATGGTTCAATCTCAGGGCGTCTGCCCACGAGTATAATGTCGAGATCAGAGTGCTCATCACAGGCGGCAATAGCCCCCCTGCATATTTCCGAAGGACCATGGTCACCACCCATGGCATCCAGGGCAAGAATCAAATGGAGTTCACCTCTCTCACGCTACGCCAGACGGCGCTGCGAAACGACTGCAGCAATGAATCTTCCGACGAAGATTTCCTTTTCGCCCACTTTTGTCCGTACGCTGACGATATACTTTTCATCTTTATGGACACCGACCTTTGCCCTGGCGATCAGGGAATCGCCCACTCTCGCATGTCCCTTATACTCTCCCCGCATTGAGTCCACAATGACAAGATCGGCTTCCACTACGGCGATGGCAATTGAACTCGCCTGGGCATAAATGTAATGATCCCAGACCATGTCAGTTTCCCTGAAAGCCATGTCCCTGCGGGTTTCGAGTACCGAAAGAGCCCATTTGTTCGGTTCGAGTTCGAGAAGATCCCCCACCACTTCGCTCTGTTTCAGTGAACGGAGTCTGCTGGTGGCCTTCTGGGCCATGGAGCGCATTCGCTCCCGGAGTTCAGGAACGCCAAGTACAGCCCTGTCAAGTCTGATGGTGCTCACACTTGCAGTAAGTGAAGCGGCAAGCTCTTCATCAGTGGCCAGAGGATTCTGTTCGATCAATTTTAAAAGTTTGTCCTGTCTGTTCCTTTTCTTTTGAGACTTGATGGACGTCCCCTCCATTTTGGGACCTGATGTTATTAGCTGCTCTTAAGATGTGGTAAGTATATTACCGGAGGGGGCAGCGGTCAATATGTCCAGGGGAAGAAAACAGAAAAAAAGAGGAAGGTTTCCCTTCCTCTTTTTTCAAAGTTTTCCAATCAAGCTTCTTTCTTCTCTTCCGAGGCAGTCTGTACAACTTTCCTGCCCCGGTAATAACCGCATTCACCACATGCGCAGTAATTCATGATCATCTCACCGCAATGGGGGCATGTAGTAACTTCCGGTGCGCTGAGAGCCCCTATCCACTCGGATTTTCTTTTATGTGTACGGGCATGGGATACCCTGCTTTTCGGCGTTGCCATTCTGGACTTCCCTCCTTTTCGTTATTCTGGCGTCTCTTCAATTTTTATGCCAAGAAGCTTTTCCATTCTCGGATCAGGTCCACCTGACAAACAGCGACAGCTTCCTTTATTGAGAGACTGTCCGCACTGAGGGCAGAAACCCTTGCAGTTCGGTGAACACAAAACCTTGTTGGGGAGTGATACAACGATGCTCTCCCAAACCTGATCCGAAATATCAAAAAAACGCTGCCATCTTGACACCTGAACGACATGGAAATCTTCACACGCAGAAGAAGTATCGGTAGACTCTTTCTTCCGCAATATATAAAGATACAGGAAATCGTTCAAAATTTCAATACGCGAAGGCTCAAGACATCGTGAACAAGGGGAAGAAAAGGCCGCAGAAATCTTCAGTGAAACAGGAAGATCGCTGTCGGACCAACGGGCTTCCGCATCCACCATAAGGGGCCCTGCAAATTCGAAAATTTGTCCGTCAAAAAAAATACTGTCAAGATCCTCTTTCGGTACCTCTGCATGAAGAGAGGTCACGGCCTCAGGATTGCCGATTTCCGGCGTTTCAATCATAAATTGCCAGGAGGCCGGCTTCTCAGTCAGCATAAAGTTTCGCTCCCGTTTTTTTAGTTTCTGTCCAAGGCGATCCGTTTAGTGTCCCTTGCGATGACGAGTTCTTCATCGGTAGGCACAACGAGGACCTTTACCGTGCTGTCTTCGGTGCTTATAATGCGCTCTTTGCCGCGGACATTGTTTTTTTCCTTGTCGAGTTTTACTCCAAGGAATTCAAGCCCGGAGCAGATGGCTTCCCTGGTTCTCGCGCTGTTTTCCCCGATGCCGGCAGTAAAGACCAGGACATCCATCCCTCCCATGGCGGCTGCATAGGATCCGATGTATTTCTTTACACCGTAACAGAGCATTTCCTCGGCAAGCCTGGCCCTGTGGTTTCCTGCATCTGCTGCCTCTTCTACGTCCCTGAGATCGCTGCTGACTCCAGAAATGCCGAGGAGACCGCTTTCTTTGTTCAGCACGTGGCTCATAGCCTTGTTGTCTATTCCTTCCTGTTCAGAAAGGTAAGAAATCAGCAGGGGGTCGACGTCACCAGATCTCGTTCCCATAATGACCCCGGGAAGAGGGCTGAATCCCATGCTGGTGTCCACGGATTTCCCTCCCTTTACGGCAGCAATGGAACTGCCGTTCCCCATATGGCAGGTAACAATATTCAGAGATTCAATGGGTTTCTGAAGGATTTCCGCTGCCCTCCTCGACACATAGAAATGGCTTGTGCCGTGGAAGCCGTAGCGTCGTACTTTGTATTTTTCATAGTAATGGTAGGGAACCCCGTACATATAGGCACATCCGGGCATGGTCTGATGGAAAGCTGTGTCGAAAACGCCTACCTGGGGGATCTTCGGAAGCGCCTCGGTAACGGCATAAATACCCATAAGGTTGGCAGGGTTATGGAGAGGCGCAAGGGGGACGCATTCCTCAAGGGCATCGATGACATCCTGAGTTATCGTGACCGAGCCTGCATATTTTTCACCGGCGTGAACCACCCTGTGCCCCACAGCGGAAAGTTCATCGAGGCTTTTGAGAACTCCGTGGCTCCCGTCAAGCAGTGCTTCCACAACAACCTTGAAGGCAATTTTGTGGTTCGGAATTTCCGTGTTTTTGATGATCGCATCCATACCGGTCTTCGTGTGTTTGATCCGTGCACCCTCGATTCCTATTCTCTCAACCAGGCCTTTGGCAAGAACTGACTCGTCGGTCATGTCGAAAAGCTGATATTTGAGAGATGAACTGCCGCAGTTGACAACAAGAATTTTCATTGCGAAACCCCTTCCTCTCTTCTTGACCGCCGCTATTCGCCGGATGTATCGTATAGAAAACCAGCGGAAGGCGGGTGGTCATAATATATACAAAAATAATAGGTATTGTGGCCGAATATAACCCGTTTCACAACGGTCATCTCTTCCATCTCGGAAAGGCAAGAGAAAATACTGATCATGCTCTTGTTGCAGTTTTGTCGTCCTATTTTACCCAGCGGGGTGAGCCCGCCGTGATGAGTAAATGGGACCGGGCAGAATCCGCTCTGAGAGCCGGTGTTAACCTGGTGCTTGAACTGCCGGCCTTTTATTCATGCCACAACGCTGGAATATTCGCAGCCGGCGCAGTGGACATTATTGCAGCCACAGGAGTGGTGGATACTCTTTCTTTCGGGATGGAAAAGCCAGACTTCGACATGGCTCCAATCCTTGATATTCTAGTTCACGAACCTGTGTATTTCAAGGATAATCTGAAGAAATTCCTGAATTCGGGATTTTCCTACGTTAAAGCCCGAGCAGCAGCCCTTGAGGAGATCCATACGGGGTGGGGAGCTTTCGTTTCATCGCCGAACAATATTCTTGGTCTTTCTTACATGGAGAGGATTCAGAAAAAAAATTATGACCTCCCATGCAGGCCTGTCCAGAGAATAGGTGCAGGTTTTCACGATACAGCCATGGGGCCTGGCTTCCCAAGTGCTGCGGCGATAAGGAAAAAACTTGCCGAGGGGCACTGGGACGAAGCAAAAAAAGCTGTTCCGCCATCAACGGCAGCAATACTGAAAAAATGCATTGAGCAGGGGAAGGTGGTTCTTTCAAGGGAAATGCTCTGGAGACTGACACGTTTCCTTCTCCTCAGGACTCCCGCTGCCGTTTTATCCCGATCCTCGGAGATGTCTGAAGGGATGGAAAACCGTTTTTTTAAGTATGCCGACAGCTGTTCTTCCTGGTCGGAATTTGTTTCGAAGTGCACCACGGGACGGTATCCCCGGGGCAGAATACAGCGGCAGCTCATTCATTTCCTTCTGGGGATAGGGCACGAGGAAAACAGGGCGCTCCAGCGTTTGGGGCCGCAATACATACGCGTTCTCGGCGCAGACGCTGTAGGCATGGAAATTCTGCGGAGAATGAAATCTGTATCAAAGCTTCCAGTACTGGGAAGAGCTCCTGCCGGGCTGCGGGGAGAAGGAGCCCTTCTTGCAAACATAGAACAGACGGCCTGCAAAGTCTGGGAAGAGCTTACCGCTGTTTTTTCCCCCGGAGAGGAAAAAAAAAGACACCCCCTTATGGCAGAATGTTTCTCGGAAGCGGGAAACGTTCCCTGAGCCGCCGGAAAACACCGGGAGGAACCATTTCGTGGACTGCTCCCCCGAACTGGTATATTTCTTTTACGGCATGGCTCGAGAGGTATGAGTACCGTGCCTCGGTTACTATGAAAAGAGTTTCTATTTCCGGGGCAAGCTGCCTGTTCATCAGTGCAAGCTGAAATTCGTACTCGAAGTCGGAAAGGGCCCTCAGTCCCCTGATGATAATACGGCTCTGCTCCTGCCTGAGAAAGTCTACGAGGAGTCCGGAGAAGGAGTCGACTTTAACATTGGGCAGATGGCTTAAAGCCTCTCGCGCCATTGCTTTTCGCTCTTCAACGGAAAAAGCCGCTTTTTTCTGCGGATTCAGGAGTACGCTGACAACCACTTCGTCGAAAAGCGCTGCTGCCCGTTCTGCAATATATATGTGCCCGTTTGTTATTGGGTCGAATGAACCAGGATAAACTGCGTTAATTGAACGTTTCATACTTCTCCCCCTCTTCCGGAAGATGACAGAAAAGTCAATGCCGTATCGCCGTATTCGCGCCTGTCGATTATTCGCCAGTTTTCTCCTTCGGGCATCTCTTCCCTTGTGGAATGCTCAACCACTGCAATTCCTCCCGCGGCAAGGATCCCTCCTTCGCTGGGAAAGATAATGGTCCCCAGAACGGAAGACCATCCTGCGGCGTAGGGGGGATCGGCAAAAATAACGTCAAAAAACTGCCCCTTTCTCCGGAGAAAGGAAACGGCCCGCCGGACATCCATGGTCAGAATGGTTACACCGTCATTTCGTGCAAACAGGGAACGGATTTCCTTTACTCTTTGTGGAAGAATTTCAACAGATACAACTGGACTCGCTCCCCTGTCCCGTGCCGAGCGAGAAACTCTCCCGGTTCCTGAAAACAAGTCGAGAAAAGCCTTGCCATTGAGGTCTCCCAGGATACTGAAAAGAGCCAGAAGAACTTTTCCGGATGTGGGGCGGACAGCCTTCAACTGAAGGACTCCTCTTCCGGCAGGCTTCCGTAGGAAGACTGTCCCAAATAGGTACCGAGTTTTTCTGCAAGCTGCTCAATCGCTCCCTTTACCGAAGGTGTCAGGAAAGGAGCTGAAAAGGGCGATACTTTCACAAGAACATCTTCTTCACGCTGAACCATCTGAAGGAAAAATTTCTGTTCAAATGATCCATCGCTGGTAATCACTTCAATTAGGCGGACACCATTTTCAGCAGCGTAATTTTTTTTATACACCCACATTCCATCCGAAGCTTCGCCTTCGACCCCATGAAGCCTATCAAGGAAAGAATCAAGGTCATGCCTTCCTGAAACACGAACGTGCACTTCTTCAGCCCTCCCCATGAAATCGCCAGTTTTTATGCAGTTTCCGTCTCTTTTCAGAAAACGCGAAAGGAATATTTTCTTCCCCATTTCGAGCCATTTCCGTTCATATTTGGTGGTAATATTCCTCGGAGGATTTACCTCCCATGTATTCAGTAAAAGAGAAGGATGGGAGGAAAGAGCTTCTCTGACTTCCATCCCATACCATTCTTCATCGGTGACCAGTTCAAAAAAACCGCCAGGCTTCAGGACTCGTGCAATTTCAGCAGAAAATGCACCGCTTGAAACGCGTCTCTTGGAATGTTTTTTTTTAGGCCATGGACATGGAAAATTCATAAAAATGCCCTGGAGAGAGCTTGAGGGAACACATTCTTTTAGAAAAAAACGGGCATCACCGCAAACGAGAAAGACATTCCCGAGCCTTTTCCTTTCAATCCTTCTGAACGCCCTCATCAAACAGGCTCTGGACATTTCCACACCCCAGAAAACATTGTTCCAGTTCTCGCCGGCACGTTGTGCAAGAAACTCCCCATTGCCAAATCCGATCTCGAGAAATACGTCAGCCTGTTCCTTCCCCCGTTCCATGACGAGTGGCAGAATTTCTTTCTCGGGCAATACAACTGTGCTGTACATGTCACTCACATTCGGACCCTCTCTTCACGATTTTCTCAATATTTTGAGGCTACAATTATAACAGCCTTATCAGTGACTTCGCATACCCGAAAAATTCGCTCGGTTGAATCGTATCGTCGTGCCGGATTCTGGCCATTCCGGGTTTTCGTCGTCTCCTGATTCTTGAAAGGAACACTTTCGGGTGCAAAGCTTTGTGAAGAATATTCC
>LSQX01372074.1_pt1 | contig 37663 bp, 35 predicted proteins | sample 654561 | NCBI WGS metagenome assembly LSQX01 (sample SAMN04489861, study PRJNA283612) | anaerobic digester metagenome | isolation source: 4 biogas reactors fed with cattle manure at either 37C or 55C with and... | place: Denmark: Kongens Lyngby | collected 2014 | reverse complement strand
TTTTTTCATACATTTGGAAAAGGTTCCCGTAGCGGGCTTTAATCACATCTTTTCCAAGTCTGTCAATGGCATATTTAAAATCGAGATAAACTGCCTTCCCTTCGGGATTTACGCCAAAACCGGCATCGCATCTCTCCTTTGCCGCCCGCGAAGCGACATCCCGGGGAACTAAGTTGCCGTATGACGGATAGCGGCGTTCAAGGTAAAAATCGCGGTCTTCTTCGGGAATATCGTTAGCTCTGATTTCTCCCCTGCGTAATTTTTCAGCATCTTCAATTTTCTTTGGCACCCAAACCCTGCCGTCATTTCGCAGCGATTCAGACATCAGAGTGAGTTTTGATTGCTGGTCGCCGTGAACCGGAATGCAGGTTGGATGAATCTGAACGAAGCAGGGATTTGAGAAAATGGCTCCTTTTTTATAGCATTGCCAGGCAGCCGAGCCGTTGCTGCCCATTGCGTTGGTTGACAGGAAAAATGCATTTCCGTAGCCGCCGGTTGCAACAACAACTGCATGTGCGCCAAAGCGCTTGATTTCACCCGTAACCAGATCGCGGGCAATGATGCCACGCGCTTTCCCGTTGATGACAACCACATCTAACATTTCATGTCTGCTGTACATCTCCACATTGCCTAAGGCAATCTGGCGGTTCATAGCCTGATAGGCGCCAAGCAGCAGCTGCTGTCCGGTTTGTCCGCGTGCATAAAATGTGCGGCTCACCAAAACACCACCAAATGAGCGGTTGGCAAGCAACCCGCCATATTCGCGGCCAAATGGTACACCCTGAGCAACACACTGGTCAATGATATTGGGTGAAATTTCAGCCAGACGATAGACGTTGGCTTCGCGCGAGCGGTAGTCGCCACCCTTGATGGTATCTTCAAACAGCCGGAAAACCGAGTCGTTGTCGTTTTGGTAGTTTTTTGCGGCATTTATTCCGCCCTGTGCGGAAATTGAGTGCGCGCGCCGCGGGCTGTCCTGTATGCAAAAAGCCTTCACTTTGTAGCCCAACTCACCGAGCGAAGCGGCAGCAGAAGCTCCGCCAAGTCCGGTGCCCACCACAATCACCTCAAGCCGGCGCTTGTTGGCAGGGCTGACTACCTTAATATTTGCTTTATGTTTTGTCCACTTTTCGGCTAAGGGGCCCTCGGGTATTTTTGAATTTAGAATGCTCATCGTACTATTTATTTAATTGTATAAACCCAACATGAAATAAAGGGGAATAATTGAAAACCCTACGGCAACCAGAATCGCATAAATTTTTCCGATAATCTGAAGCCTTCTCATCCAGTGCTTGTTACTCAAGCCAATAGAGTGGAAGCCTGACCAAAATCCATGGGAAAGGTGAATTCCTAAAAAGATTCCTCCAATGAGATACAGAATGTTGTGAACCATGCTGGTTTTGAACAGTCCGGAGACAAGAACATAGGAGTTTTTAATCTCTTTGCCGTTTATGCTCACATCGGCAATGGTATCGGGATTGAATTTAATTTTCCAGAAAAAATCTCCGATATGTATTACCAAAAAGACCAAAATGATTATTCCGATGACAATCATGTTCCGGGAAGTCCAGGAGCTGGAAGCGCCGGGATTTTTCACTTCATACTTTATCGGACGGGCGCGCCAGTTCTTATACTCTAAAAGAAACCCCCAGACAATATGAACTAAAAAACCGATGGCTAAAACAGGTTCCATCAGCTTAATCAGCGGGTTGGTGGTCATAAAATCGGCAGCAATATTGAAAAGTTTGCCACTGTCGTCAAAAATTAGTAACAAGTTCACTGTCAGGTGAACAGCAATGAACAAAACCAGAAAAAGTCCTGAAATGCTCATAATAAACTTTCTGCCAATGGTTGCAGTAAAAAATTTGCTCATAAATTATTTATTTAATCGTATTTCTTTCAAATAGGAAAGCAAAAATAGCCCAATCCTTATTTATCCCAAAAAGTTTATCTCAAAAACAGTAATTTAAATTCTTTCTAAACAATTAAATCAAAAATTTTACCTTTATACCGAATAACAAAATCACTAATAAAATGAGCACTTCTTTCCTTGTTTTTATTGTTATTTCCGCAGTTGCCCTGCTCCTTTTTTTTGTACTGAAACTCAAGTTAAACGCCTTCATCGCTTTGCTGATTACCGCTATTTATGTTGGTGTTTTGGCAGGAATGCCATTGAGCGAAATAACCGGCTCTATTCAGGAAGGAATGGCTGGCACGTTGGGTTTTGTGGCAACGGTGGTCGGGTTAGGTGCCATTTTTGGGCAGATGCTTGAAAGTTCAGGCGGCGCTGAGTCGCTGGCTCACCATCTGATTAAAAAGTTTGGCAGCGACCGCGCATCATGGGCAATGGTTATCACCGGGTTTGTGGTAGCAATACCCGTTTTTTTAGATGTGGGGTTCATTATTCTTGTTCCGATAATTTATGCGCTTTCACGGGATACGAAGCGTTCGTTGCTCTATTATGCCATTCCGCTGCTTGCCGGTCTTGCCGTAACCCATAGTTTTGTGCCGCCTACACCCGGACCGGTTGCAGTGGCTGATATTATCAATGTGCAGTTGGGCTGGGTAATTTTGCTTGGTTCTGCCATCGGGTTGCCTATTGCGGTGCTGGCAGGTCCGGTTTGGGGAAAGTATATTTCCAAAAAAATCTATCTGGAGCCGCCTCCTCATTTTGACGCTGAACTGCGAAAGATTGATCCGGAAAATCATCCTCCGTTTCGTCTGATTGCTGTGGTTATTTCCATTCCGTTGCTGCTGATTCTGGTAAATACGTTTACCGGAGTGACTGTTTCAAAAGGGTTGTTTCCCAAATCGGTGTGGACAGACATCCTTGAATTTGTCGGGCATCCGTTTTCCGCTCTGATTATTGCCACGCTGATTGCCATCTACTTTCTTTGCATCCGGCGCGGAATGGGGAGACAGCAAATCCTTGATTTAAGCACCAAGGCACTTGGTCCGGCAGGAATCATCATATTGATAACCGGTGCCGGCGGTGTTTTGAAGCAGGTGCTGATTGACAGCGGCATTGGTCAGATTATGGCTGAATCCATGGCTGGGTCTTCGTTGCCGCCTATTTTGTTAGCATGGATACTTGCCGCCGTGGTGCGGATAACGCAAGGCTCCGCCACTGTTGCCATGATTACTGCTGCCGGAATTATTGCTCCGGTTATCGGGGAGTTCGGACTGAGCGACCCGCAACGGGCGCTGGTGGTGATTGCCATTGCATCCGGGGCAACAATCCTTTCGCATGTGAACGACAGCGGTTTCTGGTTAGTGAGTAAATATTTGGGAATGAATGAAAAACAGACGCTTCAAAGCTGGACGGTAATGGAAACGATTATCGCTGTAAGTGGACTTATACTCACATTGCTTGTGGGGTTGGTTATTTGACCATAACCGGAATTTAATGAGTGGTTCTCTTTTATATTGCTGATATTCACCTTGCTTAATTGATTAATGCCGGAGAGTCTAAAGTTGTTTTGTGATATTCAACAGTATTGAGAAAAATGCTTATCAATATGTTTACCCTTTAGTTAAGATTCCCGCCCTTTGGTCGGGAATGACGTCGTTGGCGGGGTATTAAGGGAGGAGAGATGGCAGCTTTGGTGAATCGTCATTCCCAACCACAGGTTGAGAATCTACTTGTACAAAATTTATATAGGGTAAAGTCGTGGAAATATATTTAAAAGAATTTTTATTCAAAATAGGATTTTAACATCTTTTATTTTTAGAAAATGATAAATTATTGAATTTTATAACATATATTCGCCAAATGTAAATTTTAAATGACTAAATTAATTTGTTATGAGAAAAGTTCTATTTAAAACTTTAAGTGTTTTTATGGCGTTCACTTTACTTCTCGCCCAAAACTTTTCATCCTACGCAAGTGAAACTGTTTCCTTGTTTGATGAGTCTGACTTTTCATTTAATGAAGCACAGCTATTTGCCGAGCTTGAAGAGCTAAATGCTTTGGATGCTTTTGTGGAAATTAATGAAGGGATTACTTTTTCTGAGCTTGAAGCAAGTGAAAATCTGTTAGTTGCCGAAATGGACAGTGCGGCAGCACCCATGGGTATGGCTACCAATGATGGCGATACGGCCCCGTTAGGTATTCCGTCATTCCTTTGGGGATGTGTTTTAGGTGTTGTCGGCTTGCTTATCGTGTATATAATGACCGACCAAAATAAAGATGAAGCCAAAAAGGCATTGTGGGGCTGTGTTGCTTCATCCGTTGTGGGCGGAGTATTATACATGGTGCTTTGGGGAGCCTGGGCTGCCACTGCTACCGCAGCTACCGCTGCTTACTATTAAAATTTACTTTAAACTGTTTTAACAAAGGCTGTCTGATTTAACAACAGCCTTTTTTTACTGCAATGAGAATCAACGTCTTATTTCTCCTCTTTTTTAGTTCGGCTTTCCTGAATCTTTCGGCTCAGGATTATTTCAGAATCGGAGTTGATTTTACAACCAAAACCAAACCTGCCGAAGGAAAGTCCAATCTGACAAAAGGAAAAGTCTTTTATGACAAATATACAAAAGAACTCATCTATGATATCTCTTTTCCCGAAAAGGAAAAATGGGTGGTTCAGGATTCGCGTATCTACAAACTGATAAACGATTCTGTCTATTTTTCAGAAGAAATTCCATCGCTGAACGAATTTACAATTTTTCATCTTGCACTGAATTCAGACCTTACCTATTTTGGTCTGGACAAAGCCAATTATGCAATCAGCAAAGTGGATAAAAAGGGAGATTTGGTTGTTACTTACTGGAAAATTCCGCCACAAATTCAGGAAATGATTAGCAGCATTGCAGTCGCCCGGAAAGATGACAGCCTGCATAGTGTCATTATCTCCGGCGGAGATTTTCAGGTGAGCAGCAAACAATTCTTCAGAGATTATATCAGGATTGGAGGCTTTGAATTTCCGGGAACCGTAGTTCATATTTTTTATGATTCGGAACAAAAGGAGAACTATCAGGTTATGGAATTTAAAAATATTGTTTTAAATGATGTTGAAAATGAGGCAAACTATCACTATAAACTGGAACAATAGGTTCTTTTTGAGAGGTTTGATTCTTATGATTTTGCTCATAGCGGCTACTGTTTCGGAAGCAAAATCACAAAATAACGCATTGGGACTAAGTGATATTAAAGGGTTGTTTGATACACACAAACATGCTTCCCAAAAATATTCAGGAAATAGTTCCAAACCGAAAAATGAACTTGAATTTTTAATGGCTTCGGGATTTAATGTTTACAAAGCCTTTTTTTCATCTCAGGACAATCCAAGCTGTGTGTTTTATCCATCCTGCTCTGAGTATTCCGTGCAATCTTTTCAGCAGAAAGGCTTATTCTTAGGCACACTCTACACTTTTGACCGTCTCTCCAGATGCCATCACTTTATCAGTTCCGGTCAGTATGTTTTCGATCCTTCCAAAGAAAGATTTTATGATCCTGTCAGGTAAAAAAATAGTTTTGTTCGTCACCCTTTTTATGCTGCTCAAAGCAGGCAGCTCTCAGGACCTTTTTAATGTCGAAAACTCAAAACGATTTGCAAATTATCTGATGAATACCCGTCAGTATCATCTGGCAGCCATTGAATATGAGCGCATTTTGAATATTTCCGTTGCGGATGACGAAACAGGTAGAAATCTTCTGAAAGCATACCGGTTTGACAACAACTGCACGCAATCGTTTCAAAATTTAAGTACATTGAATATTGATAATTTTCTGAAAACCGGTGTTGTTGCCAGAGAATTTTTGAATTTGTCGCTTGCCTGCAATTGTAACGTCCCGGCAGGTGATTTTGAGCGTGCGCTTTTGCCATTGAATGCAAATAGCCAGGCATTTTACAGGTTGGGATACTATTTTTTCAGAAGTGAGCATGACTCGTTGTTTCGCTTCAAAAGTGCGAATAAAGATTTGATAGCTCACTCTTATCCGTCGCTGCTATTTGCTGTTGAAGAGCTGGAAAACTCCCGGCGGCTAAGTCCCGGACTTGCAGCCGGTATGTCGGCAGTTTTGCCCGGCAGCGGTAAAGCCTACTCCGGATATTGGGGCGATGCGCTGATGTCCCTTGCTTTTGTTGGCACCAACGCCTGGCTCTCCTACCGGGGATTCGACAAAAAAGGGGTAAAAAGCGCCAGCGGCTGGGCTTTTGGCGGGCTTTCACTTGGATTCTATCTGGGAAATATCTGGGGCTCAGCCCGCGCAGCCCGAACCCGCAATGAAATTCGATATGAAAAATTGTATAATGAAGCAAAAAATAGTTTTTACAGCCATTTTTAATGTTCTTGCTCTTTTTTCTGTCGGACAGAGCATTGATGAAGTTTATCTTTTTGCGGAAAAGCAATTTGATGCAGGAAATTATCCTGAGGCGCTGACAGAGTACCAGCGTGTTGCCTTTTTTGATACTGAAAATCGGTTTGAGAAAATTTATGAAAAAACAGGCGACCTTTTTTATCTCACCGGTGATTTTGAGTCGGCAATAAGGAATTACAATATTGCCGGAAGAATTGAAAAAAGCGACAGCGCAAAAATTGAAATTCAAATAAAAAAAGCATTGTGTTTTTTCAGGCAGGAGAACTACCTGTTTGCCGTGAATGAGCTGATTTCGGCACGTGCTTCTCAAAGCGGTGTTTTGAGGGACAAGCTTCATCTTTATACCGGTGTTGCCTGGTTTGGCGCTGAAGAATACAGTGAGGCACTTGATAATTTTGCCAAACTGCTGCCTGATGAGGAGGTTCACAAACTGGAAAATATTTTCATTCAGTTTGAAAAAAGGCAGAAGCGTTTCAGACCCGGGAAAATTGAAACATTGAGCATTATTTTTCCCGGATTGGGACAGCTCTACTGCGGTGATATAATTAACGGTATCAATTCGGTGATTTTGGTTGGCAGTCTGGCAGTTCTTGGCATCTGGGCATGGCAGACCTATGGGGTGCTGGATGCACTGCTGTCGGTTGGTCCCTGGTATTACCGCTACTATACGGGAGGCATTCAGAATGCAAAAGCTGCTGCATACGAAAAAATTGCACACGAAAAGGAACATACATACGGAGAAATCATTCAGTTGGTAGAAAACAGCCTAAAACCGGTTCCATGACAGCCCGACGCTTTTTTATCTCTATACTTTTTTTGGGCTTTGCTGCCGGCAGTTTCGCAAACGATGACGAAGAGCTTGTGAACAATATTTTTATGCTGATCTATAATCAGCAATTTCCCGAGGCGGAGATGATTCTTCAATCTCAGAACGGCAGAATAGAAAAATCCAGTTTCTATTTTTTGACATTAGACCTGAACTGATGGAAGTTGATTCTGTCGCCCTCAGAAATGAGCTCGCGACAGTATAACACGCTGCTGAAAACAATCAAAAGTGAAAAAAATATTGCCGCCGAAGATAATATCAGCCGGCTGATCTGGCTCTCCTACCAGATGCGTTTTGAGTTGAAAAGGTATAATTTCATTGCTTCTGCCGTTCTGCATTCCGAAATAAAGAAGGTGCTCGGCAAAATGAGTGAAAACGACCCGGGAAACAGAGACAGCAAAATACAACTGTTCTATCTTTACACTGCATTATTCAAGTACTACGATAATATGCTGAACCCGTTTTTTCAGGAGAGCAGGCGCAGGGCAAGGGCAGAAGCCCTGAATGAGATTGAGCTGTTTACTTTTGAAAACAACCAGATTGTTTCCACGTTAGCAAACTATTTTTTAGGAAAAATTTACATGGATTACGAGAAAAAACCTGCGGAAGGTAACCGCTACTTCAAGGTTTTGACTGAAAAGTATCCTCGCAACAAGCTGTTCCGGGAGATGCTGACAACATCGGAGATGTAGCTAACTCCACAATACCATTTTTCTGGGGCGGGAGCGGAAGGTGTCTTTCCGGCAAGCTGGACATTTTGCGCTTTTCAGCCGGTGAATATTGGTCAGTTTCAATCGTGCACGACATTCGGTGCAGCGAAATTCACTTTTGTAAACGGAAACTCCATCATCATACAGCGCCACGCTAATCTTTTCGTACAACAATCCGCAACGGGGGCATTTGTAGATTTTGAAGGCGGTGTCCAAAAACAGGTTTCTGTTTTTTAATGCAAGTTTTTTTAAAGCGTTGTGGGTTTTGTGATGAAACAGTTTCAGGCTGCCATTCAGGTAGTTTCCCAATGGTTGCGGATGAATCAGATAACCGTGGCCTAAGTTGAAAGTGGTTTCAAATCCACAGGTTTCGCATTGATATGCATAAGCTTGTCCCATGATTTTGATTTTTGCCCTGAATCTAACAAAAATCAGTGAAAGTTAAGCTAATCATCCAGTAAATTTTGTGGAAGTTCTTTATTTGCTCTTGCCCCGAGAGTTTTCAACCGCTCTGCTCTGCGAATCAGGTTGCCGCTTCCTGTCTGCAGCTTGTTCATCGCCTGGTCGTAATTTTTTCTGGTGGAATCGATGCTTTTACCAATGCTTTCCAAATCAGCAACAAAGCTTACGAACTTATCATACAGCGCTCCGCTCTGCCGTGCAATTTCCAGAGCATTCCGCGTCTGGTTTTCCTGCTGCCAGATGGATGCAATGGTGCGCAGGGTGGCAAGCAACGTGGAAGGACTCACTATCACCACTTTCTGATCCCATGCAAAGGTGAACAGTTCGTAATCCTCCTGAATCGCAAGACTGAATGACGCTTCGATAGGAAGAAACAACAGCACAAAATCAGGCGAATTCAGGTTTCTTGCCGATTGGTAATGTTTTTCACTCAGCCCCTTGATGTGAGCTCTCAGGCTTACCAGATGTTCTTTAATGAATTTTTCCTGCTCCTGCTCATCGGCTGCATTAACAGCCCGCTCGTAGGCAACAAGCGAGACTTTGGAGTCAATGATAATGTGCTTGCTGTCAGGGAGATTCACGACTATATCAGGCTGAATGCGCTTTCCCTCTTCGGAAATGCTGCTGAACTGCTTTTCGTAACCTTGTTTCCCTTCATTCAGCCCGGAGCGCTCCAGAATCCGTTCCAGCACAACTTCGCCCCAGTTCCCCTGCTTTTTCACATCGCCTTTCAGCGCTTTGGTCAGGTTGTTTGCCTCCTCGCTGATGCGGTGATTCAGGTCGTACAGCTTTTTCAGCTCAGCGCGTAAATCGGTCTGGTCTTTCAGCCCTTTCTGGTAGGTATCTTCCACCTTTTTTTCAAAAAGATGGATTTTCTCCTTCAGCGGAGCTAAAACTTCACCGATATTTTTCTGATTGGCAAGCGTAAATTCCTCACTGTTTCTCTTCAATATTTTTGAAGCAATATTTTCAAATTCCATGGTGAATTTTTTCTGTAAATTTTCAATCTCCTGCTTTTGGTTATCTAACTTTTCCTGAAAATTCGCAGTTTCCGTTTCTGCCTTTGCCAGTTGCTGAAGATGCTGCTCTTTCAATCGTTCGCCCTGTTCAAACAGCTCCTGCAAACGATCTTTTTCATCCTGAAGATTACTCAGTTTTTCATCCTGTCGTGCAAAGCTCACTTCAAATCCGTTTCGCTCGGCAGCAAATTTCCTCTCCTTCGATTTGATATGCAGAATTGCAACAATAAGTGCAGTCAAAAGACCAATAACCAACCCGACGATACCAAATATGAATTCCATTTCAAGCATTTTTAGCGTTAAAAATACAAAAATGAAATCAGCAAAGGGAATTTCATGCAGCTAAATGCAGAATGACTTTAAACTTTAAGGCTGGAGTGTAAAAAATTTAGCCGGTTACCACTTATAAACAATGGAATTGATGTTCATTCCTGCGCCAACCGAGCAGAGAACGATGTAATCTCCTTTGTTAATTTCTTGTCCGTCAATTTTATTTTTCACCACCAGGTCGAGCAGAGTGGGGACAGTTGCCGTGGATGAATTTCCTAAATAATTGATGGTCATGGGCATAATTCCTTTGGGAACTTCCTTTTCGCCATACAGCCTGAAAACTCCGCCAAGAATCGCTTCATCCATTTTTTCGTTGGCTTGATGGATAAGCACTTTTTTTATGTCTTTCAGATGAAGTCCTGCCTTTTCAATGCTCTCTTTAACCACTAACGGAACGGTTTTGATTGCATAGATATAGAGTTTATGCCCCGCCATTTTAATCCAGAGTTCATTTCCGGGAGTGTCGGGATTATTTGAACCGCCTAAAGTGAGCAGTTTTGCATAGTCGGCTGAATCGGAGCGACTTGCATGAGAAATCAGTCCTGTTGGCGAATCGCTTTCCACACCTTCAACAATGGTTGCGCCGGCACCGTCGGCATAAATCATGGAGTCGCGATCGTGGGGGTCGGAAATACGTGAAAGCACGTCTGCGCCAACAACTACGCCACGTTTCATCGTCCCGCTTCGGATATAGGCATCGGCAACAATCATTGCCTGCGTCCAGCCCGGACAGCCGGAAATAACATCATGGCAAATGCACGTCGGATTTTGAATTTTCAGTTTCATCTTCACCTTGTTTGCCAGACTGGGGAGCACATCAATACGGATATTTTTCTCCATAATGTCTCCAAAATTGTGGGCAACAATGATAAAATCGAGGCTATCCGCAGAGATGCCGGATGAATTGCAGGCATCCTGAACGGCAAGTACCGCCAGGTCAGAAGTTAGCTGATTGTCAGCGGCATAGCGCCGCTCATCAATATTGGTGATTTCAAAAAACTTTTGAATAATATCTTCATTGGACTTGTCAAACGGTTCTTTAGTCGTTGCATCAAAAAACTGATAGTCCATAAATTCCTGATTCCCGACTATTTTTGGGGGGAGATAACTTCCTGTACCTACTATACGGGTATAAATTTGTTTTGTCATATTTACTCAATTCCTCAACTGATCACTACTTGTGAAATTTGTTCAAAATTACACTTTTGCCATCAAATTCTGCATAGGAGTAATTTGTAATCCAATCGCCAAGCAAGATGAGACGGGAGCCGTTTTTCACTTCCACATCAGCCATTTGATGGCGGTGCCCAAATATAAAATAATCTATCCACTCCTTTTTCAAATACATTTCAGCAAAATTATACATGCATTCATTCTTAACCTTAAATTGTTCTTTGACTGCATCATTCGACAACCGGCTCGACTTCGACCAGCGGTGTGCTAAATAAAAGGCAAAGTTGGGATGAAGCCTGGAAAAAAGCCACTGCATCTTTTTACTGGTGAAGATTTTTTTCATAAAAAGATAGGTTTTGTCGTCAGGATCAAGCCCGTCTCCGTGGGCTAAAAAAAACTTTTTACCGCCAATTTCGGTCATAAAACTATCCCGGTGAAGGGTCAGTCCGATTTCATCCGTCAGGTAATCGAAAACCCATAAATCGTGATTTCCCGTAAAAAAATGGATGGGCACACCGCTGTCGGAAAGATCGGCAAGCCGCCCTAAAATTCGGGTGTAGCCGCGCGGCACCACTTTTTTATATTCAAACCAAAAATCAAAAATATCTCCCAGCAGATAGAGCGCTGTCACATCTTTTGCGATGAAATCAAGCCATTGTGCAAAAAGTTTTTCCCTTTCGCGGTTATTATTCAGCGCAGGTGCTCCAAGATGAACATCAGAAACAAAATATATTTTCTCTTTTTCAGACAAGCCGGATTGTTTAATCTTTGAAATTAATTGAGAAGTCCCGCAAGCGCTTTGTCCAGAGCCGGACCAGAAAGGTCTTTGCCAATGATAATTCCCTCTTTATTCATTAAATAATTAAAGGGAATAGATTGCACATTATAGTGAAGCAGAGCTAAATAGCTGCCTTCCATGTCGCCGACATTCACCCAGGTGAGTCCGTCCTGATCAATGGCATCCACCCACTCAATCCGGTTTTCATCCACGCTGACCTGATAAATCTCAAAACCCTTGCTTTTGTATTTTTGATAGGCTTCCACCAAAACTTCATTCTGAATCCGGGAATTGCGGTCAACTGCCGACCAAAACTGGAGAAGCACCGTTTTGCCGCGCAGAGAAGAGAGAGCGACCTCTTTTCCGTTTACATCGGGTAAAACAATATCGGGGCTGTTGTCTCCCTGTTCGCGGATAAACTGCTGCATACGAAAGCTTTGCTCCTCCTTAATCATTTGCAGCGTATTCTGATAGAGCGCCTTCACATGCCCCGAGTTGGGATAAACCGCATGAAGTGCCGATGCCGCAACCCGCATGGGGTGCAACTCCTTAATCACATATTCGTTGTCGTCAAATTTCTGATAAAGCGCCAAAACAGATGACATTGAAAATGCGTTACCCATCACAAACTGTGTTGAAAATTCAGTTTGCCTCTTTTTTATGGAGTCGATCTCTGCCTCCCAGTTGGCTTTCATCGTTGGAAAATCGGGATTTCTGGTATTTAAGTTCATCATAGACTGCAGCGAGTCTAATTTTTTTCTTGTGGTTAATAACCGGTCACTCAGTGTTTTAACTTGCAATGAACCGGGAGAGCCCTCCACTTTGTAGCTGCGCTCAAAATTTGCGGCATCCGCTTCCACCACAACCTGCTCAAGCGAATCCAAAAGCAGCGTGATGAACTTTTGCCCTGAAAGCTTCAAAAGATAGTAAGTGGGCATGGTGGTTTTTCCCTTAAAGGAAAATTCGCCGGTTTTGCTGATTTTAACTGAATCAACAGGTTTTGTTGCTGCAACCAGCAACTCTTCCAGATAGATTGTCTTCCCTTCGGCATGGGTGATTTTTCCGGTTATGGTAAATAGCCCCTCCTGTTTGCCGCAACCTGCCGACAATAAAATTACAGATAATCCCGCTATGAGTATTTTTCTCAAATTCTTCATTTTAATTAAAAGGGCATAAAATTAACAAAATCCAATATCTGAAAAATAACATTTCCGAAAAATAACATTATTTAAAGAATGCAGCGCATTTTCAAATTTCCAAATGAATGATAATTAAATATTGACAAAAATATTTTATGTTCGTTGGCTGACAAAATAAAATGAAAATTCATTACGACATAGATAGTTTTAAAGCGCACAAACCGGTGGTGACCATCGGCACGTTTGATGGCGTTCATCTCGGGCACCGGAAGGTAATTTCGCGTCTGAAAGAGTTTGCCCGGAGTCACGACGGCGAGTCGGTTATTTTCACATTCTATCCCCATCCCCGGCTGATAACTGCGCCAGATGAAACAAACCTGCGGCTCTTAACTACGCTCAGGGAGAAAGAAGAACTTTTTGCACAGTCGGGAATTGATCACCTTATCGTTTTTCCGTTCACGAAAGCGTTTTCCCAGCTCACCTATTCTCAGTTTATTGAGCAGATTTTGGTTGAAAAGATGAAAACCCACTGCTTGGTAGTTGGTTATGATCATCGCTTTGGGAAAAACCGCGAAGGAAGCTATCAGCATTTGTTAGCCAGCGCCGGAAAATACGGATTTGCAATTGAAAAGCTTGATGTTCTGCTGATTGATAAAGCTGATGTCAGCTCCACACGCATTCGGGAAGCACTTCAGAAAGGAGATATTGCCGAAGCAAATAAATTGTTGGGCTACCATTTTACTTTGCACGGAACTGTTGTGGAGGGAAGACGGTTGGGTAGAAAAATAGGTTTTCCTACTGCAAATATTGAAGCATCAGACCCCAACAAACTCATTCCGGGCTATGGTGTTTACGCGGTGGAAGTGCAAATTGACGAAAAGAAATATGGCGGAATGATGAATATCGGATCGCGCCCCACTTTCAACAAAAACGCCGATAACCGTAGCATTGAAGTCAATATTTTCGATTTTTCCGAAGATATATACAACAAGGAGATAACCCTGATTTTTGCAGGAAAAATCCGGAATGAACACAAATTCAGCGGAGTGGAAGCGCTGACCGAACAGCTGAAAAAGGATGAGGTAACGGCAAGGAAAATTATTAGCAGGAGTTTATAGTGATGTGGGTGAAAGATTGAAAACAAAGCATATTTGTTTCTACGCTCTTGTGTATAGAATTATGGAGCTGTTAGAATAAAAAATTTAAATTTATTTGACAAAAGGTAGCAAAAACACTATCTTTGCAAATGAAATCAATATCAAATGAAGTATAGTGAATTTCACCGTAAACTCCCCAAAAGAGGTAAAGAACGAGGTTGGTTCTGGACCAGGGAGAGCGAAGGCAGTCATTATATTTATGAAGACAAAGACGGAAACCGGTATCCGGTTCCATATCATGGAGCTAAGGAACTGCCTAAAGGTCTTCAGCTAAGGATTGAAAAGGATATGGGTTTAAAGTAACTTGTCTTTTTCAGTAAAGATTATTTTCATACTATTTAGATAAAGAACGTCATGGGAAAAATTACAGTAACAATCGAACGGGGTCAGGATCATTACGCTGCATGGGCGAATGAGATACCGGGCATCTATGCCGCCGGAGAAACTATTGACGCCGTGAAGAATGATGTTCAGAATGCTATCCGGATATATAAAAAGAACAACAGTAACATTCCGGAAGAATTGAAAGGGAATATTGATATTAAATGGAACTTTGATGTTGAATCCTTCATGGAGTATATCAGCGGAACTTTTTCAAAAAGAGCGCTTTCACGCATGACGGGGATTAATGAGAAACAGCTTGGACATTATGCCAGTGGTTTAAAAAAACCCCGTCCCGCAACAGTGGAGAAAATTGAAAATGCACTCCGCCAATTTGTAAATGATATGAGTCAGGTACATTTGGTTTGATTTGAAATCTCATGGATTATAAATTTTTGTTTTTAACAGGTTAAAGACAAAAATTTATTTTCAGAGTCAATTTCACCTTTTCACTAACTTCGCTGAAACCGGCAAATGGTCTGAGTGCCGGAAATAATCGTGCGTTTCAAAATCAAATGAATCAAACACCGGACTGTGAAAAATATAGTCGATACGCAGCGGAGGCAGCTTGTTGATGTAGGTTTGCCCGATTCCCTTCCCGGAACAGACGAAAGCATCTTTCAGCCCTTTTCGCAGCTGCTGATAAGCATAGGAGGCGGGAACTTCATTCAGGTCGCCACAGAGAATAACCGGATAAGGGGTCTGCTCAATCGCTTTTCTGATAATCTCCACCTGCCCGGAGCGCATCAAAAATCCATCCTTCAGTTTTGAGCCTAACTCCCTCGCTTCTTTCAAATCCTCCTCAGTGGAAACGCCGGAATCAATTATCGGATAATCAGCCGGATCAATTCCGTAGGAGTGCAGGTGAACATTGAAAACGCGTACCGTGTCGGCATCAATCACCAGATCGGTGTAAATGGTAATATTTCTGGAATTTTCAAAACGAATTTCATTCATGTTCACAATGGGGTAGCGCGAGAGCGTTACCGAGCCAAAGGTACTGCTGGAGCGGGCATACTGATAATGATTTATAAAATCAAACTCTTCCACTGTTTTGGGAAGATTGAAAATTGTGTTTTTTCTCAGCCTGACTTCCTGAAGACAAACAATATCGGGTTTATGCTCTTTTAAAAAATTGGAAATTTCAACCGCAGTTTCCTTCTCTGAAAGATTTCCGGTTCCCCTGAAATGGTGAACATTGTATGACAAAATCTTAATTCCCTCTTCACCGATTGTTTTCCCTTTCAGTTTGTAATATCTTGCAACAAAGCTCCAGCCTGCCGCAATTGTAATGAGTGAAATCAGCGCATACCGTGGCTTGGCAATAATCCAGAAAAACAAAAACAGAACATTTATCAGCAAAATAAACGGGTAAGCCAATCCAAAAAAGGAGAATATCCAGTTTTTTTCGGGTGAATAGTAACCTGATAAATAGGAAATTATCAGTGCTAATGCAGCAATTGTATTGAAGCCAATCAAAATGGCTTTTATCAGTTTTTTCACACTTTCGTTTTCTATTCTGTAAAAATGAGAAAGTTTTTTAAGATTTCGGCGCCTGTAACATTAATTTTCACCTGCGGCAGCGCAACATCCGGTTTTTTCCAAATAAATCTTTTTTGACTTCAATTTCCCGAAAACCCGATTTTTCCAATAAATCTGCCGTTTCTGTCCCTAAGCTCTCATTAATTTCAAAAAAAAGCCATCCCTTTTCGTTCAGATGTATTTTCGCAAAACCGGCAATGTAGCGATAGAACAGCAGCGGGTCGTCATCAGGAACAAAAAGTGCGCTTCCCGGTTCGTGCTCCAGTACATTGGGCTGCATGACTGCTTTTTCCGATTCCCTGACATAAGGGGGGTTGCTCACAATCAGGTCGAAATTTCCCCACACATAATGTTGCCAATTTAAAATATCAGCCTGAAAAAGAGTGATTTGCAGATTGTTTGTTTCAGCATTGCCTCTTGCAATTTCAAGCGCCTCCGCCGAATAGTCAACTGCCGAAACAAGCGCTTCAGGAAATTGCTTTTTGAGCGCAAGCGCAATGCATCCGCTTCCGGTTCCTATATCTAAAATGAAAGGGGAATCGGAAATTCCCGATTCGCCAATCCACTGAACTAACTCTTCAGTTTCGGGGCGCGGAATCAGCGCCGAAGGCGTAACCTTCAGTTTTAAATCCATAAATTCAGTTTCTCCAAAAATATACTGAACCGGTTCATGCCGTTTTAATCGTTTCACAATCTCCTTCACAGGCTTGCTGAACCGGGGATCAAGAATTTCATCTCTTTTCAGAATCATGGCAGTATAATCCATGCCGCAGACCTGTTCGAGAATTATTCTTGAAAATGATTTTATCTCACTTTCAGGATACAAACCGCCTAATTCTTTTTCAATATATTGAATAGTCGCCTTCATTATGCTATTTTTGACCGTGTAAAGATACTTTTTCTCATACAATGGTGACAGAAGAAAAATATATGCAGCGCTGTATCGAACTGGCACAATCAGGTGCTGGCAGCGTATCACCCAACCCGATGGTAGGCTGTGTCATTGTTCACGAAAACAGGATAATAGGCGAAGGTTTTCACCGGAAGTACGGGGAAGCGCACGCCGAAGTGAATGCGGTGAACTCTGTTGCAAATCCCGAACTTCTGAAAGAAAGTACACTTTATGTCTCTTTGGAACCGTGTGCCCATCATGGACGCACGCCCCCCTGCACCGATCTGATTATTGAAAAGCAAATTCCGCGGGTTGTGATTGGTGCAACCGACTCTTCGCCGCAGGTGGCAGGAAAGGGCATTCAAAAACTGAAGGAAGCGGGAATTGAAGTGGTGTCGGGCGTACTCGGACAGGAGTGCCACGAACTGAACAAAAGGTTTTTTACATTTCACGAAAAAAAGAGACCATACATCATTCTGAAATGGGCGCAAACTTCGGATGGTTTTATCGACATTGACCGGGAATCAGAAAACTTTGGCGAACCGACATGGATAACCGGTAGCTTAGCGCTGAGGCTTGTTCATAAAATCCGGGCAGAGGAGGATGCCATTCTTGTGGGAACAAATACGGCGCTGAAAGATAATCCGGCACTTTCCGTGAGAAACTGGGCAGGCAACAGCCCTCTGCGCATTGTGATTGACAGGGAACTGAAATTACCGAAAACCCTGAAGTTTTTCGACAATGCTCAAAAAACATTGATTTTCAATGCTCAAAAAACAGAAAAAAAGGATTCAACCGAATGGTTAAAACTCGATTTTTCAAAAGATATTATTCCTCAGATGCTCACGGAATTATTTCACAGAAAAATTCTTTCGCTCATTGTGGAGGGCGGAAAGCAACTTTTGGAGAGTTTCATTTCCGGCGGATATTGGGATGAAGCACAAGTTTTTGCAGGAAACAGGTTCTTTTCCAAAGGCATTGAAGCGCCAAAAATAGATGGAATTCAAACAGCCTGTGAGCTGCTTGACCAAGACCGGTTGTTCATTTTCAAAAATCGTGGTTAAAATATTATGCTCCGGGGACCATTGGGCATAATCTGAATTTTTAGAATCCGCTCCACATACTGAAAATAGTAGAATAGCTTGTGGTTCAGCTCAAATCCGTAATCAATATGAGATTCGTAGCCAACAATCGGTTCAAAGAAGGATCGTTTCCCGGGCTGTGCTGCATTGTAATTCCATGCAGAAACGTACTGCCTGTTCCAGTTTTCATAATAGGATTGCGAGCGGTATTTTGCCGGCGAATTCTGAAGCTGATACCAGGTTTCAAATCTGGCATCAAAAACAATCAGCTCATATTCGGTGGAGTCTTTCTGCTCAACTTCCTGTTCCCCGGATTCTATTTTCACAATGCCTCTTTGCGTTGAGCAGGCAATGATAACGGTCAATGCGACTAATAGAAAAAGAAGCTGCTTCATTGTTTTCATCTTTAAAAAATGTTTTCTGTCTCTTTTATTTGTACGAATTTAGTATTAAAATTGTTTTTAACTTGAATTTTTATGAAATTTAACGCACATAACAAAATTTAATACCCATGCACCCGGGACTGGATTTTTGGACAATTTTTTCACTGATCTTTTTGGTTACTGCCATTCCGGTAGCCATTATGATTATTTTGGAAAAACGTTCTCCGTTCAAAACAGCTGCATGGGTGCTGGCGCTCGTTCTTCTTCCGGTTTTCGGAGTGGTTTTTTACCTTCTTTTCGGACAGGAATACCGGAAAAAAAAGCTTTTTTCCAGAAAAGGGATAAAAAGCCTGAATCAATACCGAAAACTTTCCATCACGCAGTTGCGCCAGTTTGAGCATGTTTATCAAAATCTTCCGCCTGACGTCATTGAGAAAAAGAGCATCATCAGGCTTTTGCTTAAAAACTCAAATGCATTGCTCACTTCGGGAAACCGGATAAAAATATTATCTGACGGCGAAGCGACTTTTCGCTCTATTTTTAAGGCAATTGAAAATGCAAAACACCATGTGCATCTGGAATATTACATTCTTGAAAATGATAAAATCGGAAACCGGCTGAAAGATTTGCTCATCAGGAAAAGTAGGGAAGGGATTGAAGTGCGCGTCATTATTGACGATGTGGGCAGCTGGGGGCTTGGCAAAAAATTCATCGCTGAACTCCGGCAAAACGGGGTGGGGATATTCCCTTTTATGGAAGTGCGTTTTCCGCGATTGACTTCGCGTGTCAACTACCGTAATCACAGAAAAATTGTGATCGTGGACGGGATTGTTGGATTTTTGGGAGGAATCAATTTTGCAGACCGCTATATAGAAGGAGTTAAAAAAATTGGTCACTGGAGAGACACACACCTTCGCATTGAAGGCGATGCTGTTAAGTGCATGCAGATTGTTTTTTCAGCCGATTGGTATATCGTAACCCGGGAAAACCTGACTGGAACGCTCTATTTTCCGGTTCTGCCTGAAAAGAAAGGTGTTCCGGTGCAAATTTCAGCCAGCGGTCCCGATTCCGACTGGGACAGCATCGGACAGGCATTTTTTTCGATGATTGGCAGTGCAAAAAGAAAAGTTTATATCGTTACGCCATATCTGATGCCGCCCAGAGAGATGGTATATGCGCTAAAAACTGCCGCCATGCGAAACGTGGATGTGCGCATTTTGATACCGTTGAAATCGGATTCCCAAATCCCGAAATGGAGCTCTTTTTCCTATGTTGAGGAGCTGCTTGAAGCGGGTGTGCGGGTCTATCTCTATCAGGCAGGATTTATACACAGCAAATATATTGTTGTTGACAGTGTGCTTGCCAGTGTGGGAACAACCAATCTGGATTTTCGCAGTCTGGAAACCAATTTTGAAGTGAATGCCTTTGTGTATGATAAAGCATTCTCCATGAAATTAGAGAAACTGTTCCGCTCTGATTTGCAGAACAGCATGGAAGTCAAACTAAATGAATGGGGGCAGCGAAAGTGGCAACATAAGGTGCGCGAGTCTCTTGCTCATCTGGTAAGTCCGTTGCTGTAAAATGTTTTGTATAAGAGGATTGGTGGTAACAAAGCCACCACCAATCCTCTCTCTTCCGCCTTAATGAATAGTCATTCTCAACCGTAGGTTGGGAATCTACTTGTTTTAAATTTAGATGGGGTAAAGTTACGGATATGCATTTGTTTTTTAGATTGCTTAAATCAGGTCTCACTCAATTTGGCAAACAGTTCAATATTTCCGCCCGACAAAATAATACCTGTCTTTTTGCCTTTCACATTCACTTTTCCTTCCAGAATTGCACCTAAAGGAACAGCAGACGATGGTTCAACAACGATTTTCATTCGTTGCCAGATAAGATGCATCGCTTCAACAATTTTTTCTTCCGAAACGGTAACAATTTCATCCACATTCTGCATGATAATGGCAAAATTCCGTTCACCAAGCGAAGTGAGCAGCCCGTCGGCAATAGTAACCGGATTTACGGACGGAATCAGCTTTTTTGCCTGAAAAGAGCGAAAAGCGTCGTCGGCGCCCGCCGGCTCGGCAGCAATTACTTTGCAGCGTGGCAGCAGGCTTTTGGCTGACATGGCTGTACCGCCCAATAGTCCGCCGCCACCAACCGGTGCCATAATAATATCAAACTCTCCGGCATCTTCAATCAGCTCTTTGGCGGCAGTTCCCTGTCCGGCAATGACGTGAAAATTGTCGTAGGGATGAATCTCCGTAGCACCGGTTGCTTCAATCACCGATGCCAGCGTATCTTCGCGCGCCTGAAGGGTAGGTTTGCAAAATGTGATGTTTGCGCCATAAGATGCCACTGCATTTTTCTTGACTTCCGGCGAGTTGTCGGGCATTACGATATGTGCGGGGATTCCCCGTATTTTTGCAGCCAGTGCCAGCGCTGCTGCATGATTGCCCGATGAATGGGTGGCAACACCGTTTTTCATCGCTTCCGGGGAAAGGGAAAACAGGGCATTGCAGGCACCGCGAAATTTGAAAGCGCCAACTTTCTGAAAGTTTTCACACTTGAAAAACAGTTCGCCGCCGGTAATTTTATTGATTCCTGATGATGTGAGAACCGGTGTGCGGTGAGCATATTCCCGTATAGTTAGATGAGCTTTTTTAATGTCTGAAAAGTCAGGCAGATATTTGATGGTCATTGTTTTAATTTAAATTTATTGAAACTCTCCCTTAAAAAAGAACGTTTCCACGCCCTTGACTCCCGGACGAATTTTAAACACTCCGCCTGCATTGGGGAATTTTTCTAACTCTTCGGCATCGGTTCCGGTACGAGCTGTGGTGATGTACAAAGTTCCCAGGTCTTTGTCGCCAAAAGCGCACGAAGTGACATTTTTTGCCGGCACTTCAATGGTTCGCATCAGCTCTCCGGTGGCGGGATTCCAGCAACCCACCGCCGATCCGCCCCACAGGGCAACCCAAAGGTTTCCCTTCTCATCAATCGCCATTCCGTCCGGATAACCCATTTCTGAGGGAATTTCCACAGCGGTTTTGGGATTGGAGATATCTCCGGTTTCATTGTTGAAATCCCATTGCATCACTTTTTGTGTGGGAGTATCAATATAATACATTTTTGTGTGGTCGGATGACCAGACAATGCCGTTGGAAGTGGTTACATTTTCTATCATCGTATGCACCGAGCCGTCGGCATCAAGACGGTAAAGGGCGCCGGCACGCTGCTTTCCCTCCTTGCTCATGGTTCCTGCCCAGAAGCGCCCGGCAGGATCGCATTTGCCGTCATTGAACCGGTTTCCGGGAATATCTTCCTCGGGATCGGCAATGAAGATTTTTGAGCCGGTTTCCGGGTCAAACTGATAAAAGCCGTTTTCCAGCGCAACCATCACTTTCCCCGATTCTGCCGGCACAACCGTGCCAATCATCTGACCGGTAAACATCTCCTTGTTGTTTTTCAGTTCAGGATTATAAAAGTTGAGGATTTTTCCGGTGATATTTACCCAGATCAGCTCGCCGGTTTTGTGGTTCCAGACGGGACCCTCGCCCAAATCGGACTTTGAATCGATAACCAATTCAGCAACATCTATTTTTGAAGTGGTACAACAAGTAAGAAAGAGCGAAAAGGCAACCATCAGTAAATTTTTTTTCATGCGACTATACTTAATTGTTTTTAAGAAACCATAAGGCGCTTACTAATGTTTTCGGTTTGTTCCTGAGATTTTAAGTTTGCGGGCTGTTGGCTTTAGTGGTCTAAATTGCATTTTGTCATAATGACTCAATGAGTTTTTTCATAATCAGCGTCATTTTAGGCTCAGCTTTCATGGCAACTTTCAGCACTTCTTCATGCGAAATCTCAACAATTTCATCCGGCACGCCACTGTCGGTGATGATGGATATTCCAAAAATCTTCATTCCCGAATGGCGGGCAACAATCACCTCTGGAACGGTTGACATGCCCACAAGGTCAGCGCCAAACAGGCGGAACATCTTGTATTCGGCGGGAGTTTCAAATGTTGGACCCTGTACTCCTACATATACGCCTTCACGCAGGTTTATATTATTTTCCAGAGCAATCAGCCTGGCTTTGTTTCTAAGCCCCTTGTCATAAACACTGCTCATGTCGGGGAAACGGGGACCCAGATCATTGTTGTTTTTTCCGCGCAGCGGATGTTCGGGAAAAAAATTGATATGGTCGGTGATATTCACGATGTCGCCAACTTTCCATTCGGGATTTAGTCCGCCCGATGCATTGGAAACGAAAAGGTATTTCACGCCTGTAAATTTCATTGCCCGGACAGGGAAAGTTACTTCCTGCATGGAGTATCCCTCGTAATAGTGAAAACGCCCCTGCATGGCTAAAACTTTTTTGCTTCCCAATTTTCCGAATATCAGCCGCCCGGCATGACCTTCAACCGTTGAAACGGGGAAATGGGGAATTTCGCTGTATGGAATTGAGTCAATAACTTCGATTTCTTTAGCTAATCCGCCAAGTCCGGTGCCTAAAATAATTCCAATTTCAGGATGTGCTTTTATTCTTTCGTTGATATAGTCTGCGGTTGCTTTTATTTTCTCCAACATATTTTAAAATTTTTTTGTTAAATATTTTTTCTTCGCTATCCAAAAATTTCACGCTCACAGGCAGGTAATAGAGGTTGTTTATTAACTGCTCGTCCGGGTCTCTCATTTCTCTGAAACGCATGGCGTCCTTCTCGGTTGTAACAATAATTTTGCCCGGTGAGTTTATTTGGTTGAATCTACTGATAATCTGTCTGATGTTTTTTCTTGAATAGTTGTGGTGATCAGGAAAGTGCATGGTGTGTATCTCTGAAGAAAAAGCTTCCAGATGTTCTACAAGCGGATCGGGAAAAGCGATTCCGGTTACAACCAGCATACTCCTTTTTTTGCCTTTGTAAAAATCAGTAACGGATTTGGATTCCGGGAAAACGGGACGGATTTTCTCATAACTGAAGGTGGAAAAAAAAAGGTCCTGGTAGGGCTTGAGCAGAATATCCTTTTTTATTATCCGCTTCATAATCGGGGTTACTTCATTTTCGGGGCATTTTGTGAAAATGATAATATTTGCTCTGCGTATCTGTCCTGCACTTTCGCGAAGTCTGCCCACAGGCAGCAGTTTGTCAGCAGTAACCGGGCGGTTATAATCAATCAGCAAAATGTTAATTCCGCGGTAAATTTTCCTGTGCTGAAAGGCGTCATCCAGAATAATCACGTCCGGCGACTTTTCGCCTGCTAATCCCAGAATATTGCCGACACCTTTAACCCTGCTTTCTGATACGGCAACAGTAGTGTCGGGAAACTTTCCCTTGATTTGCAACGGTTCATCCCCAACTTCTGAAGCTTTTGACAAAACTTCAACAATTCTGAATCCGCTTGTTTTTCTTTTGTAGCCTCTGCTAAGTGTAACAACATCAAATTTTTCACGGAGCAGTCCGATAAGATGCTCCACATGCGGCGTTTTTCCCGTTCCGCCTACCGTAATGTTTCCAACTGAAATAACCGGAACATCAAACTCTTTGGATTTCAGTATATCCCAGTCATATAGTAAATTACGGACAAAAATGACAATTCCGTAAAGTGCTGAAAGCGGGTAAAGAAAAATTTTTAACATGCAGATTTTTTAACAGACAAAATTACTGGCTGATAATTTTTATAAGTTTTCCTTTGGGCAGCTGCTGGTTCAGTTCAACATTATTCAGCAGCGCCAGTTCGTTCATCTGTCCCTGCGCCACTCCATAACTGCGCAGTGCATCTGCCATGGTTGAATTTTGCTGAACCTGTACAACTTTAATCCGTTTTGGCTGAACGTTTAATCTGGAAGCTTCGGTGAGACGGCTGAATCCTGCCATGGTGGACTCAAACAGGCGGGCGTAGGAGTTAAATTCAGCACCGGAAGTTACTCCGTGAAATATATAAACTCTCCCGTCATATTCAATGAAATAGGACATTACCCGAATTGCCTGTTGCTGACCGGTCTGCTGATTCTGAGAAACCTGCTCGGAAATTACTGCAACGGCAGGAAGTCCGTTCACGGTGGTGCGCTTTGATTCGAGAAGGTTGAGATTTAACTGCTCCATCGCTGCTTGTGCAGCTTCGGCTGCCGATGCCTGCTCAGCCAACATAAATATCATCAGTGCACTTCCGTCTTTCGGACCCATTTGCACCTGAAGCGGAGAGTTCTCCAGCATCCATGTGGCAGGCACGGGAAACCTGAACTTCAACTCGGGATGATAGAAAATGTTTCCGTCCACATAGCCCTGGCGCGGGTCTTCGCCATATACAATTCCGTCGATTCTTCTCAGGTAGCTGTCCTCATTCACCAGCCATTCGTCGTTCCCCAATTTCTCTTTCCATTCGGCAGACTGTTTTGAAACTGAAACCTGACGATCTTCAGGATTGGGGTGTGTGGAAAAGAAAGTAGGAATTCCTCCGTGGTCGCTGTTCATGTTCATCTTTTCCAGTACATTAAAAAAATCAGCCATCTTTTGTGCATCGTATCCGATTCGTGAGGCGTATTCCACGCCGAGCCTGTCGGCTTCCCGTTCATTGTCGCGGCTGAATTTCAGAAACAGAAGTTCCATTCCCTGCATGGCATAATCGGCAAAATTACGGAAATGCTCAGAAGCGATCATTCCGCCAATCAACAGCAGCTGTCCTAACTGCTGTTTGCTTTGCTGAACAACTGTGTGACGGGCTGTTATGTGTCCCATTTCGTGCCCCAAAACCCCCATCAGCTCAGCTTCACTGCTGAATTGTGCCAAAATGCCGCGGGTCAGATAGATATAGCCGCCGGGAACTGCAAAGGCATTCACAACCGGTGAGTCCAAAATCCGGAAATGGTACTGTAGATTGGGACGGTGTGAGAGTTTACCCATCTCATCGCCTTTGGATTTAATGAACGAAAGTAACTGATCGTTCTGGTATAGCCCAAACGTGGCGATTACACCCGGATCATAACTGCGTCCCATTTCAATCTCCTGAGCTTCGGAGAAAAGAGCCAACTGCCGCTTTCCGGTAACCGGGTTGATGGCACAGGAATAGATAAATGCCACTGCCGTAAGCATCAGAAACAGCCGGGTAAGTAATTTTGACAGATTTATCATTCGAAATTATTTTAAAGATTTGATTTCATAATGAACAGTTAAATATCGGAATTTATTTTTGACAAACTAAAGGAAACTCCTCAAATATCAACATTATGCAATTTTATTCATTTTCAAGCATTTTTTCGAATAAAATTCTGAAAAAAATGGTGGTCTTAATCCGGGTTTAATGAAAATATGAATAAAAAAGCCGGACAACAGCCCGGCGTCTATGTATCTAAGGTTTATATGTTGCATTAAAACAACTTTCTGATTCCTACAACTTCTTTCACCTCTTTCAGTGTTTTGGATGCTGACTCGCGAGCTTTTTCGGCTCCCGATTTTGCAACCTGTGCAAGATATGCATCATTTTCCAGAATATCAACAATTCTTTCGCGGATTGGCGCCGTATAGAAAATAATATCTTCTGCCAATTGCTTTTTCATGTCGCCATAGCGAATGTTACACCGGTTATACTGCTCGTTAAAAAATGCAACCGTTGCAGGTTCTGAAACAATCTCCATCAGGGTGAACAGATTTTGAATGGCTTCCGGTTTCTCCTGATTCATTTCCGTGGGACCTGAATCGGTAACTGCGCGCATCACCTTTTTGCGTATCGAAGCAGGTTCTTCAAAAAGATTGATTGCATTGCCTTCCGATTTGCCCATTTTGCCGCTGCCATCCAGTCCGGGTACTTTAATCATATCTTTTCCGTCGAAAGTGTATGGTTTGGGTGTCGGGAACACTTTCTTATTATACATCCTGTTGAAGCGCCGGGTGAATTTGCGTGCCATCTCCAGATTCTGTTCCTGATCTTTTCCCACCGGAACATAGTTGGCTTTGTGAATAATTATGTCGGAAGCCATCAGCACGGGATAGGTCAGAAGTCCGGCATTTACGTTGTCAGGCTGCTGACGTGCTTTTTCCTTGAAGGAAGCTGTGCGCTCCAGTTCGCCCAAATAGGCGTTCATGTTCATAATCGTATAAAGTTCAGTGATTTCAGGCACATCACTCTGAATGTATATGGTTGCCTTTTCGGGATCGATTCCGCAGGCTAAATATTCTGCAAGCACCTGTTTCACTCCCGCCTGAAGATTTTCGGGAGTGGGGTGGGTGGTTAGCGAATGCAAATCAGCAATGAAAAAGAAGCAGTTAAAATCTTCCTGCATTCTTATAAAATTGCGTACCGCTCCAAAATAATTTCCCAGATGCAAATAGCCGGTCGGGCGTATTCCGCTGAGAACTGTCAGTTTTTTTGTCATTTCAAACGAATCAGAATTTTAAAGCTGCAAATTTACATGAAAAAATTTAACTGCTTAATATTTCAGTACCGATTGCGTTTCCACATCCTTTTCGCTGTTCAGCGGCACTAACGTAAATCCCCATTTATAGCTCTGATTGGCAGGTATTGAATATTCGGGAAGCGGACGAGCGCCCCAGCTGTTGTAGCCGGCAACGCCCTGCTGTTTCATATCCACACACACTTCCACAAAGTTTTGGGGAGTGATGTCGTTGATATGGGTTTGCCGCGGTTTCCTGTTTTTAGCATCCGCATCGTTGCGGGCGGCAATCTCTTCGCTGCTGAAATTGTTCCACTGATAGGGACGGTTTGTGTTTTCTTCGGAATCGAAATCTTCAACCGAATTTCTCAATGAACTGAAACCGATGGTTTTGTCTGCAACGATCATAAGCCCTCTTTTTCCACTCAGGGCAACCCAGCGGGTATCCGTGCGGTGCCCGTTTTCCTGCGGACGAACATAGGGGAAATACATCTCTTCGGCTGTGGTTTTGTATAGCCCGACTTTTGAACCGGAAGCCCTGTCAATGTAGTTTTCACCGGGTCCGCGACCAAAATATTCCACTTTGTTCATGGAAACAGGCAGGCGAAACCGGACTCCGATCCGGGGCACGTTAATCCCCGAAGAAGCTTTTCGCGCCGCCGCTGCTTCGGGCGAAAAAGTGGCTGTGAGCGTAGCTTCTGAGGCATCAATTTTCTTCTCTTCCATGTCGGTGGAATGGAACTCAATATCGGTTTTCACAATTCCTGACGGATAGATGGTGTATTCAATCGTATATAAATTTCCGGCTGCCAGCAGATAGGTGGTTTTCAAAACTACGGTTGCTCCATTTTGTGAGACTTTTGCCTCGGTAACACGGAAATTTCTGCCCGATTGTTTCCAGATTTGCAGCCTGTGTGGCGAACCGTTTCCGTAGTCGTTATCGTTGGGCGGACGCCAGAAATTGGGCTGAATTCCAAATCCTGCATCAAAATATTCGGCGCCTTTCACTTTATAGGATGTAACCATGCCTTTTCCCTTGTCAAAAACAAAGATAACGGCTGATGATTTCACACTGATTAAATCTTCGGATTCCGTAACTTTCAAGCTGGGATTTTTGGAAGTTTCGGCATAGTTCGTTTTGGGCGTTTCAAGCGGCAGTTTGAACTGTTCGACAGCCACTACATGATTTGCCGGGATGAGCAAATTTTCTGTTTTTTGAATAACCTCGAAATTGATGAAATACTCTCTTCCCGGTTTAGGCTGAATATTTCCGGTCGGGACGCTGATTTCTACTGACTTTTGAGCTTCCAAAGATACGTTCAGTTCATCTTCTGCAATGGTTTTCCCGTTTTCTGAAATATAATACCTGAACGCATAATTGCCGGTGTTGGAAAAGTATTGCCGGTTGATCAGACGAAAAGTGCCTTTTAAAAGGTCAACCGCCTCGAAAGCAAAATTCTGATAAACATATTTCACCTCTACCATGGCAGGGTGGGGAGTTCTGTCGGGGCTGACTATGCCGTTAATCAGAAAGTTGCCGTCGCTGGGCATGTCCGGACCGCCGTAGTCGCCTCCGTAGGAATAAAAGAGCCGCCCGTTTTCGTCAAATTCCTCCATTCCCTGATCCACCCAATCCCAGATATAACCTCCCTGCAGGTTGGGATATTTGTAAATTGCTTCCCACTGAATATCTAAATTTCCGTTTGAATTGCCCATGGCATGGGAATATTCGGATGGAACAACAGGACGGTCGCTCCCTTTTTTGCCAATCTCTTCTAACCAGGCAGCGCTGGGATATTGCGGAACATACATGTCGGTATTCATATCCCACAAAGAGCGCTCGTAATTCACCGGACGGTTCATAAAACCCCGTTCCTGATCTTTCAGGAATTTGTAGGTGTGAAAAAAGTTAATGCCGTTTCCCGCCTCATTTCCAAGTGACCAGATTGCCACAGACGGCTGATTTTTATTCTGCTCAAACATGTTGACGGTTCTGTCTAAATGCGCCTGCTCCCATTCGGGCTGTTTCGCTAAAGACTGCTGACCATAGTACCAGCCGTGCGATTCTATGTTGGCTTCATCATAGACATACAAACCGTATTCATTGCACAGCTCATAAAAGCGCCGCGATTGCGGATAATGTGCAAAACGCACCGTGTTGATATTGTTCTGCCGCATCAGTTCAATGTCCTTGCGCATCAGTTCTTCTGTAACATAGTGTCCGGTTTTGGGATTGGTTTCGTGAATGTTGACTCCTTTGAGCTTAATGGGTTGCCCGTTCACCAAAAAGAGCCGGTCGGTTCTGTCGCCGGTTTTTACCGGTTTTATTTCAAAACGGCGGAATCCGATAGGATAGGAAACCACTTCGCCCGCAGATTCTCCATCCTTTTTTACGGTAATCAACAGCTTGTACAGATTTGGAGCTTCGGATGTCCAGGTTAGTACATTTGGAAGTTCTGCGCTGAAAGTGATTGCGTTTTCGCCCCGGGCTTGCACGCCTATCGGTTTACTGCCTGATGCAACCACTTTTTCTGCCGCATCCAACAGTTCGTATGCAACTTCGCCGTACAAAACTTCGTTATCGTAGTTGCTGACAGTAGTTTTTAACTCAAAAATTCCGTTTTTGTAGCTGTCATCCAAAGTTGATCTGACCCGAAAATCGCGCAATGAAGCCTTGGGTTGCGACCAGAGATATACGTCGCGTTCAATGCCGCTTATTCTCCAAAAATCCTGACATTCAAGGTAGGAGCCGGTACTCCATCGGAAAATTTTTAAAACCAATGCGTTTTTTCCCGGCTTGACATATTTGTTGATTCTGAACTCGGCAGCGGTTTTTGAGTCTTCGCTGTAACCAACTTCTTTGCCGTTGATATAGACATAAACACCCGATTTGGCGCCGTCGATTTTCAAGAAAATCTCGCGATTGTTCCATTCCTGCGGAATTTCAATTTCGCGGCGGTAAACACCCACCGGATTCTCTTCCGGAAGATAAGGCGCAGCCATTTTCGGGTAGCGGGTTTTGGGGTCACGTTCCACAAATTCGTATGGATGGTTCACATAAATTGCCGTTCCGAAGCCCTGCATCTCCCAGTTGCCGGGCACTTTAATATCTTTCCAGCCGGAGAGCGACACGGTTGAGTCGGTTACATTTTCAGGTAACTGCTTATAACCGTCCACAAAAAAGAACTTCCACGTTCCGTTGAGAGAAATGTAATATTTGCTCTCTTCAAAGCGGGTGTTTAACGCGTCACTTTTGTTGTCGTAAGTCATAAAAGGGGTGCGCGGATACTCTTTGTTTACCTGCACCACATTTACATCTTTCCAGTAGGGCAAAGCGCGCAAAGCGGAAGTCATTCTGGCTTCCTGTGCCTGCATGCAGTTTATTGCTAACAGGCCGGACAGTAAAACGAGTATTGAGAATTTTGCTTTCATCAGGATGTTTTTTGAGATGAATAAACTTATTTTAAGCAGTTTTTTAAGTTGAATTTTGTCCTGCTTTCCAAAGATGTTAAAAATTAGTGAGAGAATTTTAAAATAGCAGATGAAAAGTTTCAATTTTGTATCACGTTTCCTTTATTTCCGGGCGGCATGATATTTTTGCCCGAAATGTGTATATTACCCCAAAACAAAAAATTATTTTAAGAGAGAAAATGAAAAAAGTGATTAGTGAAGGTTTGAGAGTTCCCATAAAAATGTGGTTGGACGATATTGATGAAAATGCACTTTTACAGGCAAAAAATCTTGCCAATCTGCCTTTTGTTTTTAGGCATGTTGCCCTGATGCCCGACAGCCATACCGGATTTGGGATGCCCATTGGCGGTGTGATTGCAACAAAAGATGTGATTATTCCCAATGCAGTTGGGGTTGATATCGGCTGTGGCATGTGCGCTGCAAAAACATCTTTAACTGAAATAGATACGAATGTGCTGAAGATGATTATGTCGGGAATCCGGCAGTTGGTCCCGCTTGGTTTTGAGCACCATAAAGAATCTCAGGATGAAGCCCTGATGCCTTCTTTGGAGAGTGTCCCCGAAAATGGAATTGTGTGGCGGGAGTATGAAGCAGCAACAAGACAAATCGGGACATTGGGCGGCGGCAATCACTTTATTGAAATTCAAAAAGGTTCCGATAATCACATCTGGATAATGGTTCACTCCGGCAGCCGGAATATCGGTTTGCAGGTGGCTGAACATTACAATAAACTGGCTATTGCGCTGAATCAGAAATGGTATTCAGTGGTTGAAAGGAAACTGGATCTGGCATTTTTGCCCATGGAAACGCAGGAAGCGAAGGACTATTTTGCAGAGATGCAGTATTGCATTGATTTTGCCTTTGCCAGCAGGTTGCTTATGATGGAGCGTATTAAAACGGTGTTCGCCGATACTTTTGGCGACGCTTTTTTCACCACCGATTTTATCAATATTGCACACAATTATGCACGAAAAGAGAACCATTTTGGTTCCAATGTGATTGTTCACCGCAAAGGCGCAACCAGCGCCCGGAAAGGGGAATCCGGCATAATTCCCGGTTCGCAGGGAACAAAGAGTTATATCGTTCGCGGAAAAGGAAATCCCGAAAGTTTTCAAAGCTGCTCACATGGCGCGGGACGGGTTATGGGCAGAAGACAAGCCATGCGTGAGCTGAGTCTTGAAGATGAGATCAAAAAACTTGACAGAAAAGGGATTGTTCATGCCGTCCGCAGTACACGTGACTTAGATGAAGCGCCCGGCGCATATAAAAATATTGCCCTGGTGATGAGAAATCAGGAAGATTTGGTTGAAATAGCAGTGGAACTCTCCCCGCTGGCAGTGATTAAGGGGTAGGGGAGGTGGGGATTANNGTTGAGATTGTTGCAGGTTTTATACTTCTAAAATCGCATAAGAATCCTGTGGAGCACACCGCCGCCTGACGCAAAACCGCACCAGCGCAGGTTTAGCACTAAAGTTCAATTGAAGAATAGAAGTTGAATTTTGCATTCCGCCTGAAGCGGGGCCGTCCATCCTGCCTATTGCCAATACGATGTATGTGGTTCGTTCTTTTTATCAGAGTTGCAGTGTCAATTTTAAATGTCCGCCTAATCCTGTTTGAATAATTTTCATCAAAGTTGAAAGTCTGATGTCACTTGCATTGTTTTCAATTCGTGAAATGTAAGACTTGTTAGTTCCAACCTTTTTGGCAAGTTGTTCTTGCGTCATTCCAAGTTTAAGTCTTGCTTCTTCAAGCAAAACTCCAAGTTGGAGTGCTTCAAATTCTTGTTCCCACTGCTCTCTCTCTTTGGCTCCGCGCTTGCCATATTTTTTGTCAAGGATTTCGTCAAGAGTTGTGATGTCGCTTTCTTTTCTCGTTTTCATACTCTACTTTTATTTTTAACGCTTTTTCAATTTCTTTTTTCGGTGTCTTTTGTGTTTTCTTTTGAAATCCGTTTCCCAACACAATTAAATTTCCTTTGTCGAAAAAAGCAAAAATCCTGAAGATATTGCTCTCTACTTCAACCCGAACTTCAAAAAGTCCATCAGTTCCGGCTATATGGTCAAAATATTTTTTAGGAACTCGCTCAATTTTACGCAGTAAATTCAATGTCCACTCAATTTTTCGTTGCACAGCATTTGTTTGGTCTTCATAGAAGTCCAGAAAATATCTCTTATATGCAATTACTTGTCTAATTAACTCCACTCTGCAAAGTTAACTACTTAGACAACATTATGCAATTTTTTTTGAGATTTTGTTTTGTAACGCGTGTTGTTTTAGAATGACCGTTTACACCTTCGTTTACGCATCTAATTTACAACTTTCGCCAATTATAAAGGTAGAAATCATTGAAAAGATAGAACCTCATTGAATGACACAAACAGACATCTTCCCATAAATCGCCAAATAATCATAGTATAAATGTTAATAATATTTTAAAATATTAAATTATGGACACTTAATCAACTTCAATGTTAACTTTGTGGCAGAACTTTTATCGGAAGAATTTGTTCAGTATTGCAGTAAAAAATGAAGATCAATGAATAATTTAAAATATACCATTCCCGCTCTGTTTCAAGAGTCTGTGAAAAAATTTGCCGGTAACACATCGCTTGTTTATGCCGGCGAATCTGATTACACCTATCGCCAGATGGGTGATGATGTTATGCGGATTGCGGCACTATTGCGTAGTCTTGGCGTCCGGAAAGGAGATAAAGTGGCTCTGTTAGGCGTGAATATGCCTACCTGGGGAACTGCTTTTTTTGCCATTTCATGGGTTGGCGCCACGGTTGTTCCAATTTTGCCAGACTTTCATCCCAACGAGGTGAAATCAATTATTGAACACTCCGAATCGCAGATGATGTTTGTCTCCGAAGGACTTTTCAGAAACCTGAATGCAGATATTACCGGGATGCTGGAATATTTGATTTTACTCGAAAATTTTGCAGTAATTCCCAATGGCACAACTGCCGCCGGATTGCAGGAGTTGAAAAGCTCGCTGCCGGATGTTGCTGAGTCTAATCCAGAAGATGTTGATGAAAATGATATTGCTTCAATTATCTACACTTCCGGCACAACCGGCAATTCCAAAGGGGTGATGCTAACGCATAAAAACTTGTCATGGACATCGGAAAAGAGCTATACGCTGCAAAGTATTAATTCCGAAGATCGCTTTCTTTCTGTGCTGCCACTTTCGCACACATTTGAAAACACGCTCGGGTTTTTGTTCCCCGTTAAATTCGGGGCTTCGGTTCATTATCTGCGCAAGCCGCCAACAGCACCTGTTCTCATGCCTGCGCTGCAGAAGGTGAAACCCACCATCATGCTGGTTGTTCCGCTAATCATTGAAAAAGTATTTCGCTCAAAAATTTACCCACAATTTCAAAAAAGCGCAATAACCCGTTCGCTTTATGCTTTTGCACCCGCAAGAAAGTTACTGCACCGTGTTGCTGCGCGAAAGCTCTATAAAACTTTTGGCGGAGAGCTGAGATTTTTTGGAATCGGAGGCGCAAAGTTAGATACCACCGTTGAAAGGTTTTTGAACGAAGGAAAATTTCCCTACGCCATCGGCTACGGACTGACCGAAACTTCGCCATTGCTGGCAGGTGCTGTGGGTAAAAATGTCAGGATTGGTTCAACCGGTATTGCGATGGATGGCGTTCAGCTCAGATTGGGCGATGCAAACTGGAAAACCGGCGAAGGCGAAATTCAGGCAAAAGGTGAAAATGTGATGAAAGGATATTACAAAGCGCCCGAACTCACCAGTGAAGTGTTCACTGAAGATGGCTGGTTCAAAACCGGAGACAAAGGTTGGTTTGATAAAGATAACTTCCTGTATATCAAGGGACGTATCAAAACAATGATTGTCGGCGCCAGCGGCGAGAATATCTATCCCGAGGAGATTGAAACAGTTATCAATAAAATGCGCTTTGTGTTAGAGTCGCTTGTGCTGGAGAAAAAGGGGAAACTCGTGGCGATGGTGCACCTTAACATGGATGAGGTGGAGCAATATTTTAAGCAGCTCAAGGCAGACACCTATCAATATATTCAGGATTTGTCTGACGATATTTTGAAGGAGATTCACCAGAAAGTGAATGCAGAGCTGAATAAATTCTCCAGACTGCAAAATGTAGTTTTGCAGCCCATTCCTTTTGAAAAAACACCCACTCAGAAAATTAAACGATTTTTATACGCTTAGCTCCTTTAGGGTTAAAAAAGGGAAAGTTCGGTGCGGGCTTTCCCTTTTTTTATTTTCAGGTGAGCAGAATTTGTTAATTTTGCAGTATATAAAAAGCGGAGTAGCAGATGGTAACAGAATCAAGATATAATTTCAGAGGTGTTTCGGCATCAAAGGACGATGTGCACAATGCCATCAGGAATATTGACAAAGGAATATTTCCCGGGGCGTTTTGTAAAATTGTGCCCGATATTTTGGGCGGCAATCCCGAATGGTGCAACATCATGCATGCCGACGGGGCTGGCACCAAATCATCGCTGGCTTATGTTTACTGGAAGGAAACCGGCGACTTATCGGTGTGGAAAGGAATTGCACAGGATGCACTGATTATGAATATCGACGATCTGCTTTGCGTGGGTGCAACTGACAATATACTGGTATCATCAACCATCGGCAGAAACAAGAATAAAATTCCCGGCGAAGTGATTGCCGCTATTATAAACGGAACCGAAGAGCTTTTGGAAAAACTCCGTCAGCTGGGTATCAGCGCCTGGCTGACCGGTGGCGAAACTGCCGATGTGGGCGATCTGGTCAGGACAATTATTGTGGATTCAACCGTAACCGCGCGGATGAGGCGAAAAGATGTTATCTCCGCGGGAAATATCTCTGCCGGCGACGTGATTGTCGGTTTGTCTTCCTCCGGGCAGGCAACCTACGAAGAGGAATATAATGGCGGCATGGGAAGCAACGGATTAACATCAGCCCGGCACGATGTCTTTGCAAAATATCTGGCTGAAAAATATCCCGAAAGCTACGATGCGGAAATTCCTGCGGAATTAGTTTATTCGGGCGGGTTAAAATTGACCGAGCAAATTGACGAATTGGGAGTTGATGCGGGAAAGCTTGTGCTTTCACCTACCCGGACTTATGCACCCGTGATTAAAAAAGTGCTGGAAAATCTCAGAGAAAATATTTCGGGCATGATTCACTGCTCGGGAGGCGCACAAACCAAAGTGCTCCACTTTGTTGAAAATGCTCATGTTGTTAAAAACAACATGTTTCCGGTGCCGCCCCTGTTCAGAATTATCAGTGAACAATCGGAAACCGGCTGGCAGGAGATGTACAAGGTGTTCAATATGGGACACCGGTTTGAAATTTATACCAATCAAAAGACGGCAGAGGAGATTATTGCCATTTCCAAATCGTTTAATATTGATGCACAGATAATTGGTGAGGTTGAGCCTTTTGAAGGAAAAAAACTTACTATTAGTTCCGAAAACGGAACTAATATTTACTAACTCGTTAACACACAGAGAAGAGAGAGAGGAGAATAGAATGACAGAATACACATTATTGGATAAATATGAACCCATCAGACTTCGGTTTGAGGAGGTGCAGCAGCAAATTACCGACCCGGCAGTGATTGCCGATATGAAGCGCTATGTAAGGTTGAATCAGGAGTACAAAAGTCTTGAAAAATTGGATCGCGCTTTCAGGGAATATAAAGGTCTTGTGGAAAATATTCAGACGGGCAGGGAGATGCTGGCAGAGGAGCATGACGAAGAGCTGCGCGAAATGATTTGGGAAGAGATTGAAGGGGATGAAGAAAAAATTCCGGCGAAAGAGCATGAGATTAAGATGTTATTGGTGCCCGCAGACCCGGAAGACAACAAAAATGCAATTCTTGAGATTCGTGCCGGTACCGGCGGCGACGAGGCAAGTATTTTTGCCGGCGATCTTTTCCGGATGTATTCCAGATTTTGCGAACGAAAAGGCTGGAAGTTAGAGATAACCAACGTCAATGAGGGCACTTCGGGCGGATTTAAGGAGATTGTTGCCAATGTTACCGGTGACGGCGTGTATGGAATTTTGAAATATGAATCGGGCGTGCACCGTGTGCAACGCGTGCCACAGACCGAAACGCAGGGACGGGTGCACACTTCGGCGGCAACGGTTGCCGTTCTGCCGGAAGCGGAGGAGTTTGATGTGGAACTGAAAGAGTCGGATATTAAAAAAGATACCTATTGCTCTTCAGGACCGGGCGGACAGTCGGTAAATACCACCTATTCGGCAATCCGGCTCACACACATTCCGACTGGAATTGTGGTAACCTGCCAGGATGAAAAATCACAGATTAAAAACCTGGCAAAGGCGATGAGCGAACTGCGTACACGCATTTACAATATGGAGTATCAAAAGTATATCGACGATATTTCATCAAAGCGCAAGACAATGGTCTCCACCGGAGACCGCTCCGCAAAAATTCGGACATACAACTGGCCCCAGGGGCGCATTACAGACCATCGCATAAATCTGACACTCTATAATCTTCAGGCAGTAATCAACGGAGAAATTGATGAACTGATTGAAAAACTGATGATTGAGGAAAATGCGCAAAAACTCAAGGCAGCCGAGATTTAATAATTCTCAGAAAGTACAGCAGAATCATTGACATTTAAATTTTGACCATGAATAAAAGCGAACTTTTCCGGAGCATAAGAGAAAAACGGAGTTTCCTTTGTGTGGGATTGGATACCGATATTTTGAAAATACCCGGGCATCTGAAAAGTCTGCCCGATCCGCTATTTTCTTTCAACAAGGAGATTATTGATGCCACTGCTCCTTTTACGGTGGCTTATAAACCCAATCTGGCATTTTATGAAAGCATGGGTCCACAGGGGTGGGTAAGTCTGGAGAAAACGGTGCAATACATTCGTGAAAATTATCCCGGAATCTTTTTGATTGCCGATGCCAAGCGCGGTGATATCGGGAATACTTCCGGTTTGTATGCCCGCGCTTTTTTTGAAAGATTCGACTTTGATGCGGTAACAGTTGCTCCCTACATGGGCGAAGATTCTGTAAAGCCTTTTCTTGCCTATCCCGGACGGTGGGCTATCTTGCTGGCGCTCACTTCCAACAAGGGTGCCTATGACTTTCAGTATATTAAAGATAGCAAAACCGGAGATTACCTTTTTGAAAGTGTATTGAAAACCGCTCAGAACTGGGGTTCTTCGGACAATATGATGTTTGTGGCTGGAGCCACAAAAGCAGAGGAGCTGAAGGAAGTCCGGAAAATTGTACCCGACCATTTTCTGTTGGTTCCCGGCGTTGGAGCACAGGGCGGCAGCCTGAAGGAAGTGGCTCAAAACGCCATGAACAGCCAATGCGGACTGCTGGTCAACTCTTCCCGCGGAATTATTTATGCTTCATCAGGCGAAGACTTTGCCCAAAAAGCGGGCGAGGCAGCCAAAGAGATTCAGTTGGAGATGGAGGAGTTGTTGAGGGTTGGTTTGCCTGGCTAAGAAATTCGTTTTTCGAAGGTGTAGTAAAAATTTCACTAAAGTATCAGTAGCAAAAGAAAAAGCTCCGGGATTCATCTGTTTATCAGATATTAACCGAAGCCTTTCGGTACCCGGAGGGGGACTTGAACC